>OCTX012258516.1_pt1 | contig 10004 bp, 9 predicted proteins | sample 1539691 | NCBI WGS metagenome assembly OCTX01 (sample SAMN02144231, study PRJEB22623) | gut metagenome | biome: sheep rumen | host: Ovis aries | place: New Zealand | reverse complement strand
AACTTCTGCGTCTCACCACGGAAGAAGTAGCTGAGTGTCTGGCGCGTCTCGATGTCGAACACGCGCTCTTGGCTGTATTTCCTTGCGATGGCCTTTGCACGTTCCAGCAGACTGTCGGCTTCTTCAGGACTGTCGTCGATGGCCACGTTGACGATGTTCATGTAGATAGGGGGCATACTGGAATAGTAGCCTTCCTCTTCCATCATCTTGAGCACCTGGAACCAGTTTTTCTTGGCTGCTTCCTTATTGCCGCAGTAGCGGTTGATGTGGCCCATCATGTTGACGGCCATGTACATCTCCTTATAGACCTTCTTTTCGCGCAGTTCCTTGGATAGTGCCTGAGCCAGCTTGTAGGCCTCGATGATGCGCTGCTTGTTCATCAGGAATACGATCTCATTGCATCGCTGGGTATAGTAGCCGTGTAGGTCGTTCTTGTCGTAGAGATACCCCTCCAATGCTTTCACAGCCGGAAAGAAACGGGCGCTGTCGCCATTGTTGAAGGCATTGTGCATGGAGGTACGCAAGGCCTGATAGACGGAATCCTTGTCATAGTTGTCCGCCGCACGCCCTATGCTGCATGTCAGGAGCATGGTGATTGCCAAAAGGAACGACCTTATTGTCATTAATATTTTGCTTTCAGTTTTGCATTTGCAAAGATAAGTAAAATATTGGAATAACAAAAAAAATTGAGTATTTTTTTCATTTTTAACGGATGCTTGGGTCAAAAATTGGCTCTGTAATACAAAAAAGTATCTGGAAAACTTGTGTTTTTAGATTTTTTTGCTTATCTTTGGCCTCCAAATTAATCAAATCTCCGTGAGAGAACCTTATGTTAATTCGCGTATGTTAGTGATATTGGTTATCGTTCTGGCCCTTGTCTGCCTTTACCTGCTGTTCCGTATCAGGAGTATGCAGGCTGCTCAGAAGGTGTCTGTAAAGACTGATTTAATGAAGACCGCCTTTATCAAGGCACTGGCCCGGGAGATCCGTACACCGCTTCATTCGGTAAGCGGTTTGGCGGAGGTGATAGCCAAGGACGATCTCTACCTGTCGAAAGGTGAGAAAAAGAATATCTCCGCGCAGATACGCTATAATGCAGACCTGATAGCCACCTTGCTCGAGGAAGTGACATATTTTTCCTCCCGTGGCGAAGGTAGGGAACTCGTCATGGAGCGCTTCAGCCCCAACCTGCTCTGCCAGCGTTGCATCGATGCCAATTTCGCCAATCTTAAAGAGGGTGTAAAGCTCTGTTTCCGTCGTGGACTGAATGAGGATTTCTTCGTCACGTCGGATGCACGTATCATCGAGCTTGTGCTTAACAAACTGGTGAGGTCGGCCTGCATCTTTACGGAAAAAGGTGAGGTGGGCGTAGGCTATCAGTGTGACACTGGCAGTCGTTTGCTTACACTGTATGTCGAGGACACGGGTGTCGGCATTCCTGAAGACCGCAAGGAACATATTTTCAACTGGTTTGACACTCCCGGCGAGGCATCTATCGATACCGAGTTCGACCTGAGCGTAGCCCAGCGCTTGGCAAATCGGCTTGGTGGGTATATCCGTATTGACGATCGCTATCAGAAAGGCACGCGCATGGAGTTTACGATACCGGTGCGTTTCTGAATCAGTCTTTTTTTTATCAGTTTTCCTTGTCGAGCCGGTCTCGCCAGAGGTATTTCCGTGTCTCATGCACGAGCATGCCGCTCAGGAAGAGCAGCGATATCAGGTTTGGTATAGCCATCAGTGCATTCATGCAGTCGGCAAGGTTCCACACCAGCGACAGATTCATCACACTACCCAGAAAAACAGCAATGATATAGAGCACTCGGTAGCCTCTGACCCATTTCTTGCCCTTCAAGTATTCCACGGCACGCTCTCCGTAGTAACACCAGCCGAGGATAGTGGAGAAGGCGAAGGTTAGCAGGCCGAAGGTGAGCAGGGGACGTCCGACAACAGGTATCTTGGAGAAGGCGTCCTTCGTCAGCGTGGCACCATTGGAGAAGTCGATGTCGGGGTAGACGATGACGCTGCTCACGATGACCAGTCCTGTAAGGGCACAGATAACCACCGTGTCCCAGAAGGTGCCGCTCGATGACACAAGGGCCTGGCGCACGGGATTCCTGGTCTGAGCCGCCGCGGCCACGATGGGGGCCGAGCCCATGCCGCTCTCGTTGGAAAAGAGTCCCCGGGCAATACCGAAGCGTGCGGCCATCATGACTGTCGAGCCGACAAAACCGCCTCCTGCAGCTTCCGGTGAGAATGCTGCGCGACAGATGAGCTTCAGGGCAGGCCATACATAGGGTGCATTAGCGATAAGGATATAGATACACCCCAGCACGTAGAACAGGGCCATGAAAGGCACAAGCATGCTGCACACGCGGGCGATGCTCTTCACACCGCCCAGCACGACAGCCCCTACCAGCAGACAGACGACTGCTCCCGTCAGATAGTGGGATATGCCATACGACTCAAAAGTCACCGTGGCGATGGCATTGGCTTGTACTGTATTACCGATGCCGAAGGCTGCCAAGGCTGTGAACAAGGCGAAGAGCACTGCGAGCCACTTCCAGCCCAGTCCTCGCTCCAGCGCATACATCGGACCGCCAAGCATCCGACCGTCGTCGGCCTTCACCCGGTATTTGATAGCCAATAGTCCTTCGGCGTATTTGGTAGAGATGCCGAAGACACCCGTCAGCCAGCACCAAAGGACTGCACCAGGTCCGCCAAGTGCGATGGCTGTAGCCACACCGATGATGTTGCCTGTGCCGATGGTGGCTGCCAGTGCGGTGGCGAGGGAGCCGAACTGCGATACGTCACCCGTAGCATCGGGATCGCGCTGTATAGACAGCCGTATAGCTTTCAGGATATGGCGCTGCGGAAACTTCAGGCGCACGGTCAGGAAGATGTGCGTACCCAGCAGTAGGATAATCATCGGCCATCCCCACAGGAAGCCGCTGATATCTGTCAGTATCTCATTCAACCAGTCCATTTTTCGTGATCCCTATCTTATTTAGCGAATTTTACCTTTACGTTCTTGTAGCCCATCGACTGCATCATCCGTGTGAATTGCTCATGCCCGTTGGCTTCAGCAGCCTGCAGGTTCTCCTGCGTCAGACAATGGGCTTTCATCTGTCGGTAAGCTTTCTTGTAGAGGGCCTCCCTGTCCGCAGCACTCCACTTGCCGCTTTCATAGAACGATTTCGTGCGGGCCTCGTCGATGAAGGCCTTGTCGAGCAGTCCTACTTTCGGCAGTACCACTACCACGGAGTCGCCGCTGGCGGTAATCCATCCTGGTGTCACCTGACGCATGTCAATGCCAAGACGCAACGTACCAAAATATATACGGGCCAGTTCATCATTGCTGAATAGTCCCTTGCGTACGGTATCTACCAGTTCCTCAGCGCTGACGGACAGGAATTCCCATTCGCCGATGGCCTTGATGCTCACGATCTGTGTAGGGGTGACATCGATTTCGGAGTCGGTGCCGAAAGACAGGTGGTTGTTGCGGTTCAGTCGCAGCAGTGCGACGATAGCTGCCACCAGTAGTACGACGGCCAGTATTATGATGCTCAGTTTGGTTTTCTTCATACGTCAGTCCTCCGTTTTCAGTAGTTTCATGATGTCGTTGGCACCATAGTGCTTGCGGAAGGCGATGGTCACGTTCTCTTCCTTAAAGCCCATCTCTGTGAGCATGGGTACAAGCACCTTGGCCGCATTAGCCTGAGCGGTCTCCATCATGCCCAGTTCAGGTATGCTGGCAATGATAGCCTGTCGTCCCTGCTGTTGAAAACTGGCCAGTTCTTCATCGGAGAAGTGAGCGCGTGTCAGCGACACGTATTCTTTCACGTTCTTCTGGTCAATCTTCGAACTAGTCATTGTTACCTTTGGGTCAGGCAGAATGATGGTGATCTTATCGCCGTGACGCTCGATGTTTTGTTCTGAGAACTCGCTAAAATCTATGTAAGCCTTCAGCTTTGCGTCAATAGGGATGGCCACCTTACGGTCGCCCAGTGGCATCTTGATGTCAAAGGAACGCTGCAGCAGCGAGCCCTTCAGACGTACCACGTCGTCGTGAGTCACAATCTTATGCACGCGATATTCTGCAGTGTAGAGCTTGGCACATTGCTGCACCTGGGTGATGAGCATAGGGACGGTGTCGATGGCTTTAACCGCAGCCTCCTGACTGGCGTCTTCATGCTCAAGCCTGCCGTTGCACGTCAGCATGATTGCCGCCGTTATGAATAATACTAAGGTTGTCAGACCTATGATTCGTTTTTTCTTCATTCCCGTTTATTGATAATTTGTCGGCAAAGATAGTAAAAAAAAGCCAATTCGCTGAAACTTCGCTTGATTTTTTGTTTTAAGGTTAAACTTTTCGTTCAGAGAGACGTCAAAAAGATAGTTGCAACTGATACGAGATTGAGAACAAAGTTAAACAATTAAACATAGAAAGAAAATGAAAAAAATGATGATGACAATGATTGCTGCCGTACTGATGAGTTCAGCAGCTTTCGCCCAGGAAGAGAAGAAGTGTGAGTGCAAGAACTGCAAGAAGCCCGACAAGACTGAGATGGTGAAGCACCGTACTGACAAGTTCGCCAAGAAATATGGTCTTAACGACCAGCAGGCAGCCAGTCTGCTTGAACTCAACACCAAGTATGCTGATAAGTTCGGTGGTCCCCGCGGACATCACGGGAAGCATCACGGCAAGAAGCATGAGTGCAAAGCTGATGCCACGACCGGAGCCACCGCGCAGCAGCCCCGTGGTGACAAGAAGCGCCCAGAGCTCACAGAGGAGCAGAAGGCTAAGTTCGAGGCTCGCCGTCAGGAAATGGAGGCCAATCGTCAGGCCTATGACGCAGAGCTGAAGAAAATTCTGACAGCCGATCAGTATAAGCAGTATGAGGCTGATATGAAGAACCATAAGGGACATGGCCACAAGCACGATAAGAAGAAGTAACTCTTACCCATACAGGCCCGCTTCGCAGGAGGCGGGCTTTTTTTGTGTCTTTTTTTCTTCTTTTATGAAATTATTGTGTACCTTTGCACCCAAATTGCAAAAAAAACAACAATGAATAGACTCCAACTGACCGCTGTCGTCCTGACGGCACTCGTTGTCACCAGTTGTGGCAAAAAGAAACAGTCGAATGATATTATCGTCCCTACTGTGGAGACGCCCAAACCACAGACTCCCGTCCGTATGCAACCCTATGACCAGACGAATGACGTGCAATGGCTTGGTAAGGAGTATCAGGTGGCCATCAACCGTGTGAGTAGTGATTCGCTGCCGATGGTGAAAGACGAGACCGGGCAACAGTTCTTCGACAATCGTATAACGGTACGTATCCTTCGTTCTGACGGTTCCGTCTTTTTTAAACGCGTCTTTACAAAGGCCGATTTCGTAGCTCAGCTCGACGACGACTATCGCAAGACAGGTATCCTGGAGGGTATTGTCTTTGACAAGACGGATGGTAACAATATCATCTTTGCAGGTAGTGTGAGTCATCCACAGACTGATGAATACATTCCCTTGGTGGTCAGTGTGTCGAACTTTGGAGAAGTGTCCATCCGGCGTGATGACCAAATGGACACTTCAGGTTCCCTTCCTGCCGAAGGACCTAATCCCGACGACGAAGGGGTATAACAAGTCGTTGCCTTATTCTTTATCGTAAGCGTGTACGGGGTAGTCTGTAGTGAAATGCAGACCACGGCACTCTTTGCGCTCCAGTGCCCAGCGAGTGATGAGATAACCCACATTGATCATGTTACGCAGTTCGCAGATATCCTTTGAGGCCTTGACGCGCTTGAAGAGACGCTCCGTCTCTTCATAGAGCATGTCCAGACGGTCCCAGGCGCGATGCAGACGCAGGTCTGAACGCACGATACCCACATAGTTGGCCATGATCTGGTTCACCTCCTTGACACTTTGCGTGATCAGCACCTTCTCCTCATTGGTCATCGTACCTTCGTCATTCCACTTGGGTACCTTCTCATTGAAATCGTAGAGATCGATATGTGCCAGGGAGTCTCTGGCTGCCGTCTCGGCATAGACCACGGCCTCTATCAGAGAGTTTGATGCCAGTCGGTTGCCACCGTGCAGACCAGTGCATGAGCACTCACCGAGTGCATAGAGTCGTTCGATGGAAGACTGTCCGTTCAGATCAACCTTGATGCCGCCGCACATATAGTGGGCTGCCGGTCTGACTGGGATATAGTCGGTGGTGATGTCGATGCCGATGGAGAGGCACTTCTGATAGATATTCGGGAAGTGGTGACGTGTCTCTTCTGGATCTTTGTGAGTCACATCGAGACAGACATGGTCGATACCGTGGATTTTCATCTCTTTATCAATGGCACGAGCCACGATGTCACGCGGAGCCAGTGACAGGCGTTTGTCGTATTTCTCCATGAAGGTCTCGCCATTGGGCAGTTTCAGGATGCCACCGTAGCCGCGCATGGCCTCGGTGATGAGGTAGGCGGGGTGCGTCTCTTTCGGATTGTGGAGTACCGTCGGATGGAACTGTACGAACTCCATATCGGCAACGGTTCCTTTGGCACGATAGACCATGGCAATGCCGTCGCCAGTGGCAATCACGGGGTTGGAAGTCGTGAGATAGACGGCTCCGCAGCCACCAGTACACATCACCGTCACTTTGGAAAGGTATGTGTCCACCTTCTCCGTGTCGGGATTCAGCACATAGGCACCGTAGCACTGGATGTTCGGTGATCGACGTGTGACGCGCACGCCCAGATGGTGCTGAGTGATGATCTCTACTGCGAAATGATTCTCCTTGATGTCGATATTCGGATTGTTCCTCACCGCCTCCATCAGTCCGCGCTGGATTTCAGCGCCTGTGTCGTCAGCGTGGTGCAGGATGCGGAATTCTGAGTGCCCGCCCTCACGATGCAGGTCAAAGGTGCCGTCTTCTTTCTTGTCGAAGTTCACACCCCATTCTACGAGTTCCTTGATCTGTTCAGGTGCCATGCGTACCACCTGTTCCACAGCCTTGCGGTCGGAGATGTAGTCGCCGGCAATCATCGTGTCTTCGATGTGCTTGTCGAAGTTGTCAAGTTCCAGGTTTGTTACAGAGGCGACACCGCCTTGGGCAAACGACGTATTTGCCTCCTCCAATGAGGTCTTGCAGATCATACAGACGCGCCCTTTGTTGGCTCTGGCCACCTTAAGTGCATAGCTCATACCGGCTACGCCGGCACCGATTACTAAGAAGTCGTATTTATATACCATTATCGTTAATTGATAGTTTCTGAATGCAAAGGTACGAATTTTCTGGATAATATTTGCATTCTGTCGAAAAAAGTTGTATCTTTGCACCAAAACCAAGACGAAGATGAGGAGACTATGGCTGATAATTCTATCGCTGGTACCACTTACAGTGTTTGCTCAACAGGTAGTGGTAGGAGGTCATGTGGTAGATGACAAGACAGGCGATGCCTTGGGGCAGGTGAGCGTTTCCGCAGGCCGCGTGTCGGTGGTGACCAATGAAGACGGCGACTTTTCGCTGAAGCTGGATGCCGACCCGGGTACAATCGTCGTGTCGCATCTCGGCTATAAGACCAAGCGTGTGAAAGTCAAGAACGGTGAGGAACTGAAGATCAGGCTTCATCCGACCACCATACAGCTTCGGGAGATTGTCGTCTTGAACGAGGATGCGCGCGAACTGGTGGATATCGCCATCAGCAAGATTCCCGACAACTACAGTAAGGTGCCGGAACTGCTGAAGGGCTTTTACCGTGAGACAGCCATGAAACGGAAACACTACATCTACGTGGCAGAGGGTGTCGAGGATATGTACAAAACCCCCTATAGCCGTAGTATCGGGCGCGACAGAGTGGCCATTGTCAAGGGGCGTCGCCTGCTGAGCCAGAAACAGGGTGACACGCTGGGCGTGAAGGTGATGGGCGGTCCGGTGCAGGCCGTGGTGATGGATCTGGTGAAGAACCGCGACTTCCTCTTGAACAAGGAAGACCTCGATGCCTATAAGTTTACGATGGGCATTCCTGAGTATATCAACGACCGCCTGCAATACGTGGTGCAGATGGAACCCCAGTGGTCCATGCCCTATGCGCTCTATCATGGCAAGCTCTACATCGACAGTGAGCGGCTGGCTTTCACCCGTATTGAGTTGAACCTCGATATGGCAGACAAGGACAAGGCTACGCGGACTATGCTCGTCAAGAAACCACTCGGCGTGAAGTTCAAGCCTCGTGAACTGTCGAGCGTCGTGGATTACCGCTATGAGGATGGCGTGACACGAATCAGCTATCTGCGGAACACGTTCCGCTTCAACTGTGACTGGAAGAAACGCCTCTTCGCCACTTCGTTTACGGCCACCTGTGAGATGGTGGTTACTGACAGTTCGTCAGACGACGTACAGCCCATCGCCAGCCGTAGCTCCTTCGACTCGCGCGATGCATATTACGATAAGGTAGAATATTTCCTGGACCCAGACTACTGGCGTTCATATAACATTATAGAACCGTCGGAATCATTGGACAAGGCCATCCGCAAACTGGTGTCCAAGTACCGTCGGAATTAAGACAGAAAGACAGACAATGAAGAAAATCGTAACGACCCTTTTTGCGGTCTGTTCCATAGTCGGTCTGCAGGCGCAGACCGATACATTTAGTAATAACCCACAAGACTCGGTAGCCATCGTGCTGCCTTGGCCCCAGAATGTCCAGGCAAGACTCGACACGCTGATGCAAGACCCGCTGCTGGAGACCACCCAGCTAGGCTTGATGGTTTATGATCTGACGGCGGATTCCGTGCTCTATCGTCATGGGGAACGGCAACTGATGAGACCGGCCTCTACGATGAAGCTGGTGACTGCGGTGACGGCCATTGACGTGCTGGGGGGAAATTACCAGTATCGCACCACCCTTCGTTATAAAGGTACGGTGAAAGACAGTGTACTGACAGGTGACTTATACTGCGTCGGTTGTCTGGACCCGATGTTTGACGATGACAGCATGAATGCCTTTGTGGAGAGCGTGCGTGCCCTTGGTATAGATTCTATCCACGGACAGTTAGTGGCCGTCGATGGCTTCAAGGATGCTGATCTGCTGGGTGAAGGGTGGTGCTGGGATGATGACAACCCGCAGCTGTCGCCGTTGCTTGTATCACGGAAAAACGAATTCATGAGTGTTTTCTCTCAGCGGCTTCGTGAGGTGGGTATTGCCTTGGATGCACCCTGTACGACAGGCAGTCTGCCAAAGGAGACGCTGACGCTCTGTAGCGTGAACCACTCGTTGCGCGACATCCTCTATCCGATGCTGAAGGATAGTGACAACCTGTATGCGGAATCTGTGTTCTACCAGATTGCTGCTTCGCAGGGAGCGCGCCCGGCAAAGGCAGCCCATGCCCGCCAGATAGAGAAGAAAGAGTTGGCGAAGGCAGGTGTGAGGAATGTGCAGTACCGGATTGCAGACGGCAGCGGGCTGTCGCTCTATAACTATGTGACATCCGAACTCCTGACTCGCCTGTTGATCTATGCTTACCGCAACACGAATATCTTCATGCACCTCTATCCATCGTTGCCGGTGTCAGGACAGGACGGTACGCTGAAGAAACGTATGACAGAACCAGTGACCAACGGTCGTGTGAAGGCGAAGACCGGCACCTTGTCGGGAATCTCGTCGTTGGCAGGCTACCTGACGGCGGCCAATAACCATGTGCTTGCTTTCTGCATCATCAATCAGGGCGTGATGAAACATGCCGACGGACGAGGTTTCCAGGACCGTGTGTGTAGGGCTCTTTGTGAACGATAGGATATGGAACAGATCAAGATATACCTCGAACAGATGATCAGTCTGACAGGACTGTCAGGCGATAGTGTCGCCGTCGTGCGCTATGGCATTCTGGTCATCTCGGCCTTCGTGCTGGCTTGGCTGACAGGTTGGCTTTGCCGACAATTTGTGGTACCAATCCTGCTAAAGATTACACGCAAGACTGACGTCGAGTGGGATGATGTCATTTTCAATGAGCG
>OCTX012289432.1_pt1 | contig 10006 bp, 5 predicted proteins | sample 1539691 | NCBI WGS metagenome assembly OCTX01 (sample SAMN02144231, study PRJEB22623) | gut metagenome | biome: sheep rumen | host: Ovis aries | place: New Zealand | reverse complement strand
GCCATCAACAAGGCCCAGGTCAAGGTGGACCGGCTGCAGAAGGAGGAGATCGGCGCGACGATCACGGCTCCTGTCGACGGCAAGGTGACGAGCCTGAGCTACGGCGCGGGAGAGACCACGTCCGCGGATTCGCCGGTCGCCATTATCCGGATCGACGGCAAAAAGCTGTCCGTCAGCTTTTCCGTGGACAAGGAGCATGCCCAGAAGCTGAGGATCGGCGACGAGGCCCAGCCCCAGAACTCCTGGGAGTATGAGGAGGGCTTCAAGGCCACCCTGCGGCAGATCACAGCGGATTCCAGCGACCCGCAGAACATGCGGTTGCTGAAATTTGAGATTGACAGTACTTCGGTCGCGGCCGGGGACAATGTGCAGCTCCAGATCGCGGAGACCTCCAAGTCCTATGACCTGGTCGTCCCCAATTCCGCGATCCGCAACGATTCCAACGGCACCTTTGTCTTTGTGCTGAACACCAAGCAGAGCCCGCTGGGCAACCGTTACATCATTTCCAGAGAAAATGTCAAGGTCCTGGCCAAGGACGACGTGAACAGCGCCATCAGCGGCGCGGTTGGACTCTACACCTATGTGGTGACTACATCCGACAGAATGCTGACGACCGGAGAGCAGGTCCGTCTCTCCAACGAAGTGGAATCGGACGACGAATGATGCGGCTGTAAATGCCATATATCCGGATAAAGAACATAATTAAAAATCATTAAGAGACGGGCGTAGAACGTCAGGAGGCGGCGCATGGCCGGAAGGCATGCGCCGCCGGCGGAGTTTTGGATGAAAGAGACGGATAGAGAAGACAGCAAACTGAATAAGGCAGGCAGTGCTGTCCGGGAGGGGGGCCGCCGGGCGGCCCGGAAGATCCGCGGCTTTCTGGCAAAGCTCCGCGTCTGGCAGAAGGCGGGACTTGTGGTCTGCGTCTTTTTCTGGATCATCTCGGCGGTCATCGGCCTGGTGTGCGGGCGGATCGCCGCGGGCATGCAGGACCAGACCTTCGCCGGCAGATGGTCCGGGGAGCAGGACTGCGCCCAGGTCAGCACCTATGTGGCGGATACGGCCCTGATGTCGGAAGACCATGTCAAGGCGATGCGGAGCCTTTTGTCCAACATTCTGGAGACCGCTTCGCTGAACCTGTCCGAGACCCAGATCGAGAACGGCGCCAGCGCCATGGATGTCTGCTACAGCGGCGTGGGGACGGCGGAGCTGACGACACCGGCGGATTCTGTCTCCGTGACAGCGATCGGCGTCGGCGGGGACTTTTTTAATTTCCACCCCCTCGATCTGATGTCGGGATTTTATTTTTCCGATGATGAACCCATGAAGGACAGGATCCTTCTGGATGACAGGACGGCGTGGAGACTTTTCGGCTCGCCCTATATCGTGGGACAGTCCGTCAATATCCAGGGGGTGCCCCATTATATCGCCGGCGTGTTCCGCAGGCCGGAAAAGAGATTTTACAATGCCGCCGGCATGGGGGATTTCATGATCTTTATGACCTATGATTCCCTGTGCAGGTATACGGAAGCCGGCTCCTCCGGCGGTGAGGGCGGAGGCGGTGACACGAACAGCACCGACATGTCCATGCAGGACGCCATGGCCGCCCCGGCCGGCGGTCTGAGGACCGCGTCGGCGGCGGAGGGGACCGGCTCTGAGGAGAGCGGAGAAGATGGTCTTTTGGCCGCAGGGACAGAAGAGCCTGCGGCTGTCAGCTATTATGGAGGCGGGGGACAGCCCTCCTCTGCCGCCTGGTCCTATGCAGCCTGGAAACAGGCCGTCTCCGCGCAGGAGCCTCCTGTCGCGGCAAAGGGGGGACGCATGCAGGCGGACCTGCAGGTCGCCCTGGGCGATACCGATGATTTCGGAGAGGACAGCTCCGGGGCCCTGGGGGAGGAAGAGGAGCCCCTGGGCGGAACCGGAACAGGAACCGGAACAGGCACTGGCATCGGGACCGGCACGGACACCGGGACGGAGGATGCCTCCGATACGCCCGAAGGTTCGGAAGAGACCGGGGACGACACGCCCGTGGACGGATCCCTGAAAAATAATAATATGAGCGGCAGGAGCGCGGGAGATTCCGCCGACGAACCGGAACAGGTTGAGATCAACCGCAGCAGGATCAACTGCTATGAGGCGGTCCTCCCCAATCCCATTTCCGGATTTGCCCTCCGCTCTGTCCGCAGCTGCCTGTCAGAGGCGGGCGTTGACATGACCCAGGTGTCCGTTGTTGAAAATACCGGGCGCTTCAGCCCCTACCGGCTGGCACTCATGCTGGCTCAGCCGGGGCTCAGGAGCATGCAGGTGACCGCGGTGCGCTATCCCTACTGGGAAAATGTGGCGCGTGCCTGGGAGGATGTCCTGATCCCCTATTCCTTCCTGGAATTGTTCATGAGATTTTCACCGTTTCTTTTCCTGCTCTTCCTGGTCTTGTGGTATGCTACACATAAGAGCTGGACGGCGGCGGGCCTGTTCCGGAAATTCCGGGATGAGGTCTATGACCGCCAGTCGGAACGGATCTATGGAAGGGAAAGGGCCAGAGCCCTTCCCCTGTCCGATGACCGGGCTCTGACTGAAAAGCCTGCAGATGAAGAGGGCACTGGCGGCCCCGCAGAGGAGGGATCCCTGGCGGAGGAGGGCAGCGGCAGCCCCGCGGCGGAGGAAACCGCGGCGGAAGAGGGCAGTGACGGCCCCGGGCCGGAGGAAAACGCGGCGGAAGAAGGCTCCGAAAGCCCCGCGCCGGTGGAATCCCCGGCGGAAGGGAAGCCTGACGCGGCTCAGACGGCGGCAGATGCCGGAGCGGAGTCCCCGGACGCGGAAGAGCCCGGAACCCCTGCAGAATCATGATAGGAAAGGATGACAGAACAGGAAATGGAAATGAGAAAATCTATCAGACGTGTTTTGGCGGTTCTGCTCACTTTCACCCTGGCGGTCTCTCTGGCCGCCTGCGGCGGAGGCGGAAAGAGCGAAGATAAGACCAGCGGGGAAACAGGCAAAAAAGACGCCTCCTCCGCGCCCTCCATGCCCCAGGTCACGATCAAGGACGGTGTTGTCAGGACCACTGAGGCGAAGGTGGATGACACACAGCTCAGTATGGACGGTCTCCAGGTCCTTGCCGTGGAAAAGGACAGGATCTACGGATTCAACTACAGCTATGAGGGCGAGGGCCTTGAAGGAAATGAATTCGTCAGCTTCAAGACAGACGGGAGCGACCTCAAAAAGACAGCCTACAAGACAAAGAACGAGGATGAAGAGATCATCGCCTCCGCTTTTTATGGCGGGAATTTCTACCTGGGCGTCGCGATCTACTCCAATTCGCCGGCCCTGGATTACGCCCTTGAAAACGGAGAGGACGCTGAGATCCCCGAGGATATGAGCGAGGATGGCCTCGCCACCTATGAGCTGCGCAGCGTCACGCCCGAGGGCAAGGAGAACTGGGCGGTCAAGATCCAGCCGGAGGATGAGATGTATTATTACATCAATTCCATGTACGCCACGGAGGAGGGCGTCATGGTGGTCTCCTCGGAGGGCGTCGACCTCTTTTCCGCAAAGGACGGGTCGCTGGCCAAAACCCTGTGCAGGGTCAAGACCGACGAGGTGGTCGGCCTGCTCTATGTCCTGGCTGACGGCACAGTGATCATGATTGATGATTCCTCCATGAACAACAAGGTCCAGGTCTTCAACGAAGGCAGCGGAAAGTTCGAGGAGAAGCAGCAGCTGCCCTCGGCCCTTCAGGGCGCAACTCTTTTCCCCGGCAGCAAGTACAGCTTCTATCTGGCCGGAGACGACGGAGTCTACGGCGTGACCCTGGGACAGGCTGAGCTGACTCCGGTCGTCAACTTTGTCAACTCGGATCTGGACGTCCAGGGCATCATCAGGCTGGTGGAGCTCGAGGACGGACGCCTGCTCATGCAGGGCTACGCCAGTGACAACACGGTCCTTGTCAATATTCTGGAGCCGGTGGCCCCTGAGGATGTCGAGGATAAGAAGGAGATCACGGTCGCCGGATACTATATCGACTCTGAGGTCCGGACCGAGGTCATCAATTTCAATAAGGAGAGCAGCAAGTACAGGATCAAGGTCCTGGATTACAGCCAGTATGACCTGGAGACGGATTATGACGACAGCAGCGCAAGTCAGGATTCGACCGGCCTGACCAGGCTCAATACAGATATCGTGACCGGCAATGCGCCTGATATCATGCTCCTGAATCCGGCCATGCCCGTCAACAGCTTTATTTCCAAGGGTGTCTTCATGGACATCACCGACCTCTACAACGCCGACAAGGATATCGAGAAGGAGGACTTCCTCAAAAACGTCATGGACGCCTTCCTGACCGACGGCAGGATGTATGTCGTGGTGCCCTCCTTTACCATCACCGGCGTATCGGGCAAGACCAAATATATCGGCGACGGCAAGGACCTGACCCTGGACAAGGTCAGGGAGATCGCGGCCTCCAGAGGCATCAATGATGCCGGGATCTTCGGCATTACCGAGAGGGCGACTGTCTTCCACTCGGCCATCGAATTTTCCGGTGACCAGTTTATCGATTCCGATACCAACACCTGCGACTTCAACAACGACAGCTTCAAGGAGCTCCTTGAGTTCGCCAAGAACTGCCCCGAGACGATCAGTGAAGAGCAGTACAATGACTACTTCACCCAGTATCTGTCGGACAAGGCTCTCTTGTCCATCCAGTACATCAATACCATGTACGACTACTACTACATGACCAGGCAGCTCTTCGGGGATGTCAATGTCACGGTCACAGGCTTCCCGTCCATGAAGAACCAGGGACCTGCCATTGCCTCCTCCATCCAGCTCGGCATCAGCAACAGCGCCTCCGAGCCCGAGGGATGCTGGGAATTTGTCCGCAGATTCCTGCTCCCCGAGTACCAGATGGCCATTGAATCGGCCCTTCCGGTCAGCGAGAAGGCCATCGATGCCCAGGGCCAGAAGATCATCGAGCAGAACAAGCTCGATGCCCAGGAGCAGATGGAAATGGGCATGCTGGACGGCGTCAACAACATCGGTGCCGTGGATATCGAGGAGACGACTGCTCCTGCAGAGGGGGACACCGCCGCCACAGGCGATGAAGCCGCCTATGAGGAGGGCATGGATCTCGAGATGGAGGAATCCGAGGACCTGAGCGGAAAGCCGGTCAGCGAGGAGAACTTCGACGGGACCCACGAGGAATATGAACAGTATCTGGAGGACGAAGCCGCGAACGCAGCCGCCGCCGGTACAGAAGAGGAAGTCATGATCAGCGGGGACGAGATCACTGCTGCCGCCGAGGATGAAGCGGCCGCCGGGATCGAGTCGATGCCCGAATTCGGCCAGAAGGATATCGATGCGATGAAGGCCATCCTCAAGACCCTGAAATACCAGGTCAACGGGGAATCCGAGATCCGCAACATCATCACGGAGGAGTCCAACGCCTACTTCGCCGGCCAGAAATCCGCCGAGGAGGTCGCCGACATCATCCAGAGCCGCGTGCAGGTCTACCTCAAAGAGAACGAATAAGGAAACGCAGCTGAGTGTTCAGCCGGACCGGAGCCATGTGCCGGCCTGCCTGCTGCTGACGATGGATCATATTTATGCAAAAAGAAATCACACAGGATAAAATCAGAAACTTCTGCATCGTGGCCCATATCGACCACGGCAAATCCACTCTGGCAGACAGGATGATCGAGAAGACAGGCCTCCTGACCAGCCGCGAAATGCAGGACCAGGTCCTCGACAACATGGACCTGGAGCGGGAGAGAGGGATCACGATCAAATCCCAGGCCGTGCGTCTGGTCTATACGGCCAGGGACGGACAGGAGTATATCTTCAACCTGATCGATACGCCAGGACATGTTGACTTCAACTATGAGGTCAGCAGGTCCCTGGCCGCCTGCGACGGAGCCATCTTGGTCGTCGACGCGACCCAGGGGATCCAGGCCCAGACCCTGGCCAATGTCTATCTGGCCCTGGAGCACAACCTGGACGTCTTCCCGGTCATCAACAAGATCGACCTGCCCTCCGCGGAGCCCGAGAAGGTCCGCGAGGAGATCGAGGACGTCATCGGCCTGGACGCCTCCGACGCCCCGCTGATCTCCGCCAAGCAGGGGATCGGCGTGGAGGACGTGCTGGAGGCTGTGATCAGGGACATCCCGGCGCCCGACGGCGACCCCGATGCCCCCCTGCAGGCCCTGATCTTTGATTCCCTCTACGATTCCTACAAGGGGGTCATCGTCTTCTGCAGGATCCGCGACGGCCGCATCCGGCGTGGCATGAAGGTCAAAATGATGGCGACCGGCGCCTCGGCCGAGGTCGTCGAGGTCGGCTATTTCGGCCCCGGCCAGTTCATTCCCTGTGAGGAGCTGTCTGCCGGCATGGTCGGCTATTTCACCGCTTCGATCAAAAATATCCGGGATGCCCGGGTCGGCGACACCGTGACGGAGAGCGAACGGCCCTGCGCCGAGGCCCTGCCGGGCTACAAAAAGGCCCAGCCCATGGTCTACTGCGGCCTCTACCCCTCCGAGACCCCCAGATATCCCGACCTGCGCGATGCCCTCGAAAAGCTCCAGCTCAACGATGCCTCCCTCTTTTTCGAGCCAGAGACATCCCTGGCCCTGGGCTTCGGCTTCCGCTGCGGCTTCCTGGGCCTGCTCCACATGGAGGTCATCCTGGAGCGCCTGGAGCGCGAGTACGACCTGGATCTGATCTCCACCGCCCCCGGCGTCGTTTACAAGGTCTACAAGACCGACGGCACCATGATGGAGCTCACCAATCCCTCCAACCTGCCGGAACCCACCGCCATCGACCGGATGGAGGAGCCCATCGTCAACGCCGAGATCATGGTCACGACCGAATTCATCGGCCCCATCATGCAGCTCTGCCAGGAGAGACGCGGCCGCTACATCAGCACCGACTACATCGAGACCACCCGCGCCGTCCTCAAATATGAGCTGCCCCTCAACGAGATCATCTACGATTTCTTTGACGCCCTCAAGTCCAGGTCCAGAGGCTACGCCTCCTTTGACTACGAGCTCAAGGGCTACGAGGAATCCAAACTGGTCAAGATGGATATCCTGGTCAACAAGGAACCCGTCGACGCCCTCTCCTTCATCGTCCACGCGGACGGCGCCTACGAGCGCGGCCGCAAGATGTGCGAGAAGCTCAAGGACGAGATTCCCCGCCAGCTTTTTGACGTGCCCATCCAGGCCGCCGTCGGCGGCCGCGTCATCGCCCGCGAGACCGTCCGCCAGATGCGCAAGGACGTCCTGGCCAAGTGCTACGGCGGCGATATCTCCCGCAAGAAGAAGCTGCTCGAGAAACAGAAAGAGGGCAAGAAGCGCATGCAGACCGTCGGAAATGTCGAGATCCCCAAAGAGGCCTTCATGAACGTGCTCAAACTCGATACCCAGTGATCATGTGACAGAGGGACAGGTGTGACAGAGGGACAGGCACTGTGTCACAGTACTGTGACACAGTGCCTGTCCCTCTGTCACACCACACCCTGTCACCCCTCTGTAACGCCTTGAAGCAGCGTCTTAACAGGATGGAGATTCTCCCTTCAACCTGTTAAGGCGCTTTTGTTTTATATACAAGATTGTCCAATCTCCTGCGGACTTAAGAAGAGTGAAAAAACGTTCGATAGCGTTTTTTCACTCCGGAGGTTTGTGACGGGGCACAAACCTCCTGTGATGTCAACGAGAAATCGTCTCCACGAATTTCTCGTTGACCATGCCTGCGAACTTACGTGCTCCGGCATTGTCGGAAAGAGTCAAAATTCAATATGATGAATAAATATATGAAATATATTGTATAAATGGATACAATTAAGTGATGATATTGACAATACTGGACGGCCACTATATTCTAAAAACGGGAGGTGGAAGATATGTCCAGAATTGCCAGATTGATCAGTGATACAGGTTACTATCATGTTGTCAACAGAGGAGTGGGCCGTCAGAATATTTTTATGGAAAATCATGACAGAGTTGTATTTCTGAAACTCCTGGACAGAATTATTCGGGAGGAGAACTGCGTATTAATCGCCTATTGTCTGATGGATAACCATGTGCATCTGTTGATCCGGACAGAACACGGCCTTGAAAGGCCTATGCACAGAATTTTCACCAACTATGCACTGTATTACAATAAGAAGTACCTGCGCTCAGGGCATCTGTTTCAGGGACGCTTCAGAAGTGAACCCATAAAGGATGACTGTCAGCTGCTTGCTGCAGTCAGATATATACACAATAATCCACAGAAGGCAGGGATATGCCGGAGAGAGGATTATTTCTGGAGCAGTTGGAAGGAGTACTGGAATACCGGGACGTTGATAGATCCCGCAATAGTGCTGAAGATGTGCGGCGGAAAAGAAGGGTTTCTGGCCTTTAGCAGGATCGATTCAGATGATCAGTTCCTGGAGATATCCAATGCTGCCATCTGGACGGATCAGACAGCCGCGGAAATGATATGTCAGATGTTTTCGCTGAGAAATGCTTCAGAGCTGCAGGGTATGGAAATGCATACCCGGTTGAGGGCTTTGAGAAAAATAAAAAGTAAAGGAATTTCCATCAGACAGATAGAAAGGCTGACAGGTATTAATCGTGGAACAATCTCAAGAGCTTAACTATGAAAAAGGAAGAAAGCACGACGGGATGTGTGACAGGTGTGACAGGGGGACAGGCACTGGGTGTGACAGGGGGACAGGAACTGTGTCACAGTACTGTGACACAGTGCCTGTCCCCCTGTCACACCCCCTGTCATCCCCTTTGTCCTTATATATACACATCCCCTTCTGTGTCAGAAAATGCAGTTACTGCGATTTTCTGTCCGGCCCGCAGGATGAAAAAACGCGGGAGCGGTATGTAGAGGCACTGATCCGGGAAATATGTATGTACGGAGACAATTCCAGAGAAGTGGACACAATCTTCCTGGGAGGGGGGACACCGTCGATTCTGGCGGGGGACCAGATCCGGCGGATCATGCAGGCTGTATTTGATTCTTTTTCAGTGCGGAAGGATGCGGAGATCAGCATGGAGCTGAATCCGGGGACGGCCGACAGAAAAAAGCTCCAGGCATTCAGGCAGGCCGGGATCAACCGCCTCTCCATGGGGGTCCAGTCGATGCACGATGAGGAACTCCGGATGTTGGGGAGGATCCACAGCCACGCGCAGGCTGTGGAAACCTTCAAAGCGGCCAGAGAAGAGGGCTTTGGCAATATCAATATCGACCTGATGAGCGCCCTGCCGGGCCAGACCTTTGAATCCTGGGCCCGTACTCTGGAGGAAGCGGCTGCCTGGGGACCGGAGCATATCTCGGCCTACAGCCTGATCATTGAGCCCGGGACGCCTTTTGACGAATGGCAGGACAAGGGCATGCTCCCGCCCCTGCCCGATGAGGAGACTGACAGGGAGATGTATCACTACACCCGCAGCTTTCTCCAGGGGCGGGGCTATGACAGGTACGAGATATCCAATTATGCTCGGCCGGGACGGGAATGCCGGCACAACACGGGCTACTGGACGGGACATGACTATCTGGGCATGGGAATAGGCGCCGCCTCGTACGTTGACGGGACCCGCTTCACCAATACCGAGGATATTCAGCAATACATGGATTTTTTTGAGTTGAATCAGGATCGCAGGGATTATCTGGAGCTGAACAAAGGGAAAATAGAAAGCGGCGCGGGAAGTCCGGCCGGACCCGGAATCCGCAGGGATGTCCACCGCCTGGAAACAGAGGAAAAGATGGAGGAGTTTATGTTTCTGGGCCTGCGGATGACCGGAGGTGTCAGCCCGGAGGATTTTAAAACGCGGTTTGGCCGACCGCTGGACGAGGTCTATGGAGAGATGATCCGAAAGCATGAATCGCAGGGACTGGTTGAGAGGACGGATGAAGGGATCCGGCTCACGGAGAGGGGGACGGATATCAGCAATTATGTCCTGGCGGATTATCTTTTTTGATGTGGAATTGAGTTTCGGGTATAACAGAGGACCGGGTGTGACAG
>OCTX010896259.1_pt1 | contig 10010 bp, 4 predicted proteins | sample 1539691 | NCBI WGS metagenome assembly OCTX01 (sample SAMN02144231, study PRJEB22623) | gut metagenome | biome: sheep rumen | host: Ovis aries | place: New Zealand | reverse complement strand
TTTACCTTAAATTTATTTAAAAACTCGGTTTAATAGTTTCAAACTATATCACATAATAAATAAAAATGTATTGCTATAAATCAATTATTGTGCTATAATTGTTACTCAGAGGGTGATACTGTGGAAATACAAATAGATCATATCAATAAATCTGAAGCTCTCAGATACATGGGCTATGGCATTAACAAGCCCGATGAAAACACGATGAATAGTATAAATGAAGTCGAAAAAGAACTGTTGAAAGTGATCGTACCTCAGTATACTTTTCGTGTATTTGATATCGATGTTTCAATAAACGGCGTTGCTGTTCCGGGTACATCGCTTGTTCTTACCGGTAAAGATATCACGCAACACCTGAAGAATTGCACCAAAGCTGCTTTATTGGCGGCAACAGTATCACAGGGCGCCGACAGGTTGATAAGGACTTATGCAGCATACGATATGGCAAAATCGGTCATTGCAGATTGTCTTTCAAGTGCTGCTGTTGAACAGCTATGCAATAAAATAGATGTTATTATCAAAGAAAACTCAGGTATGAAATATCAGACATGGCGCTTTTCTCCGGGATACGGCGATCTTCCGCTTGAGATACAAAGGGATTTCCTTAATATACTTGATGCGCCCAAACGAATAGGATTGAGTGTACTTGATAATTATATGATGGTACCAACTAAATCTGTTACAGCGGTTATAGGTCTTTCTGATGAGCCTATCCAAAAGGGGAAAACAGGCTGTGCCTGCTGTAATATGAGAGAAACTTGCAAATATAGGATTAGGGGTGAACATTGTGGAGTTTAAAGAACTGTTAAATAAGGAATTTGTTGTACTTGATGGTGCTATGGGCACTATGCTTCAGGCAGGCGGTCTTAAAATGGGTGAAACGCCCGAGGCTCTCAATATTGAAAGACCGCAGCTACTTGTTGATATACATAAAAAGTATATAGATGCAGGTTCGGATATAATCTATGCCAACACTTTCGGCGCAAATAAGTATAAGCTGGAAAAATGCGGTTACAGCGTTGATGAAGTCATAGCAGCAGCTATAAATAATGCAAGGGAAGCCTGCAAAGGAACAGAAACCCTTGTTGCGCTGGATATCGGACCAATCGGTCAGCTTCTTGAACCGACAGGGACACTGACATTTGAAGAAGCGTACAACACTTTCAAGGAGCAGATAATTGCCGGAAAAGATGCTGATGTTATCGTTTTTGAAACAATGACTGATCTTTATGAGCTTAAAGCCGGTGTTCTTGCTGCAAAAGAAAACTCCGACAAGCCGATAATCTGCACCATGACTTTTGAAGAAAACATGAGAACATTTACAGGTGTCAGTGTAAGCTCGATGGCACTTACGCTTGAAGGCCTTGGTGTCGATGCGATAGGCGTGAACTGTTCACTTGGACCAAAGGAGCTTTTCCCGGTAGTTGAAGAAATGTGCAAGTGGACTCATCTTCCTGTTGTTGTAAAGCCAAATGCAGGTCTTCCTGATCCTGTGACAAATGAATACGACTGTTCACCGCAGGAATTTGCTCAGTATGCGCAAAAACTGCTTCCGCTTGGCATAAAAATTCTCGGCGGCTGCTGTGGAACTGATCCCGAATATATCAAAGCGCTAAGTTCGATGCTCGCTAATGAAAAATACTATAATGTTGAAAAGGCAATACCTTGTGCAGTGTGCAGCCCTACCAAGACGGTTATAATAGACCGACCGAGGATAATCGGCGAAAGGATCAACCCGACAGGAAAAAAACGCTTCAAAGAAGCACTTGCAGCTAATGATATAGGGTATATTCTCGGTCAGGCTATCGAACAGGTGCACGCAGGCGCAGATCTGCTTGATGTAAACGTTGGTATGCCTGGAATAGACGAAGAGCAGATGATGATAAAGGTCCTTAAATCAATACAGGGCGTTGTTGATGTTCCTTTGCAGATAGACAGCACAATGCCAAATGTACTTGAAGCTGCTTTGAGGGTTTACAACGGAAAGCCTATTGTAAACTCGGTAAACGGTGAAGAAAAGTCCTTGTCAACAGTTCTTCCGCTTGTTAAGAAATACGGTGCTTGTGTTGTTGGACTTACGCTTGATGAGAACGGAATACCTAAAACAGCTCAGAAACGCTTCGAGATAGCTCAGAGAATACTTGACAGAGCATTGAAGCTTGGTATCCCAAAGGAGAATGTCTTTATAGATTGTCTTACTCTGACTGCATCAGCGGAGCAGGAAGGTGTTATGGAAACGCTGAAAGCTGTTGAAATGGTCAAAACACAGCTTGGACTGAAAACAGTGCTTGGCGTATCCAATATAAGCTTTGGTCTACCTAACAGGGAACTCGTAAACAGCAGTTTTCTGATGATGGCTCTCACCAAAGGTCTTGATCTGCCGATAATAAATCCCAATATCGCCGCTATGACCGGTGCTGTGAGAGCCTATAAGCTGCTTGCAAATATTGATGTAAATTCGGTCGACTTTATATCTCACTACAATGGTGTTACAAATACTCCTGCCGCACCAGCTGCAAGCAATATCGATCTTCCTTATGCGCTTGCGAACGGCTTGAAAAGCGAGGCTGCAGCACTTACAAGCAAACTGCTTGAAGAGCATGAGCCTATGTATGTTGTGAATGAGCTGCTTATTCCTGCGCTTGATAAAGCAGGCGCTGAGTTTGAAACGGGCAAGATATTCCTGCCTCAGCTTATACAGACCGCCGGTGTTGCTCAGGTCTGCTTTGAAGAGATAAAGAAAAAGATACTCTCAAGCGGTGAAAAAACGGTTTCAAAGGGTAAAATAATCCTTGCAACTGTCAAGGGAGATATCCACGATATAGGCAAAAACATTGTTAAGGTGCTGCTTGAAAACTACGGTTATGAGGTCATTGACCTTGGCAGAGATGTTGACTGCCAGCTGGTCGTTGATGAAGCGATCAAAAGAGATGTTCACCTTGTCGGTTTGTCTGCACTTATGACTACCACGCTTTCGAGTATGGAAGAAACTATCCGTCTGCTCCACGAGAATAATGTTGACTGCAAGATAATGGTCGGCGGTGCAGTGGTCACCGAGGACTATGCAATGCAGATAGGAGCGGATTACTACGCAAAAGATGCCAAGGAATCGGTAGATATAGCAAAGAAAGTACTTGGTTAAATAGTAGTTTATGACCTGCTGAGCTGATCGGCAGGTCTTTTTTGATGAATATTTGCAAAACAAGTGTCAATAATTATTTCACAAAATCAGAACAGGAGAAATTATTATGAACATCACTAAGAACTTCAAAAGATCGCTCGTTATAGGATTTGTATGCATATTGTTAATGCAGAGCTTTATCCCAGCATCAGCGTTAAAGGAAAACCAAAGCTGGTTTTTCACCGGCAGTATCGCCGATGAAAAAGAGCAGGATGAACATAGCGGAATAACTGTTATCAACGATGAAGATACCAATTTTGAGATACACTTCGGTATTTTTGATGCCATTATGAAAATATTTGATTAACAGTACATTTAATTGTACTGTTATCCGTTTTTCGTTGACATTGTTTTCCTTGTATGATATACTTGTAAAAACGAGATGTTTAATGAAGGCGGTGTTTTATCTATGATCACATTCATCAACGGCGGTGTAACGAGCAACAGGGAAGAACTGCTGTTCAACAGCATTGAAAGATCGGTAAACAGTGGAAATAACGTGATAGTTATCATTCCCGATCAGTTTTCTTTTGAATATGATAAAAAGCTGTATAAACGTCTTGGTGCTGTGCGGTTCAACCGCATAACCACCGCAGGTTTCAACAGACTTTCCGAGCTGCTCAAAAACAAGTACGGCGGTGATTCGGGGAAAGAAAATGCAAGTGAGAACGCCAAGATCATACTTATGTATAAAGCCGTTAAACAAGTCAGAAGTGAAAACAAGCTGAGATACTATACAAGGCTCGCTGATAAAAAAGGTCTTGAAAAGGGAAATTTCATCTCCGATCTTATAGAGCTTATTCAGAAAATGAGGGAAAGCGGCATCGGCTGCGAAACGCTTATAGCTACATCTGTTGAGTCCAAAGGTATCCTTGCGCAGAAGATGTCAGATATCGGTGAGATATATAAAGAGTATATGCACCAGCTTGAACTGTCAGGGCTTCGTGATTCGGTTTCAGGAATGAGCATGGCAGTTAAAGCAGCATCTGAAAATAATTATTTTTCAGGCTGCGATGTTTTCATTGATGCTTTTTCAGGATTTACATTTGACGAAACTAAGATGCTGGAGCTGTGCTTTAACGATGCCGCCAATGTGACCGTATCACTTGTTATAGATAAGGATTCTGTCAGGAACAGGATACATCCGTTCAGGATGCCTATGCTCACATTCGGTTCTCTTATATCCCTTGCAAAAAATAAGGGTTACTGTGTCGTTGAAGCTGAAGAAACAAGCACATACAGTAAGGAAATAGCTTATCTCAGCAAGAATATGCTCAATATTACAAAGAATAATTACAGCGCAGATTGTAAGGATATAAGGGTACTTAATGCAGATGATATTTATTCAGAAGCTGCATTTATATGTGCTGAGATAAAACACCTTATTAAAAGCGGTTATAGGTATTCCGACATTGCACTGATTCTTCATAATATCCAGGACTGCTCAGGTGTATTTGAAAGCACGCTTGAACGATATGATACACCGTATTTTATCGACGTTTCCGACAGAGTATCGGCTTCATCTATCGTACAGTATTTCGGTGCAGTGTTTAATTGTCTTATTACAAGGCATTATAGCACTGAAAACATATTAAAGCTTGCAAAATCGCCGTTTTTCAGTCAGAATAAACACAACGCAAACCTTCTTGAACAGTATTGCCTTAAATGGAGTATCGATGGCGATATGTGGGGAGAAAAGTATTTCGGACTTGATATTTCTCGCGTTGAAGACGAAAAAGCCCGCAAGCATATCGAAACTATCGAAGCCCTCAGAGAGCGCATCATCACTCCTTTTGAAAAAATGCGGAGCAATTGCGGACAGGGAGAGATCCCCGCCAACATAATATGCGAAGAGCTTTTTACATTGCTTGAAAGTATAGATATCTCTAAGCGCACTTATTCTGTTGTGCGCAGTGCTTCCTTGAACGAGAACGAAACACAGCTTGAACTTTCAAGAGGACTCAGACAGCTTTGGAATTCTATTCTGTCAGCTGTAAAGTCTATATACGATTGTATGCAGAGCGAAAAGATATCTCTAAGGCAGTTTTATGAGCTGTTCAGAGTGATGCTCTCTCAGATGAAGGTATCTCAGCCGCCTCAAAAGCTGGACTGCATTACAATAGCAGATGCATCTCATTCACGGCTTGGCAACATAAAAGCAACGTTTATCTGCCAGGTCAATGACGGCGTATTCCCGAAAACGATAACCAGCACAGGTCTGCTTTCAAGAGTGGATATGTCACAGCTCCAGAACGTCCTAAAAACAGTTATGCCGCAATCGGAAACAGGATTCAGCGGCGATGTAAAATATACACTTATGCGTGAAGAACTGTCATGCTACAATGCGGTCTCATCTGCGACCGATAAGCTGTATTTTACATATATAAACGCTGACCTTTCGGGTGAAGAAAAGCGTCCTTCTTCACTTATAAAGTTTGTTCTGAGCTGCTTTGAAGGTCTAAACGATGAGAAGGTTTCAGACATCTCGCCCGAGTTTTTCTGCACTTCATCAAAAACCGCATTCCATACTGTCATTGAGCATTTCAGAGATGACGATCCTATAATCGCATCAATTAAAATGGCGCTTAACAGCACACCGTACAGTTCTAAGATCACCGCTGCCACTAATGCTTCTCAGCTTATAAAAGAACAAAAAACAAGACCTGACAGTGCTGCAAGCGCTGAAAGATTCTTTAAGGACGGTACAGCAACTATTTCCGCATCTCAGCTGGACAGCTATTATAAATGTCCGTTTTCATACTTCTGCAGATATGGTCTTAAACTCAATAAGCCCGAAGTAATGGATATGTCAGCAAACAACCTGGGCACACTTGTCCACAGGGCGCTGGAGATAGTTTTCTCACTGAGAGATGATAACGGTGAACCGGTGTTTTTGAATAACGCTCCCGAATCCGAGGAGAAGATCAACAGCATTATAAATGATTGCTTTGATGATTACTATAAGAATAGTCTTAATGATGATTTCGGAAAGACAAAAAGATTTATTATTGATTACAGAGAGTATAAAAACATTGCAGTTCGCATTGTAAAATATGTTCGTGAAGAACTTGCTGCATCACATTATGTCCCTGTTTCAACAGAGTATTCTTTTGGTAAAGGCACAGACAAGCAGGGCATTACCTTTGAAACAAAAAACGGCAGAGAGCTTAATGTAGTTGGTTCTATCGACAGAGTAGACAGGTCATACAAAAACGGCAGTGAATATATCAGGATAATCGATTATAAAACAGGCCCTATATCTATAAGCTATGCTCATCTTCGCTGCGGACTGAACCTGCAGATGCTTGTTTATCTCGATGCATATCTGAAACAGGAAGATAAAGACGAAAAGCTCATTCCTGCGGGCGTTGAGTATATGTCATTCGGCGATAAAGTCGATCATTACCGTGACAGCAGCATTTCTGAAAAAGCATTTGAAAGTACAGAAAAGAAAAACCTGTACAAAGCGTATAAGCCTAAGGGCATAATTGATACTTCCAAGCTTGTAAAAGAAACTTTCGGAGACGGTAAAGAACAGCTTTCGGATTATTCGCCTTATAACTCAAACGGTTCTAAAAAAAGTGTTCATGTATCCGCAGAGGAGCTTAAAGCTATAAGAGAATATGCCTGCGAGAAAGTAACAGAGTTCGGGAACGCCTTAGAACAAGGCGATTTCCCGATCAGAACTGCAGGCCATGTCTGTGATTACTGTGATTACAGAGGTATTTGCGGCAGGGAAGTTTTCGATGACGATATGGGTATTACAAAAAACAAAACTGAGCTTGCAGATTCTTTAAAAAGCACGCTCGATGAAATAATCAAAAAACAGAAGGAGGGGGAGAGCAAATGAGTGATATCAAATGGACCGACTCGCAATGGGAAGCAATCACCAAAAGAAACACAGGTATCGTTGTGTCTGCTGCAGCAGGCAGCGGTAAAACGACCGTTATGATCGAAAGGCTCTCACAGCTTCTGCTTGATGAGAATAACAAGATACCTGCTGAAAATCTCCTTGCAGTTACCTTTACCAACAAAGCCGCTTCACAGATGAGGGAGAAGCTCAACAAAGCCATAGATCAGGAGCTTGCCAAGTGCCTCAGCTCCGAGCAGGAGCGTGATTCCGAGCGCTGTCAGTGGCTGCTTGAGCAAAAGAATAATCTGCAGTTTGCCAAGGTTTCAACGATAAACTCTTTCTGCCTTGAGTTTGTTAAGGATAATATTTCTTCGTTTGAATTTCAGAGCGGACTGAAGATACTTGATGAAGCAACTGAAAAAATGCTGTTTGATAAAGCGCTGGATAAAGCGTTAGAAGAGCTTTGCGATAACTCTCCCGAATCGTACCTATTACTGAGGAGATCGTTTGGAGATATCGGCAATAAGCTCACTGACATCATCAGGGAAATGTATAAATTCCTGCGCACTATACCGTTCAGAAATGAATGGATAGAACAGGCTAAAAGCGCATATAAAAACGAGGATATAATTAACAGCCTGATCGAAAAGACTAAGACCGAACTCGGCGAAAAGATCGAGGAGATTCGTGATAGTATCCCTCAGCTTGAAGCGATGATAGACAAACTCTCGCCGAACCCTCTTCTCAAAACGTTTGTTACAAGCCTTACAAAAGCTGATGAATTGATAAACGATATTTATTCTTCGCTTTGCAGCTGCTATAAGACTTATGATGTGGACGGTATCTTGTCATTAAGGGATCTTGTAGGTACAAAGCCAAGGTTGGTTTTAAATAAAGGCTTAGAAGCAATGGATCCAATGGAACTGTCTGTTCTGCAGGATATGTGCAGACAGGCAGCGGATATAGTCGGAAGCATATATAGCATAATCAAGGGATTCTCGGAAATGGGAATAATGTCGCATGACAGGATCACGAAAAACCTTGATGATGTTCTTGAAGTATTTGATATACTGCTTGAACTTATAAATTCGACCGAAAGAATAATGTATTCGGCAAAGATCGAGCGAAATGCGGTAGATTTTTCTGATGTTGAAATGATGACTAAGGATCTTCTCGTTGAGATGAAGGACGGCGTTGCTGTCCGCACGCAGCTGTGCGAAGATATACGCAAAAGCGAGATCTATAAGCTGATAATGATAGACGAGTTCCAGGATGTTAATAATCTGCAGGAGCTTATATTCAGGGCACTGTCGGATATTAACAATCTTGATCACCTGGGCAGGAATGTGTTCGTTGTAGGCGATATCAAGCAGGCAATTTACAGGTTCAGGCAGACAAACCCTGAGCTTTTCAAGAAAAGTGTAGACGATGCCAATAAAGGCTTTGATGATCTTTATCCTATCAATCTTCAGGAAAATTTCCGAAGCAGAGAAGGAATAATCGACTTTGCAAACTTTATTTTCCAAAACATAATGTACGAAAAGATCGGCGGAGTGGATTATGACGATACGCAAAAACTGAGTTTTGGTGCTAAGTACTATCCTGAGATGAGCGGTGAAAAAAGCAATTGTGTCGAATTGCTGCTTTGCGATGTTAACTCTGTTCCACCCGAGGTGCAGACCGATCAGGAGCTTTATCTTATTGCAAGAAAGATAAAGAGCATACTTAAAGAAGACTCAGGTTATCTTGTTACTGATAGTAAGACCAAAAAGCTTCGTCACTGCAGACCGAGCGATATTTGTATTCTTATGCAGACAAATCTCGGTGTAACGAAAATGTCAAAAGCGCTGAATGAAGTAGGCTTACAGGCATTTTCACAGGATACCGAGGGTTATCTTAAATCCGCTGAAATAACTCTTGCAGTCAGCATACTGCGTGTAATTGACAATCCTCTTAACGATATTGCTATGACCTCAATGCTTATGTCGCCGATCCTTGCATTTACGGCAACCGATATGCTGAAGATACAGAAGGAGCGCACAAGAACAGATACAGGCGCTGTGAACGGGATATATACAATACTGTCACAGGCACATCTTTCTTATACTAATAAAAAGACTGAGGAGTTCGAATACCGCAGAGTTTTCGACGATGAACCAGAGCTGCAAAAAAAGTGTTCCGATGTTTATACAATGATCGAAAACTTCATTTACAGAGCTATGAGTACTAATCTGGAACGGCTTATCCGTTACATATTTGATTCAACAGAGCTGCTTGCGGTGACATCCCTTTACCTTGACAGCCAGAAAAAACGTGCAAACCTGCTTTTGTTCCTGCAATATGCAAGAGATTATGAACAATCGGGTTACGAAGGCGTTTCAGGCTTTATCAGATTCCTCGATTCAGTATACAACAATGATAAAGCCTTCAAACAGGCAGGGAAGATAACGTCATCCTCTGACAGCATTAATGTAATGACATTCCACGCATCAAAAGGGCTTGAGTTCCCTTATGTCTTTCTTTGCGGTCTTATCAATACAGGCAGGAACAGAAAAGAAGGCATATATATGCACTATAAGGTCTCTGATGATCCGGATGATTATAACTGTTTCGCATTTGAGACCTCTGATGCGATGCACTTTATGGACAAGACTAATATATTCTATACCGAAATGAACGAAAAGAGCGTTCTTGAAGACAGAAGCGAAAAACTCAGGCTGCTGTACGTTGGCTGTACCCGTGCAATGGAAAAGCTGTTTGTATCTTTAGCACCAAACTGCAGTGGCAATAGCAATATCCATAAAGGCTACGGTAATATGATGGATGTGATAAAAGCTGCTGACGAGGCTATGAAAGCCGGGACTATGCCTCAGCTCGTTGCACAATATGATAATATGCTTTACTGGTTTTTGTGCGGATTGAGCAATGCCAGACTCGGCAGTGAGTTCTGCCACTGGCTCGCTGAATCCCCGGATG
>OCTX014574168.1_pt1 | contig 10011 bp, 15 predicted proteins | sample 1539691 | NCBI WGS metagenome assembly OCTX01 (sample SAMN02144231, study PRJEB22623) | gut metagenome | biome: sheep rumen | host: Ovis aries | place: New Zealand | reverse complement strand
GGCATGGGATGCCGTTAATAAAACCTTCACTTTCTCTTCCGGCGACGCTGACCATCCGCTGACTATGACCACGGTTAACCCCCCTTACCCCTCTTCCTAATCAAGTAGTGAGAGCGGCTCAGGAAGCGGAGTATGGGATGGGGAGACTTGCTGGAGCTCCTACGACGAGTATGATTGTGTGGTTAATCAAGGCGGTGAGTGGGATGGTTCATCCTGCATACTTCCCGGGGAATAGGAAAAAATCCCCGGAAATAAACAAAAAGGTGGTGTGATTACCACCTTTTTTTATTAAAGGAAAAGAAAATCATGGGAAAATACACAATAATACTTCAGGCGATGGGTTCCCGGGAGTTCACCATTCTCCGCTCGGTCGAGAATCTGAGCCCCTCACCCCTTTACCTGGAATTCGATTACGAGGGTTTGCCTGACGGTGAGTACACCTATGCCGCTTTCCCTGACGAGAGCGGGGAGGGAGAGATAACACCCCGCACCCCGATTCTTGACTCGGTCCTCACGGTTGATGACGAGGAGGTGAGAATAAGGGATATCCAGCCCCTCACAGGTCTCCTGATAGCGGGTAATGTGGAGACGGCGAACATTTACGAGAATAATAACGATAACGAGATATTCTATTATGAGCAATAACAACGAGAGCATCGCCCTCAGCGTCCTTGATGTTGAGAGGAAATATCAGGTTGACCCCCTTGAGACGGTCACCGGGGGCAAGGGAATAGTGACCTGGGGAGCGGATAACCAACTTCCCGTCCTTTACATGAATTGCTACAACGGCAGTTCCAGTTTGAAGGCGATTGTGGACGGAACGGTGGATTACGCCCTGGGTGATGAAATCAAGGTCACCGACGACGCCGCCTATTGGCGTGAGAAGGTCAACCGCAAGGGAATGACCGTAAGACAGTTCCTCTACAAGATTTTCTGGTCGCACCTGGTTTTCGGGGGATACGCCATCCAGGTAATCTACAACAGGCTCGGGGCTCCCGTGGAACTCTACCCCCTGGATTTCGCCAGGTGCAGGACGAACGAGGCGGGGACAAAGATTTACTACGCCAAAAAATGGACCCGTTTCCAGACAAAGGCGGAGGAATATGACGCCTGGGACCCCTCCAACATCAATATGGACAACCCCACACAGATATATTACCGCAAGGGCGACAACACCACCGGGGTTTATCCCCTTCCACCTTACGCCGGGGCATTATATGACACCCTGACCGAGATAGAGTGCTCGAAGTACTCCCTCAACAGCGTCGCCAAGGGTTTCTCCGCCAGATATCTTGTCCAGTTCCCGTCGGGGGCTAACCTCACCGATGAGCAGAAAAAAGGCATAGAGGACGCCATGAAAAACAAGTTCACGGGGTCTGACACCGACAGCAACTTCATGCTTTATTACCGCAACGGTGCGGGCGAGGATGACAAGATTGAGGTGACGAAGATAGAGTCGGATGATACCCCGGAGAAATTCCTGGCTATCAAGGACAACGCCAGGTCCAACATCTTCGTCGCCATGAGGTGCACACCGCTTCTTTTCGGTCTGCCTAACGCCTCCAACGGCTTCTCCACACAGGAGTACAGCGACAGTTTCAAACTCTACCAGAAGACAGTCGTCAGCCCTATCCAGGATATGGTGCTGGAGAGTTTCAGCGAGATTACGGGCACGGAGGATGGAATCCACATCATCCCGTTCTCGATAGACTTCTCGACGGGGGAGGAAGAAGTCTAAATAATATCCTTTTATTCTGCATATTTCCAGATATAACCACCTGCCGACTTATATTTTCCAGAACAACATTTTGATATATTGCAGCAGTTAACTCCCGTCTCCCTCTCCGCCTGCTTAGTTGAGGGGTAAAAATGAAGGATTTCGTTGTTAAGGGAAAGTTTTATCACCCACTTACTTGTGGTGGGGTGGTTGAGATGACCCTCGCCTATATGTTGTTTAGTGAGGGGGTTATTCTGGTTTTCCTTATGTGTGACCCATCTCAAGTTACTGGGATGGTTATACATGGGGTCTGTGCTGATGTGGTCAATTTCCGCCCCGGGGAAGTACTCGTTTTGTACCAGTTCTGGATATGTCAAGGCAATCCATACAGCGGCTTGCCGACAGATTGGTTTCCCATCTTTATATATTCCCCAATATAACCGTCCATCGCGTTTGTTGGGGTTATTGGATAATTCCTTGACCTTACCAATTTTCCTACACCTTCCCTGAGGGGTGTCTATGTTAATCTGGTATTCAAAACCAGGCACTTTTCTCCATTCGCTCATAGGTTAAATCTCCTTTACGCAAATATACAAAAAAGGATATTAAATGAAAAACAAAGAAAATGTCTAATCTCACACAAATAAAGAATGTGATGCTCATCTCCCCCAAGAAGGTCAAGGAATATGCTGTGGTCGGTCTTAACCTTGATGAGGGTAACCTGGGCAACGCCATAAGAATCGCCCATATCTATCTCCGTGACGCTATAGGAAAGGACCTGGTGGAGCATGTCCAGGAACTGGTGTATAACAAAATCCACGACCTGCCAAATAGTATAGACGACCCCGAGAACGAGCCCTACAAGGTCCTGCTTGACGAGTATCTCCAGCCCACCCTAGTCTACCGGGCGGCGATGGAGTCCTGCACTATCTTCTCCTTTAAAATCAGGAATATGGGTGTGATAAGGAACGACGACAATAATGTCAAGGAGGCTCCGACCGCGGATGTCATAAGCCTTATAGAGTACTACGGGGTGCTCTTCAACGACGCCCTCAACCGCTGCTCGGATTACCTCTGTGAAAATAAGAAGGCAATACCCGAGGTTGGGGAGGATTTCTGTACCTGTAAGTCCAAGCCCCGCTTCGCACAGACGAATTTGTGGTTGGGTTGAAATGATAAAAAAAGATAAGGATATGAGAACGGGAAGAATAAAAGAGGACACCAAGAGGACGATTGAGTTCTGGTTTGCCTTGCTGCTGGTTGTGGCGGGACTTGTTTTGTTGTTCCTGGGATTCTACGCCGTGCCTATCGGAGAAATCTCAGCGTCGGTTTTGACGGCTTACGGTGAGACTGCCACATTCGCCGGAAGCCTGCTCGGGATAGACTACTCGTACCGCTACAAACGGGATAAACTCCACATACAGGAGACTAGGAGGCATTTCGGGAGAGGAGATTACCCACCAGATAGGTATTCTTCAGTAAACGAAGAACAAGAGGATGAAAATCCTTGACATATCTCCATTTATAACCACCTGCTGACTTTGCTTTTCCGAGACAACATGCTGAAATATTGGTATAAGAAATACCTGTCTCCCTTTCCGCCTGGCGTGTCGAAGGATAAAAGCGAACTATCTCGTTATTAAAAGAAAACTGAATGACACCCTTGCTCAGACCAGGGTGATTGAGATGTCTTTCACTCATTTTTCTTTTTGTCTCCTCTGGGTGTTTTCTTCCTTTTTGTGAGTCGCTTATATGTTTTCTGGTGAGAGGATTATTCTGGTTTTCCTTCGGGGTGACCCATCTCAAGTTGCTGGGATGGTCGTTCAGGCGGTTTGTGTCGATATGGTCTATCTGTGCCCCTTCGAAGTACTCATTTTGTACCAACTCCGGGAAGGTTAAAGCAATCCATCTTGCTGCTTGGTAATGTGTCTTTTTCCCATTTTTAGACAAATTCCAATTTAACCTTCCGCGTTTGTCGGGGTTATTAGCCAATTCCCTGACCTTACCAGTCTCTCTGTAATTCAAATTCCTACATCTGCCCTCTGGGGTGTCTATGTTAATCTGGTACAAACCCTCAAAACCGGGCACATTTCTCCATTCATTCATAGTTTTCGCTTTCTGCAAATATACAAAAAAAGTTATAAAAATGTAAGATGAGATATAACGCTCCCAGGAGTAACTTAAAGAAGAAAAGAAAGAAAATGGCAAAGGCTGAACTGATGGTCCCATTCATCAGGAAATGGGAAGGCGGATGGGCGAACGACCCTGACGACGCTGGCGGTTGTACCATGGCTGGTGTCACCATCGCCACATACAGGAAATATTACGGGAAGGACAAGACCTGCGACGACCTTCGTTTTATCACCCAGGAGGAGTGGCTCCATATTTTCAAGGCTGGGTACTGGGATAAGATGAAGGCTGACCAGATTGAGAACCAGTCCATAGCACAACTCTGCGTTGATATGTGCTGGGGTTCCGGGTCCTATTGGGCTATCAGGAAGATGCAGAGGGCTATCGGAGTTAAGGACGATGGAATCATAGGTCCCAAGACCCTTGCCGCTTTGAACGCTGAGCCCCATGAGGTGGTCTTTACTAAAATATGGAACATGCGTTTCAAATGGCTGTGCGATATAGCCAAGAAGGGCAACAATAAGAAATTCCTGAAGGGCTGGCTCAGGAGACTGGACGACATAACATTCAAACCATGAAAAAGTTTCTGCTCATAATCCCCCTTATCCTCTTTATAGTAGGATGCTCCGCCCCTAAACAGACAACGGTGGAGAAGGTGGTTTATACCTATCGTGATTCCCTGGTGATAAAGGACAGCATCCGGACGGTCATTTTACCCGTTGAGGTAATCAAGGACATAACCCCGGCTTACGACACGCTCCATATCGAAACCTCCCTCGCCTCCTCCAAGACCTGGGTGGATACCACTCTCCATATGCTGAAAGGCGAGATGAGAAACAAACCTATAGCGAAAATCCCTGTTCCGGTTACTGAACATACGGTATTTCGGGATTCCCTGGTCTACAAAGAGATACCCGTTGAGGTGAAAGTTCCTGTGAAGACCCATCCAAAATATGAGCGTTGGTTATGGGTATACATGATTGTCACACTTGCCCTGATGGGTTTCAAACTATGGTTGAAATTCCGTCCCTAATAGGCGATTTTCGTCCCTAAAGGTTGGATTCACACCCCTTACTCACCTTTTTTGGGTCTGCCCCTGCCTGCTCTTTCTTCCTGGGGAGTAGCAAGGTTGCGTATTGACATCAACGCCTTGCGATAAACCCTGGTCATTTTCACCTCTTCCTCCAACTCGATAATCATCCTGACCAGTTCGCCCACGGGCTTCCTGAGTAATTCATTAATTCTTTCACTCTCGTTCGTATCCATAAAATTATCTTTTTACTGGACAAAGGTAACACTTTTTCCGGACAATCCAATACCCAGGGAAAGTTTTTTATCACCTTGGAAAAATTGTTGATTTTTCCCGTGTTAAAATAAAGCCCGTAGACGGCAAGTTGGGGTGTCGTCCGGTAAATTATACCTTTATCCTGGAAAAGTGGCTGTAAGGGGCGGATTCGGGGCAAAGGAGGGATTTCCCGCATTCCCCTGGGATAAGGTTTTTTCCTGTGGGTCTTTTCCGGGATTTTCCAGCCTTTCCCGGGTAAAATATTTAATTAAATCGTTTTATTTTTGAAAGTTTTTCCCCCGGGCAAGGAAATATACCAGGGAGGGGTCTGGAGTGTCTCAAATCGCCGGGAAATGCCCAAAAAACGGACGCTGGGAATTCTCCTCACACACGGGTGCCGCCGCAAGTGGATTTTTTAATGTAATCAAGGAGGTCACGACCATTCCAGTACGCTGGGGATATGTGACGCCTACCGGCAGGTGAAAAGCGTCCGTAGGGGTTGCGAGAGCCCGGAGCAAGCCCGTGGCGGAGCCAGGACGCAATACCCTTCTTCTCTCTAGCATTTATCCTGGGTCAACGCCCCTCCGGGGTTTCCAACCATATGCCAACGCTGTCCTGGGGTATCATCACTTCTCCCCAGTACATTCCTCACGCGTACGCGCGTGCGCATTTAAACACTATAGTTTATAAACTAGAGGTTTTTTTTTCTTGAAGAAAAAAAAACATACTCTAGAGTATCTTTAGTATTATACTACCTCTAGTGTATATGGAAAGGGGGTGTGGGGGAAAACCAAAAAGCCCAACCCCTCCCCGGAAAAAAAACTTTCCCCCCGGGATGAAAAATTTTAAAATTTTTTCGATTTAATGTTTATTTATTATTGAGAAAAAATGTATATTTGCACAGAACGATGAAACAACGGTCTCCCGGTTGTCTTCCACGAAAAGACCTGGCGACCTGAATATAAGAAGAAAAGAAGACCTTGGGTCAGGGGAGTACGGAGTGGAAGACGGAAACCCTCTCCCGGGGCTTTTTGATATTATGAAGTGTAAAATGGAAGGAATCACCGGCGACTGGTATATGATGCTCGGTCCGGTAATGAGATGCGAGGGGCTCACAATCCAGGAGAAATGCCTCTTGTCATGTGTGATGTCGCTGAAAAACTCTATGGACAACGCGTTTACCTCGGATGACAAAATAATGGGGTTGACCGGGCTTTCCCAAGAGGAACTCAACACCGCTTTTAAGGGTCTTCTTGAAAAGGGGCTGGTATTCCGTGATAAGAGAGAGTTGTATGTGTCCCCTATGGCTATAAATGAGTTTTTCGGTCGCACTATTTACCAATTCACAGAGTAAAAGATGAAAGAATATTGAGATGAGGAAAAAGAAGAATAAGCCAACGCCCGAGATAAAGAAATTCAACCCCCCGGGCTTTATCCCGACTTACGGGTTTTTGTTTGACCGTGCGGAAGAGTTGCGTGACCATCAAACCCAATCCGAACGGAACTTCGGGAGATTCCTGAGACAAATAAATGTGGAGTGTTATCCCCAGTTGCCGGTGTATGTTGGGAAGAATGCGTTTATAGTGGATTTTGCCTTCAGGTCCCAATCTTTAAAGAAATGGTTCGCTTGTGAGATAGACGGTGGCTACCACAAGACCGACGAGCAGAAGAAAAAAGATGAGTCCCGTGACGCCAAACTCCTGGTCGCTGGCTGGATACCTTTAAGAATGACCAATAAGGATACCAATTCCCCGGTGAAATTCGCTAAACTTATGTTAAGGTATAAAGCCGATGATATCGCGATGAAAATATCAAGCAGGGGGAAAAATAAAATTTAAAAAAAGTGAAAAAATATTTATTTTTTTATAACTCCCTAATTTTATGATAGTTATATAGTAAAATACCCCTGAAAAAGGCAATTAATCGCGCCAGCGTTGCAGAAAAGTCCGGAGAAACCCCTACCTTTGTACCATCAACAAACGAGAAAAGAAAAGAAAAACAGTTAAACTTAAAAAACAAGAAAAAATGGAAAGAGTTAGAATCAGCAAGACCAAGTACTTCAATTGTGTGAACATGTACTACAACGAGTACCAGACATCCGTCCAGGTAACATTCGAGGGAAGCCTTTATTACCGCCGCTTCACCCTTTATGTCATCGCGAACGACGAGAAAGAGGCTAAGAAATTCGCCAACGGTTATCTTGACGCTGTGAGGGATATCGCCCCGGTGGTGTTTGAGGATGAGGAGGGCTGGAAGAGGTTCGTTGACGCCCTTTGTGAGGAGCAGATGAGGGACGAACTCCAGGCTAAATTTATTCATTATTCCGAGTAAGAAAAAAACTTTAACGCTTTCTCAAAAAAAAACATTTTTGTATATTTGCATAGGTCCCCCCCGGGTACCTGTGAAACGCCGGGGATAAAAAATTATGATTTTAAGAATTTTACCCGTCGGGAAGCGGGATTGTGGGCAGGAGTGAATAACGAATGCCAAGATAATAAATCCTGAAGGCAGTAGCCAACAGGTATATCGTTCCCTTTGCAACAGAAAACAAAAACAACAACATTTTATCCCTTACCGGCTGGAGGGATATGCAACCGGGGCAACAGAGATGGAAAAAAGTTTCAAAATCAAGTTCGAGAAAATGGGTTCTTTTAATGGCAACTATGCGAAATACAAGCGAACCCTGTTTGTGTCTGACGAGTTAGCACAGGCGAAAAATTGCCGGGGTGCTTTCGGATATGTCACTTACGGTAACACCATCGAACAGACCAGTATGGGTTCTTATCTTGAATCTTTCGGTGGCGTTGAAAAGTTGTATGAGAAAATCGGCAACAAATGGGTAGAGGCGAAAAAAACTTTAACATCTCTGGAAAAAGTTTTTTTAATTCCAGAAAAAAATGTATATTTGCTTAGAAAGATAAACAGGCTCCCCGGGTGCCTGAGTAAAACGCCGGGAGTATAAATTATTTTATTGTTCTCTCTCTTCCTCTATGATAGTGAATACCCTGGGAACAAGCCCTGACCAGGGGTTCGCTCTTATGGGGGGAGAAGGGCGGTAAGGGAATAACCCTCAAGACGGAGTAATACCGTTACTGCCCACTAAAATTTAAAAACATGGAAGTATGGAGAGATGTCCCAGGATATGAGGGATTGTACCAGATTAATATCGACACCCCAGAGGGTAGGTGTAGGAGTTTGAATTATAATCATACAGGCAAGGCGAGGGAGTTATCCAACAACCCCAACAAATGCGAAGGAAGGTTGTGTTGGAATTTGTCCAAAGATGGGAAACCAACCCACTACCAAGCGGCTAGATGGATTGCGTTGACCTTTCCGGAACTGGTGGAGAATGAATACTTCCTGGGTGCTGAGATTGACCATATTGACACAAACACTATGAACAACCATCCTTCCAACTTGAGATGGGTGACCCCGAAGGAAAACAGTAATAATCCTCTCACCAAACAACATATAAGCGAGGCGATGACCAACCACCCTAATTACAGCAAGTGGGTGATAAAACTTACTAAAAATAATGAAATTCTCCACTTCTATCCAAGTGCCGCACAAGCGGAAAGGGAAACGGGAATATATTCTTCTAACATAACCGCATGTTGTCGTGGAAAAAAGAAAACCGCTGGCGGTTATATTTGGAAATACGCAGAGTAAAAAATAAGAGAGATATGGTAAAGAGAATTGAATGGGATTTAATGAAACCGGAGTCCATCGAAATGAGACCGGCTCAGGTAAAGGATGGTAAGGTCACTTTGTTGGCTTATCAGAACGGAAGGAACACTATGGACGCCCTTGACAACAAGTTTGGCGAGTTCGGATGGAAAGTGGAGTACAAGGATGTGGCGGGACAGATTTACGGCAGATTATCAATCAAGGACCCCGAGACCGGGGAATGGATTTACAAGGAGGATACTGGCGAGGAAAGCAACATTTCCGCCAACAAAGGTCAGAGCACAGATATTCTCAAACGCCTGGCGGTACGCTTCGGCTACGGCAGAGAGTTGTATAGCATTCCGAGAATCGTGATACCCGATGATGGCTACGGCAACCATGTAAAGGTAAGTGAGGTTTCCTGGGACGATAACCGGAATTGCACACATATCACCCTGGTTAACAAGTTCGGCAAGGTCATATACAAATGGGATAAGGACGCAGAACCTCAGCCAGCGGAGAATAGAATCCAGATGACAGTCCAGAAAAATAACACCGAGATATTGAGGGATTTTTGCGGGGAGAAGAAGACCGAGGAGGGTGTGGACCTTAAGGAGTTGAAGAAGTTCTTTGATTACTATTTCGTGCGGATGGACTCATGGCGAGGTAAACTTGATGTCCCCGCTCTCTATAACAAATGGCTATCCACAGCCAATTAAGGCTGACTTCATATATATACTGTTTTTCATAATAATCTCTTGTTTTTGGTTATTCTCCCGGGGGCTTTTCTACCTCTCTCCCGGGGGGATAACTTTTTTTACTCCTCGACGCATGTAAAGTCATTATCAACGACAATCCGCACCTCCGCATAGGCACCCGCCAACCTGTCATTAAGTTTCTCAGGCATAAAGAGTTTGACCGAATAGTTCTCCTCGACATCCAGAACTCCTGGTATATCCCTCGCTCCTATGATTATATTACGGAGATTCTCCATGGCAGATGAAAAGATGTCCACGCAGTTCGTGTTATCCTCCAACAACCTGTCAATATAGTACAGGACGAGGGAATATTTGGTTGTATTTTCACTTACGGTATGAGTACCAGCAGGGATAATATAAAACACAGGGTAAGAATCAATTTCAAGCGGATTCAACTCACCTAAGGAAGCACCCGCACCGGAGAACAAGACCAGTTCCCTGCTCACGGCGAGTTC
>OCTX012272626.1_pt1 | contig 10012 bp, 10 predicted proteins | sample 1539691 | NCBI WGS metagenome assembly OCTX01 (sample SAMN02144231, study PRJEB22623) | gut metagenome | biome: sheep rumen | host: Ovis aries | place: New Zealand | reverse complement strand
GTAAAAATACAGGCAAAAGCTCTTTGGCTTCTTGGTGAGATGGGGCTTACATATCCCCGGTCAGTGCAGGATGCGGTGTCAGATATCGCTGCTTTCTGCGACAGCCCGGTGTCTTATTGACTTTGGCCCGCGCAAGAGTATAATACAGGTGGTTGTGAATTATTTTTGAATTTGAGCGGGGCGGGGATCTCAATGCCGGTTCTTTTTTTTGTACTTTGGATTATATTGAATGGAAGAATGACTCTTGAGCTGGTGGTGCTTGGCATCGTGATCAGCGCGGGAGTGACGTTTCTTGCTTACAGGATGGCGGGATATATTCCGGAAAATGATTTGCGCATGATCCGAAATTTCCCGCTTTTTGTCATATACGCCCTGAATCTTCTGCTGGAAATCGTGAAGTCCGCGGCCACTGTGCTTGGGACGATTTACCGGGCGGATGAGCCGGAGCCGGTGTTCATCGAATTCCATTCGGGCCTTCGGGGCACTTTGGCAAATGTGATTCTGGCGAACTCCATCACACTGACGCCGGGGACGATCACCGTGTTCCAGGAGGGCGATCATTTCCTCATTCACTGCCTGCATCCGGAGTACGCGGAAGGCATAGAAGATTCTTCGTTTATCCGTCTGCTTCGCAAAATGAAATAAGAAAGGTTCGAGGTACTTTAAGTGTCAGTCTCACAAGCTTATCACATATTGTTTACCGCCGGCCTTGTCTGGTTCGCGATTTTGATCGCGGTGATGCTGATCAAGGCCATCATCGGTCCCGGCGTAACGGACCGGATCCTCGCGATCAATATGATCGGGACCATGGTCATCTGCTGCATCCTGATTCTTTCGGTTCTTCTTGACGAAAACTATCTGACGGATGTGGCCCTGATCTACGCGATGATTTCCTATATCGCGGTGCTGATTCTGGCGACGGTCTATATTCCCGCAAATCCGAAGCGGAAGCGCTTTGGCGAGGATGTGAAACGGGAAGTGGAAGAGGGACGCCGCTACGTGAAAGAGCAGCGGGCGGAGATCCGTCGGAAAATGGAAGAAGAAGGATTTAAGGGAAGCACCCCTCCCGATATGGACGGAAAGGAGTTATAAGATGCTGGAGTGGATTCTGTTCGCAGTCTGCGCGCTGCTTCTTTTTGCCGCGATGGTCTCCTTTACCGGCGCGGTGATCGGCGCAATCCGTTTCGGCTTTGTCATGAACAGCATGCACGCGGCCGGAATCGGTGATACATTTGGAATTTTATGTCTGGTTGTCTGCCTGATCCTTTCGATCGGACCGGGCCTCAATATGATGAAACTTCTCGTCATTCTTGTCTTTTTGTGGTTCAATTCTCCGGTGTCGACGCATTTTCTGATTCAGGTGGAATATTTTACAAATAAGGAACTGTATCGTTTTTCGGACCGCATCGCCGGGTCGAAGACAAATGAGACAGCTTCCGGGGAGGAAAAATGAGTCTTTTGGTGATTTTCCGTTCCATACTTCTGATCCTCCTGATCGTCTGCGCCATCGCGGTGAATCTGACGAAAGATCTTCTGCGCGCGGTGATTATCTTCATGTCCTACAGCTCGATCATGTGCCTCATCTGGATCCTGATGGAGTCCCCTGACCTTGCGATCACCGAGGCGGCCGTGGGAGCCGGTATCAGCGGCACGCTGTTTCTCGTGACGCTGAAAAAGCTTCGCGCGGAAGACCATACGGAGGAAAACGAATGAAAGAGCGTTTTTTTAAATGGTTTTACGGCGAAAGCGATCCCATGGAACACATCCTCGACTGTGCCGAAGTTCCGGACGAGTCCCGCGAAGAATGGAAATACGAGGAGCATGAGATCGAGCGTGAGATCAGCAGGAGAGTGCATACACAGTCCGTCATCCGCGCGGAGCGGAGAGGATTCTACGCGTTCTATCTGATCATCGCGGTCATCAGCTGCCTGATGCTGATCGGCGTCCTCCTGTTTACGGTTTCCCAGCTGCCCCGTTACGGGGTGGAGAATCCGCGCGCGAAGGAAGTCATCGAGCGCTATGTCGAGAAAGGCCTGGAAGAGACCGGCGCGGTCAATATCGTATCCGGCATGATTCTCGACTACAGAGCTTTCGATACTCTGGGTGAGTCGCACGTGCTCTTTACGGCTCTTTTGTGCGTCATGATCCTTCTGCGTCTCGACGAAAAGAACAAGCGGACGCGCTATGAGAATTACTATACGGTGCTTGCGGATCCGTATTACGACATTTCCACGGATCCGATCATGCGGATCGCGGCTACGATCACTCTGCCGAGCATCTTTCTCTTCGGCATCTATATTCTGCTGAATGGTCAGATCTCGCCCGGCGGCGGCTTTTCGGGAGGCGCGGTCATGGGCGCGGCGCTGATCATTTACGCGGCGGCATTTGGTTTTACCGTCACGGACCGTGTTTTTACGTACCGGATGTCCCGGTGCATCACGTTTCTTTCGCTGGCATTTTACAGCTTTGCCAAGGGATATGTCTTTTTTACGGGCGCGAACGGGATCCCGAACGGCGTGCCGAAGGGAACGCCCGGCGCTGTTCTTTCCGGCGGCCTGATTCTTCCGCTGGATATCGCGGTCGGTATGGTAGTCGCCTGTACGATGTTCGGATTCTACAGCCTCTTCAGGCGCGGAAGCATCGGCGGAGAGTGAGGAGGAGCTGCTTTGTTTGAGAACTTATGGATAAACGGTGAGGAAGCGGTGGCGATCATCCTCTTCGGCATCGGCTTTACGATGCTCCTCTTTCAGAGAAACCTTCTGAAAAAGCTGATCGGCATGAACATTATGGACACGGGAGTGTTCCTCTTTCTGGCGTCCATGGGATATATCGAGGGGCGGAAAGCGCCGATTGTCACGAACGGAGTTCTGGATACGGCGGCCTACATCAATCCCGTCCCGGCCGGCCTCGTCCTGACCGGCATCGTCGTTTCGGTTTCGGTGACGGCGGTCATGCTGTCGCTGGTGATCCGTCTCTATAAACGCTATCACACGCTGGACCTGGACGAGATCTACGAGCTGTCCAAACATCAGATGGAGGACAGGTAAAGTGCAGTTTGTTGTGAATTTTCCGCTGTTTACGATCGTACTGAGCCTCTTTTCGGGTGCTCTGTGTTTCATGCTGCCCGGAAAAGCGGCGAGACGCTATACGATGTGCTATGAGGCGTTTTTGACAGTGCTCTGCCTCTGGATCCTTCAATATACGTATCTCAATGGCGCATTTACCTATGTGATGGGTGAATTCCCCGCTCCCTGGGGAAATGAGATCCGCGCGGGCGTACTCGAAGCGACGACGGCGCTCATTTTCATGATCATCATGCTTACGGCCGTGTTCTGCGGGTACCGTTTCATCGAAAAGGACCTTGATTTAAGCAAGGAAAATCTCTATTACGCGCTTCTGAACCTGATGACGGCGGCGCTCCTTTCGATGATCTGGACCAATGACCTTTTCACCGGTTATGTCTTTTTGGAAATATTGACTCTGACCAGCTGCGGCCTCCTCATCGTGCGTGAAATAGGACGCACCACGCTGGCCGCGATCCGCTATATGATCCTGAATCTTCTGGGATCCGGTCTGTTCCTTCTGGGAGTCGTGCTTCTCTACGACCTGAGCGGACATCTGCTCATGGTCCCGATTCAGAAGGTGATCCGGGAGCTGGCGGCGGATCCGAATACACTTCCGGTGCTGACGATTTCGACCGCGATCCTGACGATCGGGCTCTCCATCAAAAGCGGACTGTTCCCGTTCCATTTCTGGATGCCGGATACCTACGGGTGGGCGACGCCGACTTCGGCAGCGATTATGTCGTCGCTGGTTTCGAAGGCGTACATTTTCCTTCTGATCAAGATCTACTGGCGCGTGATCGGAATCGACATCGTCGAGAGGATGCCGATTCGGAACATCCTTCTGGTGCTCGGGATTGCCGGGATGGTGATCGGTTCGGTGCAGGCGCTGCACGCGGACAATATCAACCGGATGGCGGCATTTTCTTCGGCCGCGAATATCGGCTATATCTTCATGGGCATCGGGATCGGCGGTGTGGCAGGGTACACGGCGGCCATTTTCCATATTTTCGCGCACGCGGTGACCAAAGCCATGCTGTTTCTTACGACGCCGCGCCTCGCGGAGGTCTCCGGCGACAGCCTGCTCTTTAAGGAACTGCAGGGCAGTGGGCTTCGCGACAGGGACGCGGGCGTATTTTTCACGATCAGCGCATTTTCCATGATCGGTATCCCGATTTTCGCCGGTTTTGCCGCGAAGTTGCAGTTCGGTCTCGCGGCGGTCGAAGACGGAGCGGGATGGCGCCTTATTCTGGTATTTCTCGCGCTGGCAGTCAGTTCGATGCTGAACGCGCTGTATTTTGTGCGGACGATTATCCGGATTTACAGCCGTCCGAATGAGAGCACAAGGATGGAAGTGCGCCCGCACCACCGGGCGGGCTACAATGTGCCGATGCTGGTACTGACGGTCATGAATCTGTTTCTCGGGCTTTTTTCCTGGGTGACTGTGGATCTGATCCACAGGGGCCTTATGATGTTCAGCTAAAATGGGGGAGGATTAAGCGGATGCTTTTTCTAATTGCAATTCTGTTTCCGATTATAGCGGGCACGGTTGTTTCCGTGGTGAAAATGCCCGACGGACATACGCGCAACCGGCTCTACGCGGCCGTGACGATTCTTACGGACGTGCTGGCAGTCTGCGCGCTCCTCTACGGGAAGCCGGTGACGCTTTTTAAGCTCGCGGAGGGCGTGACGATCTCGTTCAGCCCGGATCCGATCGGGAAATATATTCTCGCAGTCGTCCTCATTCTGTACACGGCCGTAGTCTTTTACGCGTTCGAGTATATGGAACATGAAGAGCGGCAAAATGTCTTCTTCGCGTTTCTTCTCATTTCCTTCGGCGCTCTGATGGCCGTCTGCGTATCCGGAAACCTGGTCACGCTGTACCTGTCATTTGAGTCTTTGACACTGACGACATTCCCGTTGGTTCTGCATGAAATGGACCGCGCTGCGGTCGCCGCCGGCCTCAAATACCTGTTCTACTCGGTAGGCGGCGCGCTCCTTGGGCTTTTCGCTGTATTTTTTGTGTACTCTTACGCGTCCGGAGATGCGTCATTTACATACGGAGGATTTCTCGATTCCGCGAAAGTGGCGGGGCATGAGGGCATTCTTCTCGCGGCAGTGTTCGCGGGAATCGTGGGATTCGGCACCAAAGCCGGTATGTACCCGATGCATGGGTGGCTGCCGACGGCCCATCCGATCGCGCCCGCGCCTGCTTCGGCTCTTCTGTCCGCGATCATCGCGAAGGCCGGTGTGGTCTGTGTGATCCGGCTCGTGTATTTCTCCGTGGGAGCGGAGTTCATCCGCGGCACCTGGGTGCAGACGGCGTGGATCATTCTTGCCCTTCTGACGATCTTTATGGGCTCGATGATGGCATTTCGCGAAAAAATGCTCAAAAAGAGACTGGCCTATTCTTCGGTCAGCCAGATTTCCTATATTATGCTCGGCCTTGCGATGCTTTCCGACGAAGGCCTCCGCGGCGGCCTCATTCATCTTATGAGCCACGCGGCTTCCAAGGGAACGCTGTTCATGGTCGCCGGAATTTTCATCGTGAAGCTCGGGATCCGGGACGTCGGCCTCCTGAAAGGGGTCGGACGCAGAATGCCGGTGACGATGTGGTGCTTCATGATCGCATCGCTTTCACTGGTCGGCATTCCGCCGATGGGTGGCTTTTTAAGCAAATGGGTCATCTCTCAGGCCGCGCTTTCAAGCGGTACCGGAATATTTGCCTATCTGGCCCCGGCGGTGCTGATCATTTCCGCGCTGCTGACGGCAGGCTATCTGTTCCCGGTCGCGGTCGACGCATTTTTCCCGGGAAATGATTACGAAGGCCCGACAGACAACTGCGAGCCGTCGGCACTGATGACGGTTCCGATGATCTGCCTTTGCGCCGTCGCGCTGATCGCGGGCCTCTTCGGAATGCAGCTGACTTCACTGATCGGATAAGGAGGGCGGATGAGTTGAGTCCCTTGTTTCTGCTTATGCCGATCATTCTTCCGATTCTCGGCGGGTTCTGCATCTTCTTCCTCGGTTTTGAGGAGGAGAAAAAAAGGAATATTTACGCGGAGACGATCGTGGTTCTGACCTCGGTCCTGGTTCTGATCGCGCTTTTTACCGTGCGTCATGATCCCGTTCAGGTCTACAGTTTTACAAATGGTTTCTCCGTCGACTTCCACCTGGACGGCGCCGGCATGCTCTTCGCGGGCATGGTGGCGATCATGTGGCCGCTGGTCATGCTGTACGCGTTTGACTATGTCCGGGGCACGGACCGCCAGAACCTGTTTTTCAGCTTTTTTGTCATGACCTACGGCGTGACCCTGGGTGTGTGCTTCGCTTCCAATCTTACAACGCTGTATGTGTTCTATGAAATTCTGACACTGGTGACGCTGCCGCTGGTTTCCTATTACGGAGACCACGAAAGCCTCTATGCGGGCCGGAAATATGCCGCCTACACGATCGGCGGCGCGTCGCTCGCGTTCTTTACGGTCGTGATCGGGACGGTATACGGACACGGAGGTGACTTTATCTACGGCGGAAGCCTGTTAAGGCCGGGCACGAGCACTCTGATGCAGGCTGCGTTTATCTTCGGATTTTTCGGCTTTGGCGTGAAAGCTGCCATATTTCCCCTGCAGGAATGGCTGCCGACGGCCTCCGCGGCCCCGACGCCGGTGACTGCGCTGCTGCACGCGGTGGCAGTCGTCAATTCCGGTGTGTTCGCGGTGGTGCGCATGGCGTGGTACATTTTCCCCGCGGAACAGATGAAGGGGAGTTATGCCCAGCTGATCTGCATCTATACGGCTTCCTTTACGCTGCTGTTCGCGGCGGCGAAGGCGGTGAAGGAGAGACATTTTAAAAGAAGAATGGCCTATTCGACCGTGAGCAACCTGTCGTATATGCTGTTCGGCGTGCTGCTGCTTACGCCGGCGGGGCTTCAGGCGGGGCTTGCGCATATGCTGTTCCACGGGATTATCAAGGCGGCGCTCTTCATGTGCGCGGGCGCGTTTATGCACGTGACCGGGAAGTCGTGGATCTACGAGATCAACGGCGTGGGCAAGCGGATGCCTTATACATTTGCCGTATATACGCTTGGCGCGCTTTCGCTGACAGGAATTCCGCTTTTCTGCGGCTTCGTCTCCAAATGGCTTCTCATCACAGCCGGCATCGCCGACGGGACGCCCTCGGGAGTGGTCGGCGCCGTGGCGCTGATTATTTCCGCGTTTTTATGCGCGATCTACTCACTCAGCGTCAGCGTAAGGGCCTATTTCCCGTATCAGGGCTCTGACCGCTTCCCGGACAAGTCGGGCGGCGGCTCACCGATGCTCATGCTGATCCCGATGACGGTCTTCGCGGTCGCGAACATCCTGTTCGGCATCGCGCCCGGACCGGTCATCGCATTCATCGGCGCCATCGCGAAGGGGGTGATCTGATGCTGCTTCTTATACTGGTCTTTATGCCTTTCCTTGCGGGAATCCTTCTTTTCATCACCGGCAGACGAAACGAACGCGCGCGGGACATCCTCGCCGTCGTGGTCTGCGGGCTCGCGCTGCTCGCAGCTGTGGCTGCACCACAGGTGCCAGACCCCTCTGGTGCACTTGTATCGATTTCGGGGATCCTGACCGGAGCGATCAGCTTTACGCTTGACGGCTTCCGGGGTGTCTATGCCGTCATCACGGCATTCATGTGGTTTATGACGGCTCTTTTCGCGCAGGAATACTTCGCGGAAGAGCGCGAAAACCTGAACCGCTACTGGTTCTTCATGATTGTGACGTTGGGAGCCACGGAGGGCGTGATGCTGTCCGCGAATCTCATAACGGCTTTCATATTCTTTGAAATCCTGTCCTTTACGTCGTTTACGTGGGTTATCCACGAAGAGACTCCGGACGCGCGAAATGCCGGCTATACGTACCTGTTCATCGCGGTGATCGGCGGTCTTGTGCTGTTTATGGGCCTGCTCCTGCTGAACAGCGCGGAAGGCGGAGCACCGGACGCAGTTCTCTTCTTTGACAATCCGGCCGGAAGGATTGCCGGCGAAGCGGCCCTGCCTGCCTCCCGGATCCTGTTCGCCGGCGGAATCTGTGTGCTCATCGGCTTTGGCGCCAAAGCAGGCATGTTCCCACTTCACATCTGGCTTCCGAAAGCGCATCCGATCGCGCCTTCACCGGCGTCCGCCCTGCTTTCGGGCGTGCTGACGAAAGTCGGCATTTACGGGATTCTGATGGTGTCGCTGCTCTATTTCAGGGAAAATGCGGCATTTGGCACCCTGATGCTAATACTCGGCCTGATCACAATGGCGCTCGGCGCGGTGCTGGCCCTCTTTTCCGTCAATTTAAAGAGAACGCTTGCCTGCTCGTCGATGTCGCAGATCGGCTTCATTCTGACCGGTGCGGGGATGATGATCCTGAATGGCGCGGGCGGCTGTGAGGAAGGCGTGGTCCTCGCGACCTGCGGCCTCATGCTTCATATGGTCAATCATTCGCTGATCAAGCTGGTGCTGTTCACCGCAGCCGGCGTGGTCGTGATGGACGCCCATTCCCTGGACCTCAACAGGATCCGCGGGTTCGGACGTAGGAAAACATTTTTAAAAATAGCATTCGCGCTCGGCGCCCTCGGCATCAGTGGCGTGCCCCTTTTCAACGGCTACATCAGCAAAACGCTTCTGCACGAAGGAATCGTAGAGGGAATCCACACCTTCGGCGCGTACGCGGGACTCCTTCGCACGGCCGAGTGGATCTTCCTCATCAGCGGCGGCCTCACGTTCGCCTACATGCTGAAGCTGTTCATCGCTTTGTTCATTGAGAAAAATGAAGACCCCGCACGCCAGGCCCTCTACGACAAGGAAGGGCAGGGGATGGGAATTGCGGGGATCATTTCCGTCTTCGGTTCGTCTCTGATCCTGCCGGTTCTCGGGCAGCCGTACGTGATGACGCGGCTGGCTATGCGGATGTCCGGCTATGAGGAGATCCTGCATTTCAAAGCATTTTCGCTTGAGAATCTGAAGGGAGGCGGCATTTCCCTCATCATCGGCGCGGCGGTTTACCTGCTGATCGTAAGGCGCGTGCTGATGGAAAATGGCACCTATGCCGACCGCTGGCCCAGCGGTCTGGACCTTGAAAACAGGGTCTACCGTCCGCTGCTTCTGAAAATACTTCCGGCGATCGGCGGCTTTATCGCCTCACTCTTCGCGGAAAATGTTGTCCTCAAACCGCTGGCGAAGCTCTCTGTAATCCTCGGCGCCTTTATCGCCTCACTCTTCGCGGAAAATGTTGTCCTCAAACCGCTGGCGAAGCTCTCTGTAATCCTCGGCGCCTTCTGCGGCCGGGTGCTGGAGACCAGCACTGACGCCGTCATTATGTTCTTCAGAAAGACGATCCTTCGGGAGAAACCGGTCGTCGGCGGAAAGAAGATGCACCCCGGCCTCCTTCGGACAGTCGCCGAAGAAACTGCCGAGGCGGTGCAGCCGCTCGTACAGAACTTCACCTTCGCGATGCTCATGACCTGCGTCGGAATCGTGCTGATTCTCGCGATTATCATGCTCTATTCATTCTAGTGCACCAAAGGGGTCTGGCACCTGTGGTTGCCGCCTGACAGGAGGCAACGCAGACCAGGAGCAGCAGAAACGTCAGAATAAGGCATATGATCTTTTTCGTGCTCATGGCCTGCCTCCCCTATCCGTCTTATTTCAGATATTCCGTAAAGAAACTCTGGAGCTTATCAAAGGGGATCGCATCCTTTCCGCCGCCGTCGTAAAGATCCGTGTGGGAAGCGCCCGGAATGATCAGCAGTTCCTTGTTGTTCGTATACTGGCTGTCCTTCACCATATCCGCGTAGGCATCCTTTCCGAAGTAGCAGGAATGGGCCTTATCGCCGTGCATGACAAGGACTGCGGAACGGATCTCGTTCGTGTACTTCAGGATCGGCTGGTTGATGAAGGACTCGCAGCCGATGACGTTCCA
>OCTX012243673.1_pt1 | contig 10013 bp, 6 predicted proteins | sample 1539691 | NCBI WGS metagenome assembly OCTX01 (sample SAMN02144231, study PRJEB22623) | gut metagenome | biome: sheep rumen | host: Ovis aries | place: New Zealand | reverse complement strand
CACTCCGGAACGTATAATTAAGGAGGCTGTCAAAGCGATGGAAAACATGGAAATCAACAAAGTAGAGGGTAACGAATTCGAGGCGATGCTTGATGCCAGCATGGAAGATTACGGCGTGCATCCGGGCAAACTCGTTACCGGCAAAGTAATTCAGGTAGATAAAGAAGGCGTTTATATTTCTTTTGGCTATAGACGTGAGGGCTTGATTGCTTGGGCTGACTGGGCAATGGACGCAAACCCGGAAGAACTGATGGGTACGGTTAACGTTGGCGATGAAGTGGAAGCAGTTGTTGTACCGGGTTCCACTACCGAAGAGTTTATCCGCCTGTCCAAGATCCGTGCGGAAAAAGAAGCTGCATGGAAGACGGTACAGGAATTGCCGGAAGGCGAAAAGCGCCCGGCAACCGTTAAGGTATTACGCGTGATCAAAGCCCGCGGCCGCGACAAGGACTCCGACAAACCGAAACAGGTTGTAGGTCTGGCTGTAGCAGTCGAAGGCGTAGAAGGTTTTATGCCTGCTTCCCACGTAGAACTGCGTCATATTGACGACTTTACCCCGTATGTAGGTAAAGAAATGGAAGCTGAGATTATCGAAGTCAATGCGGAGAAAAAACGCATTGTTGTTTCCCGCCGCGACCTGCTGAAAGCGGAAAAGGCGCAGAAGCATCAGGAATGGCTGGAAAACCGTGAAGCCCGTATCGCGGCTGCCAAAGAAGCCCGTGCTGCCAGAGAAGCTGCTGCGTATGAAGAAATCGTAGAAGGCGAGACCTACGAAGGCAAAGTTGTAAAGGTTGCTGAATTTGGTCTGTTCGTAGAAGTACTGGAAGGTCTGGTAGGCCTGGTTCACAATACGGAACTGTCCTACGACCGCACCGTAAAAGCGGGTGATGTTGCCAAGGAAGGCGATATGGTAAAAGTATTTGTCAAGAAAGTTGACAAAGAAAACCATCGCGTTTCCCTGTCCATCAAAGCAACCCAGGAGGATCCGTGGATTGCTGCTGCTGCCGGCTTTGCGGTAGGTGATGAAGTGGAAGGCACCGTAGAACGCTTCCTGCCCTTTGGCGCACTGGTTCGTCTGAATGATAAAGTAGAAGGCATGATTCACGTTTCCGAACTGGCAGATACCCGTGTGGAAAAACCGGAAGACGTGCTGAAGATTGGCCAGGTGGTTAAACCGATGATCATTAAGATTGATCAGGCCAAACGGAAAATCGGACTGTCCCTGACCCGCGCTAAGAAAGATGAAGAAAAAGCAGAAATGAAAGCTTTTATGGATGGCAATACGGAAGAAAACTTCTCCAATAATGCTATGGCGGAACAGCTGGAAGGTCTGAACAAATAAACCTGAATCGCAGAGGACGGAGTTTTTCCGTCCTCTTTTTGGTTTTTAGTGACAAATTGTTTAAAACGGTGTCTGCAGCATAGCTTTAAACAATTTGTACTGCAGGGCGGATGTGTAAAAGCAGGTTATCACACCGCCGGATTGTAATAGATTGATTTTATCAGGGGATTGGTATGATACGGGAACAACGAAAATTAGATCATATCCGGTACGCGCTGGAATTAGGAGACGGAGAGCGCAAGACAGGTTTTGAGGACATCCGTTTTCTGCACAACTGCCTGACGCCGGTGGAACCGGACAGGGTGGATATACGCACCCGGATTGGCAACCTTAAACTGCCGGTTCCGGTGATGATTGATGCCATTACCGGCGGTGCGGACCGTGTAAAGGAAATCAACCGGAAACTGGCTGCGGTGGCAGGGCGTGCCGGTGTTGCCCTGGCGGTAGGGTCCCAGTACGGTTCGGTCAGAGAAGGGCAGTATGCAGATACCTTTGCGGTGATTCGTGAAGAGAATCCCGATGGCATCTTCTTTGCCAATGTCAGCGCTCTTGCTACGCCGGAAGAGGCAAGAGCTGCCGTGGATATGATTCGGGCAGACGCCCTGGAGATCCATCTGAATGTGACCCAGGAACTGATTATGCCGGAGGGAGACAAACAGTTTTCCCTGATCCGGGATAACCTGTCCCGTCTGCAGGATTGTACGAATGTTCCGATCATTATGAAAGAGACAGGCTGCGGCATGGCGGCGGAGCAGATACAGGAACTGCAGGCTATGGGCTTTTCCTGTTTTAACGTTGCCGGCCTTGGCGGCACCAGCTTTGCAGCCATTGAGGCTGCCCGGGGCCAGAACACACGCTATGAAAAGTTTACAAGCTGGGGGATTCCTACGGCCTGGAGCCTCATTGACGCGGCTCATGTGGCGAAACCATGGGACACGGTAATTGCGTCTGGGGGTATCCGTAACGGCTGGCAGGCGGCTCTGGCGATTGCGCTTGGCGCAGACGCTGTGGCCATGAGCGGAAACGTGCTGACAATGCTTATGCAGAACGGGGAAGAGGCTGCCGTTGCGTATCTGCAGGATGTAATCGCTGATTTAAAAGACATCATGGTGCTGACAGGCTGCCGGACTGTGCGGGAATTGCAGCGGGCCCACCTGGTATATACGGGGGAAACAATGGATTTTATCCGGAGCAGGGGCTATGCGCCTTTAGATAGGAGAATACGGTGAAAAGAAGCCTCCGTTATGAAACAATTCCGAAACGATGAAATCGGATTGATGAATGATTCGAAACTCCCTGATGCATGCAAACGCAAAAGATAAGCTGGTGTGTTTTTTCTGGCAGAAGTCAGCTTTTTTTAGTATAATAAGAAGATAAGGATAGTACGAATCAGATGATATGAGTTAAGGAAACGCTGATTGATTCGTTATCGTACAAACTCATTGAATCAGCGTCTCCTTAAATGCCTCACCCCAATATTACCCGGAGGACGATGCAACGTGAGTGTAGATACCCTTTTAAAAAGGCCGCAGGAGAACCCGGTACCCCGGCTGACCATTGCCAAAGTACAGGAAATGCTGCAGGCTATGAGCCCGTTATATGAGATTGTGCGCCTGGTGAACCCTGGCGAATGCTTTGAACTTTCCGTCACCAAAAACGGAAAACTGAATTACGGGAAAAACTGCTTCTCCGTATGGGGACGCAGCAGCCGCTGCAAGAACTGTATCAGCTTCAACGCCTGTGTTTCCCATAAAAAATTCACCAAAACCGAAATTCTGGACGGGCAGGAGTATGTGATCAATGCCATGCCGGTGGAGGTGGAGATGGAAACCGGGGAGTTGATGAACTGTACTATTGAGATGGTGACACTGAAACCGTCGGAAATAGGGGAAAGTGTATCTGCCCGGGATGAGAGCCGGGAGAGAAGCAATTACACTACGGCTCTGTACAACCTGCGTCATGATCTGCTGACCCGTATTTATAATATGAAAGGTTTCAGCGAAAGCCTGAGGGAGCGACTGAGCAGTGAGCCGGATGCGGACTTCGACCTGATCCAGATCAAAATCCGCGGCTTCGACCTGATCACCCAGCTCTTTGGCGCCAATCGGTGTGATCAGCTGCTCATTGGCCTGGCTCAGTATCTGGCCACGCTTCAAAAACCCTATGGCGCGTTGTACGGTCGCATCGGCCGGGACAATTTTGCGCTCTGTGTTCCCCATGGTGTCTTTGCGGACATCCCGCTGGAGAACGAACTGAAGATGCTGTCAGGAAGTCTCATGGGCCGGTCTTATCACGTACATTACCAGGTGGGCATTTACGAAAAGCTGGACAGAGGCTATTCCCTGGGTCAGATGCTGGACCGTACCACCATGGCCATCCAGACCATCCGTACACAGGACGTGTATGCGGAACAGCGGTTTGAACAAAGCCTGCTGGAAACGGCTGTAAAGGAACGGCAGATCCTGAACGATTTTGACGATGCCCTGAAGAACGGGGAGTTGAGGCTGTTCCTGCAGCCCCAGATCGGTCTGGACGGAAAGATGCATCGGGCGGAGGCGCTGTCCCGCTGGTTCCACAAGGATCGGGGCTTGATTATGCCAGGTGATTTTATCCCGATTCTGGAACGCTCGGATAACATTTACCGGATGGACCATTACATCTGGGAACAGGCAGCGAAACAGCTGGCCATCTGGGAAAAGGCCGGCCATGGGGATGTAAGCATTTCTGTGAACGTGTCTCCCAAGGATCTGTATTACGGTGATGTGGCAGACATCTTTATCCGGCTGGCGGAAAAGTACAAGATCAATCCCGCCCGGCTCCATCTGGAAATTACGGAGTCAACCATCATCGAAAACTTTGATGCCTGCAATCTCATTATTGAAAAGCTGCGGAAACGGGGGTTCCTGGTTGGACTGGACGATTTCGGCAGCGGCTATTCGTCCCTGAATATGCTGCAGAATATCCAGGCTGACGTACTGAAGCTGGACATGGGCTTCCTCCGGAAACTGGATCACTGGGAACGGGGTAAGCAGATCATCAAACTGGTCATCGACCTGGCCAAAACCCTGGACATGGCTGTGGTGGCAGAAGGCGTGGAAACTGCCGAACAGGTGCAATACCTGCGGGAACTGCAGTGTGATTACCTGCAGGGTTTCTACTTTTCAAAGCCCATTGCGGTGGAAGAGTTTGAGAAAAAGTATTTTGCGTGAGAGCAGGGAAGTTTAAAATTGTATTTGCTGTGCATCCCGAAAGCCGGTTGCGCTGAAACCGTGAGGGTGAAAGGCAGCAAACAGAAAGGACGAAACAGATTGGAAAAGAAGAGCACGTGGGAAAATTATACACCGGCCCAAATCAAGGCCTGTCATGAATTCTGCAACGGATATCTGGATTTCCTGAGCAACGGCAAGACGGAACGGGAATGCGTGGAGCTTATCCTGGCGGAAATGCAGGAGGCCGGCTATAAAGACCTGGATGAACTGATCGCCAAAGGCAAGAAACTGAAAGCCGGGGACAAGGTGTACCGTATCAACATGAAAAAAGGCATTGCTATGTTCAATATCGGCAAAGAGCCCATTGAGAACGGCATGAATATTTTAGGGGCCCACATTGATTCCCCCCGCATGGATGTGAAGCAGAACCCGCTGTACGAAGACGGCGGCTTTGCCCTGCTGGACACCCATTATTACGGCGGCATCAAAAAATACCAGTGGGTAGCGATCCCCCTGGCGATCCACGGTGTCATCGTGAAAAAGGACGGCACGGTGGTGAAAGTTGCCGTGGGCGAAAAACCGGAAGACCCGGTGTTCTTCGTGTCCGACCTGCTGATCCATCTGGCCCAGGACCAAATGAACAAGAAGGCGACGACGGTGGTGGAAGGGGAAGCCCTGGATGTGATCGTGGGCAACCAGCCCATCAAAGTGGGCCGCAATGTGAAGGAAGAAGACAAAAAGTCCGCAGGCAAGGAAGCCGTGAAGAAAGGCTTGCTGGCAATTTTGAAGAAGCAGTTTGGCGTGGAAGAGGAAGATTTCCTCTCCGCAGAGCTGGAAGTGGTCCCTGCAGGCCGCGCCCGGGAAGCCGGTTTCGACCGGAGCATGGTGCTGTCCTACGGGCAGGACGACCGGGTCTGCGCTTACGGTTCCTACAAGGCCATGCTGGATGTGAAGGACGTGAGCCGTACCGCCTGCTGCATTTTAGTGGACAAGGAAGAAATCGGCAGCGTTGGCGCCACCGGTATGCAGAGTATGTTCTTTGAGAATACCGTGGCGGAGCTGCTGGAACTGCTGGGCAAGGGAACGGATCTGGCGTTGCGCCGCACCCTGGCCAACAGCACGATGCTTTCCAGCGATGTGAGCAGCGCGTTCGATCCGCTGTATGCATCGGCTTTCGACAAGAAGAACGTAGCCTACTTTGGCAAGGGTCTGGTGCTGAACAAGTTCACCGGCGCCCGGGGAAAATCCGGTTCCAACGATGCCAATGCGGAATACATCGCCCACATCCGCAGCATCTTTGCCAAAGAAAAGATTAACTTCCAGATGTCAGAACTGGGCAAGGTGGATCTGGGAGGCGGCGGAACCATTGCCTACATCATGGCGCTGTACGGCATGAACGTCATCGACAGCGGGGTGCCGGTGCTGAGCATGCACGCCCCCTGGGAAGCCACCAGCAAGGCTGACATATACGAAGCAAGACGGGGCTACGAAGCTTTCCTGAAACTGGCAAAGAGAGTGTGAAGTGGTCGAATTGGATGAACCGCCGCTGTATGTGCAGCTGCGGGATGCTGCCCCAGGGCAGAAATGAATTGTAAATGCAAGTCGTGAGTAATCCCTTTTCAATATTAATGGAGAGTGTGACAATATGGCACAAGGAAAACGTTTTTATAAAAAGAATACCAATGCACCTGCAGGGCAGGGGGCGCCGGAACAGAATGCAGCAAAGGCTGCCGGCGGAGACAGGGTAAATACAAATTACGAAAACAAACCCAATGACGGTCAGGGCGGAAGACCCGGCAAACCGGGTCCGGGAACTGCCAACAAACCGGGTGGCAAACCGCCCCGCAAGTTCCGGAAGAACAACTGGGACGGCAATAAAGACCGGAATGGGGTTGGTAAGGGCGCTAACCGTGAAGGTACCGCAGAACGCGGCGGCAAACGGCCGGAAGGCAAAGGGGATGGTCCGGCTAACCGCGGTAGTAACAGACCGGGGGGCAATCGTCCGTATAGACCGCGCTTTGAAAACCGGAAACCGCAGATGGCAGGCAAACTGCTGGTAGCGTTTTATTCCTGGTCTGGCGTAACGGAAAAGGCGGCCCAGAAGATCGCGTCTGTGGCGAAAGGCAATACCTACCGCATCCTGCCTGTGAAAGCCTATCCGTCCATGTACGGACTTTGCGTGGCCAAGGCCGGTATGGAAAAGGCCTCCGGTGCACGCCCGGAAATCAAAGGCTCGCTGCCGGATTGCAGCCGCTATGAGAAAATCGCCGTCGGGTTCCCCATCTGGTGGTTCAGCTGTCCTAACATCATTCATTCGTTCCTGGAAAAGGTGAACCTGGAAGGGAAGAAGGTATATCCGTTCTGTACCAGCAAAACCAGCGGACCCAAGAGCAGCGCGGACGCTATCCGCAATACCGTTCCCAAGGCGGACGTGAAGGACTGTCTGGATGCGAATAAGCTGGCTGAAATGAGTGACGAAGAGATTAAAAAGTGGCTGGAGATGTAAGCTATTTTTGCTTCAGTTTTTTTTACAATACTTATCTAATACTAATAACAAATACAAAAAATCAGGGTAACTGTTTCGGGTTCCCTGATTTTTTATTTTGCAAATAGATATAAGATAACTAATCAAAATATCCATGTAATCAGGGGTATGCCATTAAAAAAACAAAAACCAGGAATACAATGATATTGAAAAGAAATCCAAAGATTCTGCTTCAGTGAATTACTGTTTTATCAGCAACATTATAAAGAATGGAGGTAAACAACGATGTTACGAAAATCCATACTGAAACGATTCATGATAGCTTCCATAATAACCGCGTGTCTGAGTACTACTTATTTTGCCGCAGAAGCCGCTCCGCCTAAGAAAGGCTATTATCCGAATCCTTCGCAACAGCAAAGCCGGCAGAACAACAGGCAGGCGACGCAACGACCAAGGCCCAGTTCTCCGCGTCCGACCATGCAACAGCCAAGACACAACTCCCCGCGTCCAACGATGCAGCAGGCGAGAAACGGTAATCCGCGGCCGATGGTGAAGCAAATAAGACAGGGCTCTCTGCGTCCGACGGTACAACAGCAGAGAACCAGTTCTCCGCGCCCGGCAGTACAGCAACACAGAACCGGTTCTCCACGTCCGGTGGTACAGCAGCAGAGACATACAACTCCGCGCCCGGTGATGCAACAATCAAGACAGAGATCTTCGAGTTCAACAATGCAACAGCCGAGACATACTTCTACGCAGCAACCGACGCAGCAGAATAAGCGTTGGAAACCAAAATATATAAAAACGAGTCATGAGAAGCCGCGTTTAAAAGTACAAGAACCGAAGCGTACCAACGCAAAGCCAGTTGTACAAGAACAGAAACGTACCGTTGCAAAACCGGTTGTACAAGAGCCGAAACGCACCGTAGCAAAACCGATTGTACACGAACCCAAGCACAGCGTTGCAAAGCCGGTTATACATGAACAGAAACGTTCCGTTGCAAAGCCCGTTAAACACGAACCCAAACACAGTGTTGCAAAGCCGGTTGAGCATAAGGCAAAACGCGTTGAACACAGGAAACCGGGCCCAAGAAAAGATCTGCATCGCCCGCCTGTGAAAAGAACCTATAAAAATATGCATGTATGGCGCCGCGCCCCCAAACCTCCAAAAGATTACTGGTGGCATCATCGGCCCGCCCACAGGCCGGGGCGTTACAGAGGATATTATCACGGCGTTTACTATACGGACGTATTGTCTGTGTTGTTAGCAGCAGAAATCATACATTCTTCGTACGATACCCATTATACAACCGTAATCAATCAGGCAGACGTCTCTGACTACGTCTTTATTCCTAAAGAAGCCATTAAATATAAAGGACATCACTATCTTGTGTTCTCCGATATCGGCAAATCCATGGAAGACGCGCAGCAATTCTGCGAATCCATGGGCGGGCATCTGGCGACAGTCGGTGACGACGACAAAAATGAGCGGTTGTTCCGGCTGATCAACGACAGCGGGTATGATAACGAATCCTTTGAAAAAGAAGGCTATGACCGCTTCATACCCAATGAGCCTGTTACCTATGAAAAAGTAGTTTCGGATAATAATTCAGACGAAGAATTGTATTACGGACTGTATTACTGGAACTACAAGAACCTTAAAGAAGACGGTTCCATCGCCGGTACGGGCGGCAATGCCTTTGTCTGCGAATGGGATAGATGATGAACTTAATATAATAGATTGGTGTATCGTCAAGAATTGGAGACAGTAAATAGGCCCTCTGCACATTCGGCAGAGGGTCCTTTTATACCAAAACAAAACTGACATCCGTTTTATCGGGTGCCGGTTTCTTATGTGAAGAGTGTACCTTTAAATTACATCGATGAAACTATTTGCTTTCTGCCACTTTCGTAAATGCAACTTTCGCTGCCGCTGCCGTCTTCGCGAAATCTTCGTCGCTGTGGGCCAGGGAGATGAAATTGGTCTCAAACTGGGAAGGCGGCAGGTAGATGCCCTGTTCCAGCATGCTGTGGAAGTAGATGCGGAAGGCGTCCAGATCGCAGGCGGTGGCGTCCTCGTAGTTGGTGACTTCCTTCTCGGAGAAGAACACGGTGAACATGGAACCCAGGCGGGGAACCTGCACCGGAACGCCGGCTGCATCGGCGGCTGCTTTCAGCGCGTCTGTCAGTTCCGCATTCCGTTTTGTCAGCGTGGCGCAGACATCATTTTCTTTCATGTATGTGAGAGCCGCGATACCGGCTGCCATGGCCAGAGGGTTGCCGGAAAGCGTGCCGGCCTGGTACATGGGGCCTACGGGGGAGACCCAGTTCATGATTTCCCGTTTGCCGCCGTACGCCGCCACCGGCAGACCACCGCCGATGACCTTGCCCAGGCAGGTGATGTCCGGTTCGATGTGATATAAGGACTGGCTGCCGCCCTGGGCGGAGCGGAAGCCGGACATGACTTCGTCGATGATCAGCAGGCTGCCGTATTTCTTTGTCAATTCGCGGATGGCCTGTAAGTAACCGTCTTTCGGCAGCACCAGCCCCATGTTGCCGGGGGTGGGTTCCATGATGACGGCGGCAATCTCTTTGCCTTTTTCCGCAAACACGTTTTCCAGCGCGGGCAGATCGTTGAAAGGAACGGAGAGGGTGGTCTCCGCCGTGCCTTTGGTCACGCCGGGGCTGTCGGGCACGCCGAAGGTGGTGGCGCCGGAACCGGCATGTACTAACAGGGCATCGCTGTGGCCGTGGTAGCAGCCAATGAATTTCACGATGCAGTCCCGTCCTGTGTAAGCCCGGGCCAGACGGATGGCGGACATGGTAGCTTCCGTACCGGAGTTGACCATGCGCACCATATCCATGGAGGGCACCAGTTCACAGACCAGTTTGGCCAGCGCTACTTCCGCGCCGGTAGGAGCGCCGAAGCTGGTTCCTTTGGCAGCCGCTTCCTGCACGGCTTCCGTAACGATCGGGTG
>OCTX014529646.1_pt1 | contig 10014 bp, 14 predicted proteins | sample 1539691 | NCBI WGS metagenome assembly OCTX01 (sample SAMN02144231, study PRJEB22623) | gut metagenome | biome: sheep rumen | host: Ovis aries | place: New Zealand | reverse complement strand
GTTCCTGCCATCAGACCCCTCCTTTCAGTATCATTTTTCTTGCTGCTTCAAAGGCTTCGGGCGTGTCAAAAGTCATAACATCGGCTTCCTTTGAGGACTCAAACCCCAACAGCTTATTATACAGCCGTTCGGGCGGTTCACCGCCGTCGTGTGCATCTTTTGACTGCGCCCACCTGAGCCAGCTGACTGCATCGTAAGTCAGCACATTAAGCAGTGTATCCAGCGGGTATCTGCTACCCGCCAGTGCAAGTTTTATCCTGCTATCGTCCCTCAAACCGCATGAAAAGATCGCTGCCATGCGCGGTGACAGCGATCTGTAATCATATATGTGATACGTTTCCGCAAGATCGCAGATGAGCGCATCTTCATCGGTGGCTATCATGCGGCTGAGGACGATCAGTTTTTTGCAGTCTTGTTTTCCCGCAGTGCCGCGAAGATCTCGCTGGTCTCCGCCATCATCGCTGATGCGGGTACTATACCCTCATCGTTGCGGCAGTGCTCTTTAAGTGCATCAGCCTGTTCAGTCCCCAGAAGCATTCTGACCGCCGCACCTATTTTCTGGGTCTTGCCGTCGTCTATATCGGAAAGCACCTCCAGCAGTTCCCAGTTATCGAGAGCGCTGTCCTCTATGGCAAACTCAAATCCTGTCTTTGTCTTGGCTGTTATCATCTGTCAGACCTCCTGTTTTAGGGTGCTTTAAGGTACTCATAGTGTGTGTTGCCGTTCTCGTCGGGTCTTGCGGAGATGGTCAGCGCGTAGCCCACAGCACTGCTGTCGGAGTATGTTACCTCACCGATGGCAGTTATCTTGCCAAAAGGGATAACTACACGTTTTGCAACGTTGCCTTTGAGGACCATATCGCATACCCACGCACTCTCGGTCTGTTCCTCGCTGTTGACCTGAACGGTCAGACCCGCCGCCAGTGTGCCACTTACCCTGTTTTCGCCGTATACGGTTTTGAGTACTTCGGGGTTCATTGTTTCGATGAGCGTCACGGTAAAAGTATCGGTCTTTTCGGTCTGAGTTGTCAGCACCACATCACCGCCCCATGCCTTGATGTTCTCGGTGGTGATGCCCATGTTGTTTTTCAGACCCTCATCAGAGCAGTAACCCTGATTTATAAAGTCCGCCGAGAGCGCTGTCACTGCATCGGTGGGAAGAGTCGCAGTCAGCGGCGCTCTGTATACCGCACCGCCGAACTTGGGCTTGCCCGCTGTTACCTGTCCTGCGTTGTTGTTTGCCATATATATCACTCCTCGTAATCTTCATAGTATGTTATATCGTACACCGCCTGATAGCGGTATCTTTTTGTTTCGGGGTCAGCCTGCGGGTAGTCGCTGTTGAGGTAAACGCCCGCGATGTCGTCAAGTTCGGGCAGTTCGTATAGCATAATGCGTTTGATATGCTTGTTTAGTTCTGCCGCCTGTTCCATGCTTACTGCGTATGAGCGTATTGTTATCACAGCACTGTCTATGTGGTTCTCGTGTCTGCTCCCGACTTTTCCGACCACCAGATACACGGCAGGCGGCTTTTCAGGTTCTTCGCCGTAGGCTATATAGCCTTTGCCGTTGAGATAGCCGATAAGTATGCTTTCTATCGTCTTAGCCACTGCCGAACACCGCCTTCATTATCGTATCATTCTTGTAGTTCTCGCGGCGTGCCGCCCAGCTGTCTGCACAGACCTTTACCACCGCCTTGCCCGGCAGAGCGCCGCCCGTGTAGTGCCGTACCTCACTGATGTAGCCGTTGCCCAGCTGTGCAAGAGCCTTGTCAGCTATGCCCTGCATAAACTCCACCATTTCTGGCGAGTCTCTGAGCGCCGCATAGCCCGCGAAATTCGCTTCGACCTTAACTTTGCTCATATCTCATCACCTTGACTTTCTTGTTCCAGCTGAGAGGTATCATGCTTTCTATGCCCTGCGTGGGCGCACCGATGGTCTGATACACCTGCCCCCAAAAACGCACCTGAGTGTCCTCCCAGTCGTGGGTGTCGCCCTTTGGTATGCCGAGAAGATAGTCAAGCCGTTTCCCCGAAAGGTTCAGTTCGTCGGTTATCTCTTCGGTACTGGGCTGACCTATGAGGACATTGTCCACAGTTACCCATTCGGTATCATAGACGGGACGGTTAAAGCTGTCAGTGCCCGTCTGCACCTTGACCGCCAGTTCAATTGGTATCCCGTGTATCCCCATAGCCGTACACCTCCAGCGTGCCGCATTTCTGACGCATAAGCCCCAGTTCTTTCAGCTCGTTTTTCAAGAAATAAATATCCTGCCCTGCGTTGAGATACGTATAGCTTACGCTGTACCCCATAGCCGACTGTGACCCCTGTGTGGCGGCAGGGGAAGAGTCGCCCGCCGCATTGAGCGAGCGGACAACTCCGTTTACCGTCAGTATCTTGGCGATAAGCCCCTTGTCGGGGTCATCGGCTATCATCGCATCGAGGTCATAGCCGCGCTTCTCAGCCTCCGTCCTCAGCAGTGCGGAAGCTATTTCCAGCAGGGCAGGGACTTTCTCGGCTTCCGCGCTTGTCAGTGACCGCCCCAGCTCCCGCACATCTTCGGGAGCAGCATATACTGCGCCCATGCTATCACCCTTTCCTGCGCTGTCTCTTTGGTTTTTCTTCCTTGATGACCTCTATGACGGGTCTGTGCCTTGCATTGTCAGGACCCAGAAGTTCGGCTATGCGCTGAGGAGAGGGGTCAAGCCCCTCTCTCGGGTATATATCACCGACCTTGTATGGTCTTCTGCCGTCCTGCTTATCGGAGAAGTTCTCTAAGACACGGTATGTCATACGCCATCATCTTCACTGTTGGTATCGGGGTCAGTCTGCTGTTCGGAACGGATAACAGCAAATGCGCTCTTGTCCAGTATGCCCCAGCCGACAAACGCTTCGCATCTGATGCAGATCTGGTTGTATGCCTGGAGATCCTTGCCTGTGTTGTCGGGATCGCCGTATTCGATGATCTTTGTAAAGATGTTCTTAGCGTAGCCCCAGCGGAACGCATCATTGAACGCGCCTACAACAGCGAGGTCGGGGGAATTGTTGAAGCTGAGAGTGTTGTTGCAGGCGGCATTCAGACCGTTGAGCGTGCCTGCCATACCGCCCCATGTCAGGTCGGGGAACATCTTCCTGCCGTCCTCATAGGTCTGCTTGGACAGTTCCGAGCGGAATGCGGGCGAAATGGCGATGCCGTCCACATCATATTCGTTTCCCATGACTGCGGCTATGGCGTTTTCGACCTGTTCATCGGGGGTAGCGCCTGTATTGATGATCGTTACGCCGCTGTCAAAATGGTTCGTGCCGATAAGTCCCGATGCCGCCTTGCTTCTGGGGTTCAGACCGTGAAAAGCCATGATGTCAAGACCTCTTGCCGCTTTCTTCGCGAAGCCGTCGAGGAATGTGCTGAGAATGCTTATCTGCTCTTCCTGAGATGCCCACATGAACTCGTTTGACACCCTGATAGAGTACTCTATTTTCAGGGGAGTTATCTTGCGGGGAGCGAGGTCTGCATGTCCCTGTGACTTGACACCGCCCTCAGCCACCAGATCGACCTCATCGTCCATCGAAAAAGTCCACTCTTCGATGCCGTTGAAAGGGATAGGCTGCTGTGCGCTGAGTGCCGCCAGCGCCGACTTGCCCTTGACCTTTGAAAACAGTTCCTTTACCAGTTCGGGGGCGAACAGTGTACCGCCCTTTGCGATTATACCGCTCTTTGTAAGTGTGCTCATATAAACCCTTCTTTCTTAGTTGTCGCCCATCAGCCCGCTGAGGAGACTTCCCATTGCCGCACTGCGCGCGGCATCTGTGGCTGATATGCCGTTGTCAGACGGTTCTGCCGAAAACATCGGTGCCGCCGTCGGTCTGCCTGCGGCTACGAACTTGGCAAGGTTCTCGGCATCTGCCTTGTACTCTTCCTCATTCGTGCCGCTTATCCTGTCAGCCAGTTCCGCAGGGATACCGTATTCACGGGCTATCTTCGCTTTTACCGATGCGGTCTCGTATGCCGTGTTTTTGGCTGTAAGGTCAGCGATAGCGGTATCTTTTTCGGTCAGCTGTGCTGTCAGCTTTTCTATCTGCTTTGTGAGTTTCTTCTGCTCATCGGGCGAGATATAGCCCTCAAACTGCTTTGTCACCTCTGCGGTGATCTTCTTGGTGTTGCGGTCGAGCCTGTCCTTGATGATGCTGTCAAGCTCTTCCTGTGTTTCGATAGTTTTGAATTCTGACATATTAGTTCCCTACTTTCCCCCGTAGTTCGGGTAATTTATAGCAAGCCGCAGTGCCTGTCCACAATTATGAATTGTGAATTACAAAAGCCCCCGCCATGCGCCAAAAAAATGCGTTTCCAGCGGGCGAGCGTTGGTCAATAGGCGGGAGTAACGCCGACGCAGTCGCGTGCGCCCCCGCCCTACACACCCTTGTTTGCACAAATTTGCGTTAAACACGCAAATCTTTCGTTCATGTCAACCAATTATGAATTATGAATTATGAATTGTGAATTATCAAGCGCTTACTCTTTGCTTTTTCTTTTCAGTCTTGGTGGTAGCGCATATCCAGTGCGCAAGGAGCGCCGCGTCCAGCAGGCTGACATCTGCGCCTTCCAGTATGCTGACATAGCCGAAGCCGCCGCTGCTGCCGATGGCGCGATGCTCGACATTCGCCGCTATCTGTTCTAAACTGGGCTGGTCTGAGTGGCACAGCGTACCCGAAAGCACCGCGTTTTCAAACATGGTGTTCGCTTCGATTATCTCAGCCACTTTCGGCAGGATAGGCTTTTTCCTGACACCCGCATCTTTCATCTCGGCGGCAAGTATCGTCTGACCGTTCGCACCGTCTATGACTATCTCGCGGACATGCGGATTTCTGAGATAGGGCATCAGCCAGCTGTTGCCCTCGCGTGTCGGGCGGCAGTCGATGGCTTCAACGAATATCCTGCCGTCTGAGAGCCGCACAGCCGCCGCCAGTGACACGTTCGATGTGTTCCTGGCAAACTTCACGCCCATGAAAACAGACGGCTTATCGGGCAGTTCTGTGCGTTCTGTGAGGACTGCCCGCCATTCGTCACGGCTGATGGCCGACTTCTGGTTGTAGCTGAGCCACAGACCTAATCGCTGAATGTTGTAGTCAACTTCGTCCTTGCGGTTCTCGCCCCTGACGGAACGTTCCGAGAGTATCAGCCCCAGCGAGGGGTTGCACTGATACCAGAGGTCAACATCTTCCACGTCTGACATCTTGTTTACGCCCCATTCAGCCCAGCCGTTGTCCTGCGTCCTGCCTGTCAGCACGTCCTGACGGTAGTTCATAAAGACAGTGCCCTTTGATACAGCTGTGGGCGGTGTGCCGAACATGAGCGTCTGCGGGTTTTGGCTGTCCGTGACCACATATTGCAGAGCCGTTTCCTGATCTGAGGTGTACTCCTGAGCTTCGTCGATGATGAGCAGGTCGTAGCCCTCACCCAGACCACCTGTGCCTGTTCTCGTGCGGAAGTTGATGTAACCCTTGCCGCCTTTGAGCATTTCGATGCGCTCGCCGCCCTTTTGTCGGGTGACTTTAATATCGTCATTTTCGACAAAGCCCATCTCGTCCAGTATCTTGACTATTTTCAAGAATGCCGTCGTGGAAGTGTTGGTCAGATGGGCGGTGTACAGCACCGCTTCATCGTGGAGCAGACCCCATATCGCCCTTGCGACGGCTATCTCCGACTTGCCGTTTCGTCTGGGTATCGAATACCCGAATTTGATGTGTACCCAAAGCCCGTCATCGTCGGTCGCCATAATATCGTAGAGCATGGACTGCTGCCATTCCATCGTTTTGCGGCTGGACTGGTCGTAAAGCAGTATCGCTTCGCCGCCTTTTGTCTGAGTGTACGGCAGTACCACCGATTGTGTAGGAAACTGTCTGCCGATGCGCTTTTCAGCTTCGGGCATACAGTTCTACCCCCCCTTATAGGTATAAAAAAAGCACCTTGCTTTCGCTTGGCGCTTAGTCGTCTATGAGACCGCTGTACTGCCTGTCGAGCAGGTCAAGTATAGCGGATATGTCAGCCCATATCGTGCATGAAATCATCTCCCTCTGTGCGGAACGCTTCCTTGCTGACATATCCGTGACAGTTCGGGCAGTACGATGTCAGTTCGGTGCGGAAGTCGTAGAAATTCATGTAAGTATTGTATTCGCCTTTCTCGGCGACAAACTCACACCCGCACTGCTTGCATTTGAAATTCTGCGGAGTGTCAGCGCGGGGTTGGGGTGTGCCCTCTTTGATTATCTTCATTGTTTACCTCCGTTCGGGTATGAAAAAACCGCCTAACTTAGTTAAGCGGTCAGCCTGTTATTCTTCACTTTTTGTAAGCGGAATACCATATTTGGTCAATGTCTTTATAGCCGAATAAGCATTATGACGTTTCATATCGACCGTTCCATCGAGTTTCAATTCTTGAATCTCTTTTTTGGTATAAGGGTTTGGGCATATTTCTATATCATGTCTCAAATCATCAATAACCTCGTTAGTCAGCCACTTTGGTCTTGAAATATTTGATGTCAAAATCTTCAACCCCTTTCAAGCAATCGTCAGTTTTCAACACGACAGCTTTTTTCAAACTCTTGAAATTATCTTCTGACAAATTTTGAATCAAAGCCTTTGTTTTATCCCGATCATCGCCATAGATAGAATCTAGTGTAAAGTCAACACCATCAGCAGAAAAAATGATCTCGTTTGACATAGTTTTAAGATAATATCTATATCCATCTTTATCGCTGTTAGCGTTCGAAGTAATAACATACTTACTGCCTCGATTGCCCTGTGCAGTAAGACTTATCATATTATCGTCAGATGAAAAGTTCAGCAAATCTGTAAAACTGAAAGTTTCATCACTGCCGTGATTGTGGAAAGCATGAAAAGGTTTATTCGATGGGGGCATCTGAACAGACCCCACATCTCCTATGCTCATGCCGATTATGTGTTTCATATCCGAACTATATGTAGCGGCGATTTCAGTACCAACAGGCTTATTTACGCTTTTTGCTACTTTTAACAGTTCTTGGCTTGCTTTTTTGTGAGCTTCGTCCTTTTCTTTATCACCGAAAACAGAAATAAGTGGTACGCTTCGGATGGCTTTATCTGAAACGGCATGGAATAATGCATCGGTATCTTTTAGTCTAAGTATAACACTATCAGAAGCCTTTGTCAATTGCTTTCTTTCAAGTTCCTTAGCCTGTTCCCTCGTCAGCTTCATAGGTTTAGGCACGCTCGCCGCATACTCTATCCGCTGAGCTTTTGCCTGCTCATTCGTCCACTGCTTGCTGTGAACATTCTGCCGCCCTTTCTCCGAAACGTAGGACACATCGCAGGTGCAGTTATCATGCCGCCTGTACACATCTTTCGGGACTTCATCGGGATAGCGATAACGCCCCGCCAGTCCCGCGCACCAGTTACAGCACCTAAAACCGTCCTTGCGCTCGATGTAGCAGGAAAGCCCCGCCTTGCTCCTGAACTCTGCGTTTTTCTTTACATAGTCCGTCTGAAAACTGCCTGTGATGTTCTCGGCGGTGCGCCCCAGCACCTGTATGGCGTGTTCTGCCGTTTCCTTGACCGCCGCACCGCCTATCGCCGCCCGCACACGTTCGGCGGGGAAGTCCGCTTTCTGCGGTTTCAGCCCAATGCCTTTCTTTGCATCGAGGGCGGACTGAACTTCCGCGCAGATGGTGTTCACATCATCGTAGTTGTTTCGCAGGAGCGGTTCAAGAATGCTCTGGGCGATGTTAAAATACATTTTCTCTCCGGGCAGATCGTCGGGCTTTGTCGTGCTTTCGATGGACTTTCGCAGAAGCTCACCCAGACGGCGGGCATATACGCTGGTATCTTCCATCGTGGCGGTACCGTTCTCGATCTTGCGTTTGATGTGGGTGAGGGTGCTGTCCTTTTCACATCTAACGTCGAAAGCCTGCTTGATTTTGTCGTGGAGTTCTATGCCGATGTCCAATTCTGCTCACCCCTATCTTAAATGGGGGCGAAGCCCCCATACCCCCACGCGCGCCGCCTGCCAACGCAGGCTATTCACTCACTGCGCGCCCCTGCGGGTCGCTGCGTTCGCTCATACGCCTGCGCGGCGCGCTCTTTGGCATGCTTTGTGGGATTTGTGTTTGTGCTTGCATAGATTGGTGTGTATCAGCGGTGGGGGCAAGCCCCCACCCTACACACCCTTGCTTGCACAAAATTGCGATAAACACGCCAAACTTTCGACCATGCCAACAATTATGAATTATGAATTATGAATTATGAATTATCAAAGCCCTGTGAGCCTGTGCAGTTTCTCCTCGTCAAAATAGTCGGGGAAGGACTGCTGTATCTTGTTGACCGCGTCGCCTATACCCGAGAGCTGTGTTGCATCAGGCTCAAACAGCGGCTCGTACATCACCTTAGTCTGATAGATGATGCTGCGGTCATACGCCATGTTGTCCCGCAGACAAGCCGCCAAGAAGCCTGCGTTGAGAAAGCCCACAGCAAAATCTCTCTGTGCCTTTCTCGCCGCCAGACGGAGCGTTTCGTGGCTCGCCCTGATGGCTTCGGGGGTGGTGGGGTTCGCGGTGGAGAAGCCCAGATCGTCAAGGGTCAGACCCGTTTCGCCAGCGAACATGCTCGCGATAGTTTTCAGCTGTTCGTTGAACGGTGTCATGCTCTGCTGCTGGAACTGCCCCAGTACGGGGTGTTCGCCCTCGCCGTCCTTGTCGAACCGCAGAAAACTGGAAATAGTCGCCTGCCACTTGTCGGGCATCTCCGCTTCGGGGTCAAGACCCAGCAGGTACTTCTGCGGGAAGCTGTAAAATTCCGCCGACACTTCCGAGCGTTTCAGCGTTCTCAGCGCCGAGTCCATCAGGTCCATGCAGGCGCGGGAAATCCGCGAGCGCCCGAACGGTCTCATGGGGTCGGGGCGGTGTATCACAGGCACAAGCAGAGCGTAAGGCGCAGGGTTCGGGTAGCTTTCCGCGAGCTTGCCGCTCCTGTATATCTGCGTTTCGTCAGCCGTGAAGTACGCTTCGACTATGGGCTGGCCCATGCCGCGCCCCGCCGAACTGTCCCGCTCCAGCACCGCATATCCCTCAGTCAGCATGTGTGTCACAGGGTCGAGAATGCCTGTGGCGTTGCCGCCGTCTATCGCCTGCAAGCGGGGTATGCCGTCAGCGATGGAAACGTAGATGAAACTGCACGATGTCACCACTGCCGAACTCACAGCACTGTCCGTCAGCACATCTTTGCTGTTGAGGTCGTATATTTCACCCAGCCCCATAGCATCGTCCGAGAAACCCTCGAACACTATGCGATCGCTTATGCTGTCGGCGGCTCTCGCGCACCAGCCCAGCACAGGTCTTAGCCAGCTGAACTGCTGAGGCATCACCCCGCTCAGGTCGCGGGCGGTGCGCTTCATGTCGTAGTATTTGTATCTTGTCAGCACTCGCGGAAGTCTGGCGTTCAGTTTCCTCCGCAGGTACTCTATGCCTTTATTTTCGGACAATTCGCGATGCCCCTTTCACTATTTGGTCTTATCAATTCATATTTGGTTTACACTCAGCGAGAAAAATGAGGAGTGCGCGGTTGAACCTCTTCCGTCCTCAAACGGGGGTACTCTCCCCCCCTATACCTCAGACTGTTTTCCAGTCGATAAGGCAAGGCAAAACGCGGTTGGATATCGTCTCAGGAATCTGGTCAAAGGTCTGCTTTTCCACCAGCTTGTCAGACTTGAACCTGTTGCAACATAGGTGGGCGAGCTGTAAGTTGCCCATGTCCGACGGGTGACCGCCCTTGTCCACAGGCACGATATGGTCGATGCTGGGCGACAGAGGGTGGGGGAACTTGAACGACTTGTCCACCGGCTTACCGCAAATGCCGCAGACCGTCTGTGTCGCAAGTATCTTCTTCTTGTTCGACTCGAACACCGAACGGTGCTTGCCGTACTGATCGGGTCGCTTGGTCGAACGCTCTTCGTAGCTTGGCATGGTAGCTGTCACCTCCGGGTGGGTA
>OCTX012190357.1_pt1 | contig 10014 bp, 7 predicted proteins | sample 1539691 | NCBI WGS metagenome assembly OCTX01 (sample SAMN02144231, study PRJEB22623) | gut metagenome | biome: sheep rumen | host: Ovis aries | place: New Zealand | reverse complement strand
TTGAACGAGCTCTTGAGCCCCACGATCCTGTTGAACACGGGTGCCCCTTCCTTCGAGTCGTGGCAGTCCACGCAGAAGAAACCGTTCCTGACGAACTGGAACCTGTCGAAGGGCTTAGCGTCTTTCAGGGCCGGTTCAGCAAAGGCCTCACACTCCCTGAGGGAGTTCGGATTGAGGTTCAGCGTTCCGTCGTCCTCGTTGTAGACGCCCTTCTCCTCATCTACGATGTTCTCGTAGAGCCTGACCTTCACCTGGACAGCTTCCTTCGCGCTCACCCAGTGAATGGTCCCCTTGACCTTGCGGCCGGTGAACCCGCTTCCGCTCTTAGTCTCGGGATCATAAGTCACATGCACGGCGGTCACATTGCCGTTCTCGTCCGTATCATAGCCCACGCACTTGACAAAGTAAGCGTACATCAGCCTTACTTCGTTGCCGGGATAGAGCCTCTTGTACTTGGGGATCGGAGCTGTCAGGAAATCTTCCCTCTCGATATAGAGCTCACGGCCGAACGGGATCTTGCGCACGCCCAGATCGGGGTTCTCCAGGTTGTTGTCAGCGTCGAGCATCTCGACCTGATCTTCCGGATAGTTGTCGATAATGAGCTTTAACGGATCGAGGACCGCGAGCATCCTGCAGCAGTCATGCTTGAGCTCTTCCCTGATGCAGTACTCGAGCATCGCGTAATCCGAAGAGGACTGCGCTTTGGAGATGCCGCTCAGTTCCACGAAGCGCTTGATCGACGCGGGCGTAAAGCCTCTGCGGCGGAGTCCGGAGATGCTGACCAGCCTCGGGTCGTCCCATCCGTCCACGATCCCGTCTTCCACGAGCTTCTTGATATATCTCTTTCCGGTGACCACATTGGTCAGATACATCTTCGCGAACTCGATCTGGCGCGGCGGCATCTCAAAGCCGGCTTCCTGCACGACCCAGTCATAGAGCGGCCTGTGATCCTCAAATTCCAGGGTGCAGAGGGAGTGGGTGATCCCCTCCACGGCATCCTCGATAGGGTGCGCGTAGTCGTACATCGGATAGATGCACCATTTATCCCCTGTATTGTGGTGGGTCATATGCGCCACGCGGTAGAGGATCGGATCGCGCATGTTCATATTGGAACTGGCCATGTCGATCTTCGCGCGGAGCGTCTTCTCCCCGTCCTTAAAAGCCCCGTCCTTCATCATCGTGAAGAGCTTAAGGTTCTCTTCCACGCTCCTGTCGCGGTTGGGGTCGTTCTTACCGGGCTCCTTGAGCGTGCCGCGGTACTCCCTCATCTCCTCTGCAGTGAGGTCGGAGACATAGGCCTTCCCTTTTTTGATCAGTTCCACCGCGATCTCATACATCTTATCGAAGTAATCGGAGGCAAAAAAGAGCCTGTCCTCGTAATCGGCGCCAAGCCAGTTCACGTCCTCCTTGATCGATTCCACGAACTCGCTCTTTTCCTTAGTGGGGTTGGTGTCGTCGAAGCGGAGATTGAATTTGCCGCCGTACTCCTGCGCCATTCCGTAATTGAGCAGAATGCTCTTGGCATGTCCGATGTGGAGATAGCCGTTCGGCTCAGGCGGAAAGCGTGTGTGAACAGTAGTGTATACGCCCTCTGCAAGGTCTTTGTCAATTTCTTTCTCTATAAAGTGGCGGCTCGTCCTCTCTTCTGAAGGATCTGCAGCTGCTGCCGGCGCGCCGTCTTTTTTCAGTTCTTCTTTACCCATAGCTGCTCCTAAATACTTCGGTTAACATTTACACTTCGGACCGGACGGTCTCGTCCTTTTCATTTAAGTCCGGTCTGTCCGCATACCGGACTGATCAGGCAGATCCCCGGGATCAGGCGTCCTCCATGGAATAGTTGGGCGCTTCCTTCGTGATCTGGATATCATGCGGGTGGCTCTCCTTGAGGGAAGCCGCGGTGATCTTCACGAACTGGCCCTTTTCCTGCAGTTCCTTGATGGTATGGGAACCGGTGAGGCCCATACCGCTGCGGATGCCGCCGCACATCTGGAAGATGACATCCTCTACTTCGCCCTTGTAAGCGACGCGTCCCTCGACGCCTTCGGGAACGAGCTTGCGCGCGTTCTCCTGGAAATATCTGTCCTTACTGCCGTTCTCCATGGCCGCGATCGATCCCATTCCTCTGTAGACCTTGTACTTGCGGCCCTGGTAGAGCTCGGTCGCTCCGGGGCTCTCCTCGCAGCCGGCGAGCATGGAGCCCATCATGCAGACATTCGCGCCTGCCGCGAGCGCCTTGGTCATATCGCCGGAGAACTTGATGCCGCCGTCGGCGATGACGGGGATATCATACTGTCGCGCGACTTCATAGGCGTTCATGACTGCTGAGATCTGGGGCACGCCGATACCCGTGACGACGCGTGTCGTGCAGATGGAACCGGGGCCGATACCGACCTTGACCGCATCAGCTCCTGCAAGGATCAGGTCGCGCGCGCCTTCGCCGGTCGCGATATTTCCGCCGATGACGGGCAGATCCGGGAACGCGTCCTTGATCATGCGCAGGCAGTGCAGCACGTTCTCGGAGTGGCCGTGGGAGGAGTCGAGTACAACGACGTCTACCTTCGCTTTTATGAGCGCTTCCACTCTTTCAAGGACATTGGCGGTGATGCCGACGCCGGCGCCGCACAGGAGGCGTCCCTGGTTGTCCTTAGCCGCGTTAGGGTACTTGATATTCTTTTCGATATCCTTGATCGTGATGAGTCCGACAAGATTGTAGTCGTCGTCAACGATAGGGAGTTTCTCCTTTTTGGACTTCGCAAGGATCATTTTCGCTTCTTCGAGAGTGATGCCCTCTTTGGCGGTGATCAGGTTCTCCGAGGTCATGGACTCACGGATCTTCTTGGTGTAATCCGTCTCGAACTTGAGGTCCCTGTTCGTGATGATACCGACGAGCTTTCTTCCCTCCGTGATCGGAACGCCGGAGATCCGGAACTTGCGCATGAGATCCTCCGCGTCCCCGAGCGTGTGCTCGGGAGAAAGAGAGAAAGGATCCGTGATGACGCCGTTCTCGGAGCGTTTTACCTTGTCGACTTCTTCCGCCTGTGCCTCGATCGACATATTCTTGTGGATGATGCCGATGCCGCCCTGCCTGGCCATTGCGATCGCCATTCTGTACTCAGTGACGGTATCCATGCTCGCGCTCATCATGGGGATGTTGAGACGGATCGTCTTCGTGAGGTTGGTGCTCAGGTCGACTTCATTGGGAATGACCGTGGAATATCCGGGGACAAGGAGCACGTCGTCAAAAGTAATGCCTTCACCGATGATTTTTGCCATTTTTTCCTCCTGTTGTATGCGTTGACAAATGATGGTCCGATTAGAATATGGTGTCAGTGTGAATTATGATCATTTCCTGAATACCTTTCGGGGACTGTAGATCCTCAGGATATCCAGAAGTTCTTTTCCGTAGTCGCCGACAATGTCTAATATGAGCTTCGTGTTGTCGGAAAGGATGAGCACGTAGCGGTCCGCCTTGTCTTCCTCCCTCCCTGAGCTGTAATCGATCACCTTGAGCTCTTTGTTCTTGAAGCTGTCGAGCTGATAGGAATCCGCGGGAGCCAGTATCTCCATTTTCGTAAGATCGTAGACCGCGAGCTCTTTCCTCCGCTGTTTCTGCTGGATCTTGGCGACGCGGAGTTCCTTGTCCACGTAGTCGTACTCATAGTCCACCGCGCTCTCAAGCCACGCGAAATAGAATCCGACTCCGCAGGCGATCGCAGGGATCAGTAACAGGAAATTCATGGTGAAAAAAAACAATAAACAAAAACACACTGTAAGGACGATCGCGACGATACGCATAGCCTTGACCAGTGTGCTTGTTTCCCTGTTGATAATAATTTCCAGGCAGCCGGTTTCCATACCTTGATCCCTCTCTACGATTCTTCAGATTGTTTCTAAACATATTATATCAGAACAATCTATAAATCAAGGTCGAAAAAAGTACAGAAATCAAAAGAATCAGAACCTTGTTTTCACGAATATATCATAAATGGCCCGGACAGCGGTCTCAAAATCGGTGTTGTCGACGCCGATAATGATGTTGAGCTCGCTCGATCCCTGGTCGATCATGCGGACGTTGACCTGCGCGTGCGCGAGCGCCGAGAAGATCCTGCCTGCGGTTCCTCTCTGTGACTTCATCCCCCTTCCGACGACCGCGATCAGGGCCAGATCCGACTCGATCTCGATATTGTCAGGTTCTGCCAGTCTGTGGATGGCGGAGACGACGCGCTGCTCCTTGTGCTTGAATTCATCTTCGTGAACAACGATCGTCATCGTGTCAATTCCGGAGGGCATATGCTCGAAAGAAATGCCGTTCTCCTCAAAAGCCTGAAGTACCTTGCGGCCGAAACCGACTTCCGAATTCATGAGGGCCTTGTTGATCGTGACGGTACAGAACCCCTTTTTGCCCGCGATCCCGGTGATCACGTAGCCGGTCTTCTGGCACGTGCTCTCGACGATCCATGTCCCGTCATCGTCGGGCCTGTTCGTATTCTTGATATTAATCGGGATCCCCTCGTGCCTTACGGGGAAAATGGCGTCCTCGTGCAGCACGGAAGCGCCCATATAAGAGAGCTCACGCAGTTCCCTGTATGTGATCGTCTCGATCCCCACGGGAGAGTTGATAATGCGTGGATCCGCTACCATAAATCCGGAGACGTCCGTCCAGTTCTCATAGACATCCGCTTTGCAGGCTCTCGCCACGATGGAGCCGGTCACGTCGCTTCCGCCCCTGGAGAAGGTCTTTACGTGTCCGTCGGCGCCCCTTCCGTAGAATCCCGGTATGACCGCCCTGGGGTTCTCGGCCAGGGCTTTGGAAAGGACTTCGTTGGTATGTTCGGCGTCAAGATTGCCGTGCTCGTCAAAAAAGATCACGTCTTTGGCATCTATGAAACTGTAGCCGAGATAGCGCGCCATGATGCGCCCGTTCAGGTACTCCCCGCGGGAAGCGGCATAGTTGCTGTCCGGACTCTGGTGCATCCTCCGCTCGATCTGGGCGAACTCGCCTTCCAGGCTGAATCCCGTAAGTCCCAGTCCCTCGATGATCTCGTTGTAGCGCTCCCTGATCTGATCCAGTTCCTCGCCGAAATCCTCGTCCTTGGAGGCTTTGGAGTACATCATGTAGAGAAGGTCGGTGATCTTTGTATCACCGCTGAACCTCTTGCCGGGCGCGGACGGGATGACATATACCCTGGATGCATCCTTCATGATGATCCCGCCCACTTTTTTGAACTGCGCGGAGTCCGCAAGGGAACTGCCGCCGAATTTTACCACTTTTTTCATTTTTTATTCCAATCTGTCGTCATTAATCGTGCAAAAGACGTACGTTCTGTCTGATCGAATCCAGAGAGTCCGCTGCAGCCGTGAATTCCTTCTCCGTCATAAGGGGAGTGACGAACGCGGTTTCCCCTTCCGGCGCGCCTTCGCAGCTGATCTCGGCTGTCTGCCCGAACAGTTCACGGGCTTTTCCCGCTTCCGCGTTATCTATACGAATAAAATGCCGGTAAGATTCGCCCGCCGGGTCAGACAATGTCATGAGTTCTTCGTCCCACAGAAAACGGATCGTCCTCCCTAAGTTCTTCGCGCACTCCATGACGTCGGAGACTACTGCGCTTGCCGTCGGGAACTTCCCTGCGCCGCGTCCGTAGAACATGAGGTCATCCACCATGTTCCCGTGCACGAACACACCGTTGAAGACATCCTGCACGCTGTGAAGCGGGTGATCTTCGCGGACAAGGAACGGCGCAGTGCGTACGCTCATGCTGCCGTCCGCGTTCCTGCGGCTTGTGCCGAGGAGTTTGATCGCCATGTTCATCGCGCGCGCGTAGCCGAAATCCGCCGGTGTGATCCGCGAAATGCCTTCGCAGGGAATATCCTCGTAGCGGACCGTCTTTCCGCAGATGATCGAAGAAAGGATCGCGATCTTACGGCAGGGGTCATGGCCTTCCACGTCAGCCTCGGGATTTCTCTCCGCGTAGCCTTTTTCCTGCGCCTCCCTGAGCGCGTCCGCGAAGCCGAGCCCCGCTTTTTCCATGCGGGTAAGGATATAGTTGGTCGTTCCGTTCAAAATACCGAATACCGCGGTTATGTTCTCCTGTGTGAGGCAGGAATTGATCGGGCGGATCAGCGGGATACCGCCGCCCACGCTCGCTTCGAACAGGTAGCTGCAGTTATTGGCGGCAGCGATCCTCAAGAGTTCCGGACCGTGCGCCGCGACCAGTTCCTTATTGGAGGTACATACACTGATGCCGCGCTCAAGAGCCGCTTTCGTAAATTCATAAGCCGGCTTCTTGCCGCCCATCGTCTCGCAGACCACGGATATTTCCCCGTCTTCAAGGATCTTATTATAGTCGTGAGTGACCCTCTCCTCATAGGGGTTCCCCGGAAAGTCACGAAGATCGAGGATATACTTGACGTAGATCCCTTCAGGTACAGTCTTTCTGATCACATCCTGGTTCCGGTCAATAAGTTCAACGACACCGCTTCCGACCGTGCCGAATCCGAGAACTGCCATCTGTATCATCTTAGTATCTCCTATCTTGTCCATCTCAAAAAAAGAAATCAACTAAAAAATCGTATCACTCTTTTTTCCTTAATGCAAGGATATTTATAAGGAACGCCGCAGCAACAAGGACTGAGGCAGCTGCCGAAATGACTATGCATGTCCTGAGCCCCTTGGGATAGTACGTGAATTCGATCCTGTGGCTGCCCGAAGGAACGAATACCGCCATCAGGCCGCCGTCCACTTTTTCGATCACTGCCGGCGCTCCGTCCACCGCCGCGGTGAAGCCTTCGTCATAGGGGACGGAGAAAAAGACGAGGTTGTCTCTCTCAAGGTTGGCGGTGGCTTTGAACCCGCTTACTGTAAACGAGAACTCCGTGCAGGCTGTTTCCGCTCTCATCGCGCAGAGATCGGCAAGATCCTCCTCACTGATCGTCTTTTCTTCCGCGTGCAGGTCTTCCTGCAGGAAGCGCCCGTATCGGGAGATCTGTTCTTCGGTCAGTATGATGTCCTTGACCAGAAGCCGGTCAGACTGCTCGCCTTTCTTCATCGAGCTGTAATCCTCATCGGATATATAGCTGTCGAAAGTAAAGCCCATCGGTATGTAATTGGTATTCTCATAGATCCTGTATCCGTTGTTGGGCAGGCCTTCCTCATAGCCGGTCATGCCGCCTTTTTCCTCCAGCGTTTCCGAGGGCTTGACCAGATCGTTCTCTATGTAATAGCGCACGGAGAGGAGCGACCTGGCGCCGACCCGTTCGATCGGAAGTGTGGATTCCACGGTGCGGATCATGCCGATCTTTCTGTAGAAAGTAAAGATCGACGGATTGACCGTGCTCTCAAAGCAGTGGATCGTCGGATACCCCCACACCATTTCATAGTTGGTCGACGTTCCGTCCGTCTCCACCCTGAAGAAGGAAGAGGTGTCCCTGAGCGCCGGCTTCGATTCCAGCATCTGTCGCTTCCACTTCTGTCCTCCTGTCTTCGCGATCAGGGAATTTCCGTTATACAGGACGGCCATACTCGTCAAAAGACAGGAGGCCGCAGTGACTATGATAAGAGCGGACTTTCTGTATTTTGACAGTTTCTTCATGCCGGGCATCAGCACCAGAAGGAACAGGAGCGCGGCCAGCTGTACCGCCGTGGCGATCATCTCTGTCTTTAAGAGGTCCCTGTTGGTGCTGACCGCGAACCACTTCACCTTGCCCTTTTCAAGAACGGGAAGGAAGGCGCACAGCATGATCGCGGACGTAGCGGCCGCCGTGATCTTCGCGCCGGATGAAAGCTCGCTCCTTAGGCCTGTTTCAAGGGCGCGCGCGGTCATGGCGGACATGACGAGGATCGGCATGTAGAACCATCTCGCGTAATAACCGGCGTTGAAAGCGCTGAATGCGCTGTTCAGGACCGGAATGAAAGCAAAGACGCCGCACAGGAGCACCATCTTCTTCTTCCAGGAGGCCCGGAAGATCCTGCAGTATGCGATCACGCCGGCGATCGAAAAACAGGGGAGATAAGCGGCGAGCGAGCCGTTCCGGACCTGTTCCCCGGAAAAAAGCGTGGGCTTTGCGATGATATCCGGAACCATGAACAGGGATTTGATGATCGCGAGCGGCGTCGTCCCATCCTCATAGGCAAGTATCCCGTAGCCGTTGATCAGATTGTCCAGACGGCTGTTCCCGCTGACGCCTCCGACCGACTGCACGAGGAAAAAGGATGCTATTAACAGTCCCGTGACCCCGGCCGCCGCGATGAAAAGGATCTCGGTGACCGCTTTTTGAGCGCCCCTCTTTCGGGAATAGCGGACGAAGTAATACAGGACCAGAAATACGGCCTGGCCGAAGAAAAAATAGTAATTGACGATCGACATCAGCGCCGTCATGAACGCGAACCCGCTGAACCGCCTCTTTTGGACGATCTCATCGAAGGAAAGGAGGTAAAGGGGGAAGAATGCTGTCGCGTCGTGAAAGTGCTGGAATACGATGTTGCAGGCCTGAAAACCGGAAAAAGAATAGAGGAGGCTTCCGATGAGGGCCCAGGAGCGGTCCCTGACCTGCCTGCTGATCCACGCATAGGAAGTGACCATGGCGGTACCGTACCGAAGGGACATGATAAAGGGCAGGATATACGGCACGGTCTCCTCTTTGAAGGGGATGGTCAGCCAGAAGAAAGGGCTGCCCCACAGGTAAAAGGAAAGGCTTCCGCCCATGCTGCTCCCCAGGTCTATATAAGGATTCCAGAAGAACTGTCCGTTCCTGACGGCTCTGTGGGCAAGGATATAGAAGGGGACCTGCTGCACGTTGTAGTCGCCGTAATAGAAAAAGATCCCGCCGTGATAGACCAAAAAGGGAAGGACCGCTGTCAGATACAACAGCGCTCCTCCCGCAAAGATCAGTATATACTGCAATCCGGCCGAACCTTTTTTTGTCAAAACATGTCCCTCTGAAATACTTGAGTAGTATTATTATTTATTCTTTTTATATCCGGAAACGTCCTCGTTCTCAATAAAATCCTTCATGCTCTCCATGCGCGAGAAGACTACGGTATATCCGTCCTCTCCGTAATTGAGAGAGCGGTTCACGCGGCTGATCGTCGCTGTAGAAGCGCCTGTCTTTTCAGCGATCTTAAGGTAAGTATCGTGCTTGCGGAGCATCGTCGCGACCTCGAACCTCTGTGACAGGGAGAGAAGCTCATTCACAGTGCATAGATCTTCAAAGAACTTGAAGCACTCCTCTTTGTTCTCCAGTGTCAGTATTGCTTCAAACAGGCTTTCAACGGCGCCGGTCCTGATCTTTTTATTCATGATATTCGATACCCCTCTCAGAGCTGCTAAAATATGTCAGTCACTTAGAATATTTTAGCATTGTAAAGTTTTAAAGTAAAGGATTTTGGACAGCGATTTGAATGCCGTTTGTATTTATGGCTTTATAATCGGGAAAACGATTATCCATTTTTACTCTTTACTTTTTAGTTTAGCTGTGCTATTTTATTAACGTTGCACAAATTGTTTCTTTTTTCACAAACATTTAGAGCAGCATATCTTACTTTTTTACACTTGGAGGTGGCATAATTATGAAAGGCGTAGTCAGGAGGTTCAACAACCAGCGCGGTTTTGGATTCATCAGTGATTCGGAAGGAAACGATGTATTCGTACACTATACAGGTATCAACGGCGAGGGATTCAAATCTCTTGAAGAGGGACAGGAAGTCGAATTCGACGTGGTCCAGGGAGAGAAAGGCCCGCAGGCCGTCAATGTCACGAAACTTTGAGATATAGCTCGGCATAGTTCAAGACCGGCTGTGTCCCCGTCAGATGCTCACGTTCCTAATGCTATCTGACGGGGACACAGCCGGTCTTTTTCTATGCCTGTTCAATTTCTCTGCTTCGCGGCATTGACGCCGGGCCTTTCTCTCCGCCCGGCACATAGCCGGTCTTTTCTATGCCTGATCAATTTCACAGTTTGATACGGCTTTAAACTATGCCCTACAGTACGCGGTGAGATCGGTCAGGTCCAGGCTGC
>OCTX012114218.1_pt1 | contig 10014 bp, 9 predicted proteins | sample 1539691 | NCBI WGS metagenome assembly OCTX01 (sample SAMN02144231, study PRJEB22623) | gut metagenome | biome: sheep rumen | host: Ovis aries | place: New Zealand | reverse complement strand
AAGCTTGCCCGGACCTTTTCCCGGAAAGCCTGTTCGCTTCTCACTGACGGATCAGAGAAGATGTAAAAAGGACTTGACAAATAGATTGAGTCATAGTAAATTGAGTACAACTTAAAAATGCTGAGCTGAGGATTTTTTTAAGTCCGAAGCATTCGAGAAAGATCTGCTAGGAGGACATGATTATGGCATCAATCTATGATTACACTGTACCGGCACCGGATGGAACGGAACTGAAGCTGGCGGATTATAAGGGAAAAGTGATGGTGATCGTGAATACAGCGACCGGATGCGGCTTCACTCCCCACTATGAGCCTCTTGAGAAGATGTATGAGAATTATCATGAGCAGGGACTTGAAATCATCGATATTCCCTGCAACCAGTTTGCCGGACAGACGCCCGGAACGGACGAGGAGATCCATGAGTTCTGCACACTGAAGTACAATACGCAGTTTCCGCAGATGAAGAAGTCGGATGTGAACGGGGAGAATGAGCTTCCTCTTTATACTTACCTGAAGAGCCGGAAGGGCTTTGAAGGATTCGGAAAAGGCCCCAAAGCCCTGATGATGGCCGGTCTTCTGAAGACGATCGACAAGGATTACAAGAATAACCCGAATATCAAATGGAATTTCACAAAGTTCGTCGTCGACCGGGACGGAAATGTAGTGGCACGCTTTGAGCCGACCGCGGATATGAAGGATCTGGAAGAATGTGTGAAGTCTCTTCTTTGACAGAGCTGTGATCCATTCATCAGAGAGGGATCCGCAGGGTTTTCTTTAAAGGAAGTTTGTTTATTACCCCTGAAAGCAGGCCGGAGAAGGGCAGCGCTTTCAGGGGTTTTTCCTGTTGTGAATTTCTTCCCGGCTAAAAGTATATGTGACAATTCCATGCAGATAGGATATAATATAGGCTATGTGCGGACGGAGCATTCCGCCTGAGGTAAAAGCGAAGGCGGACCGCGCGGCAGCGAAGCTGCTGCTGTGTACCGCGGTCTGCACTGCCTGTATTAAGGGGACGGATCCGCAGAATGGAGGGCGGGAGACCCGATCTGGTCTTCTGCGGAGAGGAGAAGGCCCGGAGACGCCGCATGGCAGCTTCCGGAGCAGAGGAGGAGCTGAATAATTATGAGCTATAAAGCGCTTATCGTAACTCTGGCATTTACCGCTGCATTTGCGTCGGGATGCCTGGCTGCCGAGACAGAAGCGGAAGGGCAGACGGAGAGAGAGGCCGTTGTCAGGCAGCAGAAGGACGGATTTGATGAGAATGAAGCTTCACTGGTCGAGATAGGCGGCTATACGGTGAAGATTCCTTCCTACTGGCAGGCCGAGGAAGCTGAGACCAGCCTGGATGGTTCGGATCAGGAGTATTACTGCGCATATGCTGAGCGTCAGGGAAAGGTTGCACTTCTCCAGATGGAGGCCAATGTGGACGACCAGGAGCCGGTTTCATTTTCGGTTCTGGAGGACGAGGAAAAGAAGATCGCCCAGGCCTTCGGACAGTCCTTTGACAGCTACGACTGCAGCCAGTCCCGGCTCTATGAGCTTCAGGGCAGTGAACAGCCGGTAAAAGGATTTCTCTGGGACTTTACCTTTTCTGTCCAGGGCCGGCAGGGAAACGGGCAGTTTCTGATGTTTCCCGCAGAGGAGGAGAACCGCTGGATGCAGGTTCTCATGATGCAGACGGACAATACGGATTTTGACTATACAGGGGATTTTCAGAAGATCCTGGATTCGATCCGGAATGAGAAGGAGTCGGCGGTGTATTACAGAGTCACGACGCTCATCAATATCCGCTCGGCGCCGGATGAAACCGATGACGCCAACAAGCTGGGCAAGATTCCCGAGAATGCGCTTGTAAAGGCGGATCCGACCGGGGAGGCGAACGAACGCTGGGTCAAAGTGACCTACACCGCGGAGGATGGAAGCAGCATCAACGGCTGGGTCAGCAGGGATTATGTGGAACAGACCCAGGCGCCCGAGGCGGAAGCAGAGACGGAATAAGAATACAGACGGAATAAAGAGAACGGTCTTCAGCGCCTGCTGAAGACCGTTTATTATGCTATAGCGGAGCTCACGCAGCTTTTACGACACTGAAGCGCCGCCGAAGTGATTCTTTCATCAGAAAGAGGATGTCACGTCGGAATATACTTTCCGGAAGAAGAAAATGGAAAGTACGGCGGAGATCACCTCCGAGAGCGGAAAAGACCACCATACCATACTGACATTCCCTGTTATACGGGCAATCAGCCAGGCGGCCGGAATCAGGATGATAAGCTGCCGGCAGAGAGAGATGATCAGAGAATAATAGCTTCTGGAAAATGCCTGGAATACAGAACCCAGAATGATTCCTACCGCTGCCAGGGGGAAATTGAGGGCGATAATCCGCATGGCGACAGAGCCGATCCCCATCATGTCCTCCGATGCATTGAACAGAAGGAGCAGCTGGCGCGGGAAAAACTCAAAGATCAGGGTTCCGCAGCACATGACGCAGAAGGCCAGAAGCAGGCTGAAGCGCAGGGCTTCGTCGATGCGTCTTTTGCTTTTTGCCCCGTAATTATAGGCCAGGACCGGAATCAGCCCGTTGTTCAGACCGAATACCGGCATGAAGAAGAAGCTCTGCAGGCGGAAATAGACGCCGAATACGGCAGTCGCAGTCTCAGAAAAACTGATCAGGATCCGGTTCATCAGGTAGTTCATGAGGGATCCGATCGACATCATCAGGATGGACGGAACGCCGACGAAATAAATTCGCCCGATAATCTCAGCGGAAGGGCGGAAGATGCGCCTGATGCTGAGATGAATCTCGGGATTCTGCTTCAGGTTCAGGACAAGGCCGGTCAGGGCGGCGACGGACTGTCCGAGGACAGTGGCAAGCGCGGCGCCGGCAACGCCCATGGCGGGCAGTCCGAAATAGCCGAAGATCATGATGGGGTCGAAGATAATATTAATAATGGCACCGGTCATCTGGGAGATCATCGACTGGAAGGTGCGCCCGGTGGACTGGAGAAGTCTTTCGAAAGTCACCTGATAGAAAAGCCCCAGCGACATGCAGCACACAATCTGCAGATAAGAGCAGGCGGCGTCAGAGATTTCCGGATTTGAGGTCTGCGTCCGGATGAAGGGTTCCGCGCCGAAGGTGCCCAGGAGCAGAAAGACAAGGAAACTGAGGAAGGCAAGCAGCAGGCCTGTATTGGCGGCGCTGTCGGATCTGTCAAAGTCTTTTTCGCCGAGCGCCTTCGACAGGAGGGCGTTGATGCCGACGCCGGTACCGGCTCCGACCGCGATCATCAGGTTCTGCATGGGGAAAGCAAGTGTGACTGCGGTCAGCGCGCTTTCGCTGATCCTGGAGACGAAGATGCTGTCCACGATGTTATAAAGAGCCTGTACGAGCATGGATAACATCATGGGAAGAGACATGGATACGATGAGCCTGCGGACAGGCATAACGCCCATCTTGTTTTCTTTCATGGTCTTTTCTGCCATAGATGTCTGAAAACCTTTCTGAATGCGCAGGGTGTTCCGCTGTACTTAGAAAGTCCATGGATAAAAAGGTTATTTCCGGACGCGCGGCACTCTGCATGGTTAAGCCCCTGCCGTGGTTTTTATACGGCAGGGGCAGTTTTCCTGTTTTTAACCTGGCCGCAGCAGATTGTTTTCTGCCGCAGCAGTTCCCGCTGAACAGGCTGATTCAAAACTTCGTCGCGCGGATTCCCGTGAAGGATGGGAAGCGTGACGAAATCAAAGATTTCTACGCGTCCCCAGGCTATGGGAGGAGCGCAGAACAACAAATTGCGGGTTTTTACAGGCTGGAGATGTCTTCCTGATCCACCAGGCGCATTCCGGCCGCCTTTGCGGCTGATGCGGCGGTTTTGGTATCATCCGGACGGAAAACCATATAGGCATGTTTCGCATCTGCACCGCCCAGGAAGGCGTACATATACTCGATGTTGACGCCGGCCTTTGTGAAGACCTTCAGGATTTTGTTCAGTCCGCCCGGCTCATCCGGGATCGCGATGACCACAACCGGGGTCAGAGTGTGGATATAGCCCGCTTCCTTGAGAACGGTCGTTGCTTCATAGACATCGTCCACGATGATGCGTACAATGCCGAAATCTTTTGTCTCAGCCAGGGAAAGTGCACGCATGTCAATCTGGTTTTTCCCGAGCACGTCTGTCATGCTTTCCAGCGTGCCGGCTTTGTTTTCCAGAAATACAGATATCTGTTTCACGCTCATATCTCAGCTAACCTCCTTTTTCAGTGATTTTCAGCTTCATTCATATGAATCACATCAGATCTTTCTGCGGTCAATGACGCGCACGGCTTTGCCTTCGCTGCGCTCGATGGATTTCGGGCTGACCAGAGTGATATTGGCTTTGATTCCGAGCATGGACTTCATGCCGTCCGCGAGTTCCTTCTGGCGGCGGGAGACTTCGCCGAGCTGGTCCGTGAACATCTCAGGTGTCATCTCCACATGGATATCCAGAGTATCCGTATTGTTGACGCGGTCGACGATGATCTGGTAGTTGGCCGGATATCCGTTGTTCAGAAGAACCGTCTCGATCTGGGACGGGAAGACATTGACGCCGCGGATGATCAGCATGTCGTCGGAGCGGCCTCTCGGCTTGCCCATCCTGACATGCGTTCTGCCGCAGGAGCATTTCTCGTAGCTGAGCGTGCAGATATCCCTGGTGCGGTAGCGGATCAGCGGATACGCTTCTTTATCCAGAGAGGTGAAGACCAGTTCGCCCTGGGAGCCTTCCGGCAGGACTTCGCCGGTGTCCGGATCGATGATCTCTGCGATAAAATGGTCCTCATTGATATGCATGCCGTTCTGGGCCGAGCATTCAAATGCGACGCCGGGGCCTGACAGTTCGGTCAGCCCGTAGATGTCATAGGCTTTGATGCCAAGAGTTTTCTGGATATCCTGCCGCATCTCCTCACTCCAGGCTTCCGCTCCGAAGATTCCGGCTTTGAGCGGGATCTCATCGGGCGTAAGGCCCATTTCCTTCATGCTTTCGCCCAGATAGGCGGCATAGGAAGGTGTGCAGCAGAGAATCGTCGTGTTCAGGTCACGGATGAACATGATCTGACGCTGTGTATTCCCGGAAGAAGTCGGTATGGTGAGGCAGCCGACCTTGTGGCTTCCGCCGTTGAGACCGGGACCTCCCGTAAACAGGCCGTAGCCGTAGGAAACCTGGCAGACATCCTCATCGGTGCCTCCGGCCGCGGTGATGGCCCTGGCGCAGCAGTCTTCCCACAGATCGATGTCATGCTGGGTGTAGAAAGCGACAACGCGGCGTCCTGTTGTGCCGGAGGTAGACTGAATGCGGACACACTTTTTCAGATCGCAGCCAAGCAGGCCGTATGGATAGGAGTCCCGCAGGTCCGCCTTGCTCAGGAAGGGGAGTTTGTGGAGATCATCCACGGAATGGATATCATCCGGTGTCACTCCCGCTTCTTTCATCTTTTCCCTGTAATAGGGCACATCATTCCATACATGCTGTACCTGTCTGACCAGTTTTTCACTCTGCCACGCGCGTATCTGCTCTCTGTCGGCGCACTCGATGTCTTTCTGATAATAACGCTCCATACTTCTTCTGTTCCTTTCTGTAAAACCATTGGTCCGCCGACCGGATGAGTGCGGTCTGTATGGAAACCGGGCCGGGGCGGAATAAAGCTGATCCCGGCGCGACGCATGTCTGCATTACGTCCAGGATCCTATGTTGACCGGAAAACCGGGCAGCATATCCGTTATGCGTTCCGCCCCAGATCGAAGGCCCGGCGGTTAATCTCAAGGAATCTGGGAGGAACAATCTTTTCGATGGCGGCCATCCATTCTTCCACAGGCATATCAAAATAGTGGGACAGCCTCCCCATCAGGACGAGGTTGACTGCTTTTGCCGTACCTGCCCTGGAAGCGAGGGAGAGGCAGTCGAGGGCGTCCACCTTTGCTCCGGCCGCGCGCATCTTCTCAACCAGGTTCCCGGGATACTCCGCGGCGCCCATGATGACAGGCATGGGGTCGATCTGCTGGGTGTTGGTTACGATCTGGCCGTCTTTTTTCAGCCAGGGGAGCCATCTGGCAGCTTCCAGCAGCTCAAATGAGACAATATAGTCGGAAGTTCCTCGGTCGATGACCGGGGAGGAGACATGGTCGCCGAAGCGGACATATGTGACGACGGAACCGCCCCTCTGCGACATTCCGTGTACTTCCGAAACTTTTACATCGTAGCCCTGCTGGAGAAGCAGCTGTCCGAGCAGCTTGCTGGCGAGCAGGGAACCCTGGCCGCCGACACCGACGATCATTACATTCTTTGTTTCCATGGTCAGTCCTCCTTTGCGGTGCTCTCATAGGCGCCGAAGCGGCACAGCTGGCTGCAGACGCCGCAGCCGACGCACTGTGTGGCGTCGACAACCGCCTTCTTGTCCCGGAAGGAGATGGAAGGACATGCGATCTGCATGCAGGCGCGGCAGCCGACGCATCTGTCCGGATTCACTTTCAGAGGAGCCTTGTGCTTGACATATTTCAGCAGAGCGCAGGGTCTTCTGGAGATAATCACGGAGGGAGCGTCAACATTCAGCTCCTCACGGATAACGCTGTCGCATTCAGCCAGGTTATAAGGATCCACAACGCGCACGCGCTCAAATCCCATGGCCCGGCAGAGGGCTTCAAGGTCGATCTTTCCGGCCGGATCCCCCTTGATGTTGTATCCGGTTGTCGGATTCTGCTGATGTCCCGTCATGCCGGTGATGGAATTGTCCAGGATGATCACGGTTGAATTGGACATATTGTAGGCGATGTTGGCAAGGCCTGTCATGCCGGAGTGCATGAAGGTGGAATCACCGATCACGGCGACCGTATGGCGCGCCGCTTCCGGATCCTGCATCTTGATGAAGCCGTGGATCGCGCTTACGGATGCGCCCATGCACAGCGTCGTATCCACGGAGCTGAGGGGCGCGGCGGCGCCGAGCGTATAGCAGCCGATATCACCGAGGCAGGTGATCTTATTCTTTTTCAGGGTGTAGAAGAGCCCGCGGTGCGGACAGCCGGAGCACATGGCCGGCGGACGCGGCGGAATCGGGTCGTCCAGAGCCTTTCCCTCATAGAGTTCCATGCCCAGGCTCTCGGCGATCATATTCTGGGAGAATTCCCCGCACATGGGCAGAAGGTCCTTGCCGCTGACTTCAAGTCCGAGCTGGCGGCAGTAGTTTTCAAAGATGGGATCCATCTCCTCCACGACGATGAGCTTTTCCACTTTCGATGCGAAGCTGCGGATCAGCTTTTCCGGAAGCGGGTTGGACATTCCGATCTTAAGGATGGAGACGCTGTCCCCGAATACTTCCTTCACATACTGATAGCTTGTGGAGGAGGTGATGATGCCGGTCTTTGTCCCGCCCATCTCCACACGGTTGACGGGAGCGCTCTCCGCCCATTTGGCGAGTTTTTTCGTGCGCTCCTCGACGACGGGATGGCGCTTTTTGGCGTTGCCCGGCATCATGACATATTTACCGATATTCTTTTCATAGGGAATCCGGTCCGGAACCGTTCGCAGGCCTGCCTCCACAACCGACTGGGAATGGGAGACTCTCGTGCACATGCGGATGATCACGGGAGTATCGAACTTTTCCGAGATCTCAAACGCAATCTTTACGAATGCAAGGGTCTCCGCCGAATCGGAGGGTTCCAGCATGGGAACTTTGGAGGCGATGGCGTGATGACGGGAGTCCTGTTCATTCTGGGAGGAATGCATGCCCGGGTCATCCGCGACCGCGATGACAAGTCCGCCGTTCACTCCGGTGTAGGACATGGTATAGAGCGGATCCGCGGCGACGTTGAGGCCCACGTGCTTCATGCCGCAGAAGGCGCGGCGCCCGGCCAGGCTGGCTCCGAAAGCGGCTTCCAGAGCAACCTTCTCGTTCGGCGCCCATTCGCAGTAGATTTCATCATATTTGACGGCTTCTTCGGTTATCTCCGTGCTGGGAGTCCCGGGGTAGCTGGAGACAAAGCAGCAGCCGGCCTCATAGAGGCCCCGGGCGAAAGCCTTATTGCCTAGCATCAGTTCTTTCATGTGATTCAGGGTCCTTTCTCTAAAATTTTCGGCAGCAGGGTCGTTTCACCAAAGAAATGTCAGAGGCAGGCCATTGCTGTTGAAATTTTCATCTGTCTATAATATCATGAAGAAACAGATGGGGCAATAAAGAATTCAGATTTCTATGGAACCGATGAAACACTGATTTCGGGGGATCAGAAGATGCCGCCCGGAATGAATCAGCGTTTCTCAATACAGTCTGCCTGCTGCTGAATATGGATGCGCCATGCAGACAACAGCGGCAGAAAAGAGGAGGAAGCGATGGCGGCAGTTCTTTTGAGGGCATTTTCCTTTTTCCTGATCATTCTGCTCGGGATCCTGCTCAGGAAGAGCGGGCTCCTGCCGGAAATGGCGGGAGACGTGGCGAAAAAGCTTGTGATCTATGTCACCCTTCCCTGCGCGATCATCCTGAATTTTTCCAGAACGCGGGAAGTGAGTCCGCTGATGCTGCTGATCACGCTGATGGGGCTGCTGTCCAATATCCTGATGCTGACGGCAGGAGTCCTGCTTACGCGTCATCGCAGCAGGCGGGACCGGGTTCTTTATATGTTCTGTATGCCCGCATTTAATATCGGCGCCTTCTGTCTGCCCTTTGTACAGAGCTTTCTGCCCCCCGAGGGCACTGTCACAGCCTGTATGTTTGATGTCGGAAACAGCCTGATGTGTACGGGCGGCACCTATGCTTTCGTGGACAGCTTCTTTTCAGAAAGGGGGAAGGGATTTGATATCAGGGGCTTCTTCCGCAGACTGATTTCCAGCCCGCCCATTCTTGCCTATGTGGGGATGTTTCTGCTGATGATACTGAAACTGCGGCTGCCGGAGGCGGTGCTGACGCTGATTGAACCGGCCGCTGTGTCGAATACATTTCTGGCCATGCTGATGATCGGGCTTCTGTTCCATCTGGAACTGAAAAAGGAATACCTGAAGGACATCATGCGGATCGTGCTTTACAGGCAGGTTTTCGGGATTCTTCTCGCCCTCGTCAGTTATTATGTGCTGCCTTTTGATCTGGTGATCCGGCAGACGCTGGTGCTGATTGCCTTCGCTCCGATCAGTGCCGTCGGGCCGGCTTTTACGGGAATCTGCGGCGGGGACGCGGGAAAGGCGAGCGCGGCGAACAGCATCACGATTCTCCTGAGCATCCTGGAGATTACGATCCTTCTTCTCCTGCTTGGCCTCGGATAAGGAACTGTTTCGCTTTTCTGCCGAACGGTTTCCGGGACGGGATGGTTCTGAATCCGGTATTATTTGTCTGCTTATTTGGGAAAACAGATGAAGAAGGACCGTTTTTCGGCGGAAATGCTGAAAATCAGGGGACAGAATCCGTGAATTATACTAGTCAGGCGGCTGATACTGTGCTATGATTAAGCTGATTAAACAAGGCCCGGAAGGACCGTTCAGTTATTTTTGTGAATACACTGGATATCAGATCCAGGCAAGAGGAGGATAACTGCTATGAAGCACAGCAACATGTTGGCCATGATCCTGGCCGGAGGACGGGGAAGCCGTCTGCATGAGCTTACCAGCAAGGTGGCGAAGCCGGCAGTCTCTTACGGGGGAAAGTACAGAATTATCGACTTTCCCCTGAGCAACTGCGCGAACAGCGGAATTGATGTTGTGGGAGTCCTGACCCAGTATGAGTCCGTTCTTCTGAACAGCTATGTCGCCGCCGGAAGCCGCTGGGGACTTGACACCAAGGACAGCGGTGTGTTCGTTCTGACACCCCGTGAAAAGGCAGAGTCCGGCCTCGATGTATACCGCGGCACCGCGGATGCGATCTCGCAGAACATCGATTTCATCGATCAGTATAATCCCGATTACCTGCTGGTTCTTTCCGGTGACCATATCTACAAGATGAATTATGCCAAGATGCTGGATGCGCATCTCAAGGCAGGGGCGGACGCCACCATCGCGGTTCTCCCGGTTCC
>OCTX012217392.1_pt1 | contig 10015 bp, 9 predicted proteins | sample 1539691 | NCBI WGS metagenome assembly OCTX01 (sample SAMN02144231, study PRJEB22623) | gut metagenome | biome: sheep rumen | host: Ovis aries | place: New Zealand | reverse complement strand
CGTCTGTGTGTGGTCTGCGGTCAGCGGCTGGCGCCCACTGAGCGTTCACTCTGCAGCGTCTGTCTGTTCCACCTGCCACGCACCGACTTCCATCAGAAACCATTAGACAACCCCATGGCACAGCTTTTCTGGGGACTGGCTCCCATAGAGAAGGCTGCAGCGCTCTTCTACTATCATCCACACTCAGAGACGGCTCAACTGGTCTACCGGCTGAAATACAACAACCGACCGGACATTGGCGAGGATATGGGGCGCGTGATGGCTAACGAGTTGCAAACGGCAGACTTCTTCAGCGACATCGACGTCCTGCTGCCTGTACCTCTGGCCAGCAAGCGTCTGCGACAGCGCGGCTACAACCAGAGCGAACAGCTGGCCAAAGGCATCAGCGATATCACCCACCTGCCCATTGTCACCAAGGTGCTACGACGCAAGCACTTCCAGCAGAGTCAGACGACGCTGAACCGCTGGCAACGCCAGGAGAATGTGGAGGACACCTTTTGGCTCAAGGATGGTAGCCAGCTACAAGACAAACACGTACTACTCATCGACGACATCTGTACCACTGGTGCCACGCTCATCTCCTGTGCTAACACGTTGAAGGACATCGAGGGCATCCGCATCAGCGTGCTCACCCTCGGATTCACAAAAGATTAAGCGAATAGTGGGGAGATACAATAAAACAAGGATCGCCTGCGTTATATAAAGGTATGCGCAAACTTTTTTCTACGATAACAGGTATCATTGTGACGGCCATGCTCCTGACGGGGTGTGGTGCAGATCAGGCTATCAAGAAGGGAGACCGTTTCCATGCGCTGGGCGAATACTATGATGCCGCAACGCAATATAAGAAAGCCTACTCACAAACACCTGCCAAAGAGCGTACACAGCGTGGACAAGTGGCACTGAAGATGGCGGAGTGCTATCGGCACATCAACTACACGCAGAAAGCGATTGCTGCATACAACAATGCCATCCGTTATAAGCAGACAGACTCGCTGACCTACCTGCATCTGGCTCAGCAACAGATGAAGAACGGCAACTACAAGGATGCAGAGAAGACCTTCCAGACATTCCTGGACTCTATGAGGAATGACGGATCTGCGGAATCACAGAATTACGAACAGCTTGCGCGGACGGGTCTGCGCTCTGCTCAGCAGGCCCCTACATGGAAGAAGGAGGGCTCAGCATATACCGTCAAACGCGAGCGCCTCTTCGATTCACGCCGTGCAGACTACTCACCCATGTTAGCGGGCGAGGAGAACAACCAACTGTTTTTCACCTCCACGCGCAACCAGGCAAAGGGCGATGAGTTGAGTGGCATCACGGGTACCAAGAATGCCGACATCTTCTTCTCGCAGAAAGACGACAAGGGCAAGTGGCAGCGACCAGAGGCGATAGACTCTGAGCTGAACAGCGACGACGACGAGGGTGCCTGTAGCTTCTCGCCTGACGGACGTACCATGTATCTGACCCAGTGTCGTAGTGATGCCAGCTACCCACGCTATGCCACCATTGTAACCAGCAACCGTTCAGATGCAGCATGGAGCAAGACGACTGAATTGACCATCACCCGTGACACGTTGTCGGCCTATGCCCACCCGGCTGTCAGCCCTGATGGCCAGTGGCTCTACTTTGCCAGCAACATGCCTGGCGGACTGGGCGGCTACGACATCTGGCGTGTAGCCATCACGACGAGTGGCTTAGGCGGTGTAGAAAACTTAGGCGCACCCATCAATACTCCTGGCGACGAACTCTTCCCCACCTTCCGACCCAATGGCGACCTTTACTTCTCCAGCAATGGCCATGAAGGAATGGGCGGATTGGATATCTATATTGCGAAAGCTATTGGCAGTAAGCAGTTAGCAGATGGCCAACAGCAAATAGCTAATAGCCAACAGCTTGAGCACCCTGGCTACCCATTGAACTCGCAGGGTGACGACTTCGGTATGACCTTCGAGGGACTGCTCAACAAAGGATTCTTCAGCAGCAACCGCGGCGACGGCAAAGGGTGGGACCACATCTACTCCTTCTACAATCCGGAGATTGTACAGACTGTCAAGGGTTGGGTGTATGAGCAGGACGGCTACGAACTGCCACAGGCATTGGTCTACATGGTGGGCAACGATGGTACAAACCTGAAACTCAGCGTGAAAGGCGACGGTTCGTTTACCCAACAAATCAAGCCAGGCGTCGACTATGTCTTCTTAGGAACGTGCAAGGGTTTCCTGAACCACCAGGAGCGGCTGCGCGTTGAACCCGTCACCGAGTCGGAAGAGTATGTGCTGCAGTTTCCGCTGGCCAGCATTACGGCCCCCGTACTTATTGAGAACATCTTCTACGACTTCGACAAGGCGACTCTGCGCCCTGAGTCTACCGCAGCCCTCGACAAGTTGGTGGTGCTGTTGAACGAGAACGCCAACGTCACCATCGAGTTGTCAGCACACTGCGACTATAAAGGTTCTGCAGAATATAATAAGGTGTTGGCACAGCGACGTGCCGAGAGTGTGGTGGAGTATCTGACAGCTCACGGCATAGCCAGCGACCGTCTGAAACCTGTCGGCTACGGCAAGGAGAAACCGAAGAACATCCGTAAGAAACTGACGGAGAAGTATCCGTTCCTGAAAGAGGGTGACGTCTTGACAGAAGAGTACATCAAGACGCTCGACGAAGAACAGCAGGAGATTTGCAACCAGCTAAACCGCCGCACAGAGTTTGTCGTGCTGCGCACTACCTACGGGCTATTTCCGAAGAAATAACCTCACCAACACCGACAAAGAGTAATCCGAAAAGCACGGTAGCCACCATCAGCAGATTGACGCTGAAGGTCTGGACAGACAACGTCTGTAGCATGACCTCAAACTGGATGGTCAGCAACTCCCAGCCATGGAAGGCGACGAACAGCACGGCAAAGACCACGATGCAGGAGGCTGTCCACAGACGGGTGAGCAACGTGCGACGGGCCGCCAACGAGGTATGTTGCGGCAGTCGCTGCATGACACGCTCCGTAAAGCCGTTGTCTGCTATCTGCTGCTGTGCAGCCTGCTGAAAGAACTGTTTTATCAAAAGGTCGTTATCTTCGGTCATATCCATTCTGTCTTAAATAGTTTGCTAACTTTTCCTTTCCACGGGAGAGGTGCGACTTCACGGTACCCTCCTTCATCTGTGTGATCTTGGCAATGCCTGCAATGTCGTAGCCATCAATGAGTTGCAGGGTGATACACGTGCGCTCGTCAGGTTTCAGCAGTGCCAAGGCAGCGTAGAGATCCATCGCTATAGGCTGTTGGCTCTTAGCCGTAAGCTGTTGGCTTTCTGCTAACTGCCAATCGCTAACTGCTATCTGCCGCTTACGCGTGTAGTCGAAGAACACGTTATAGGCGATGCGCATCAGCCACGTCTTGAAAGAGGAGAACCCCCGAAAGGAGGTGATGCTCGTATAGGCCTTGATGAACGTGTCTTGTGCCAAGTCGTCGCTCAACTGCTCATTGCCCATGGTCTGGCTCAGGAAGAACCGACGGACAGGTGACTGATATCGGCGTACGAGCTCATCGAAAGCCCGTCGGTTGCCAGATACCGCCACCTGCGTAACCAGTACTATGTCACTATTGAGCAGTGCCACCCCTTACCTCTTATCTATTCTCTAACAGATTCTTTTCTGGCATCACAATCCATGCCACGATATAGAACAGCACACCCGAGAAGCAGGTGCAGATGGTGAGGAAGGCGTATGCCAGGCGCACAGCCACAGGATCGAAATCCAGATACTCGGCAATTCCTGAGCAGACACCGCCAAGGATGCGGTCGTTGCCGCGATATAGTCTCTTTGTCATGATTACAGTCTCCTATAATTTAGTGATATCATTCTTGTCATCTACAATATTCTTACGGTTCGTTGTCTTCGAGACGAACACCTTACCCAGTCCGATGCAGAACACCAGTGCGCCGACGCCAAAGCCTACCGTACCGGCAGCAAAGCCCAGGAAGATCATCAGGCCCACGCCGACAAAGCACTGGCGCATACCTTTCTTATACTCCTCGTCGACATTGCCTGGCTGCTCGTTCAGCAACTGCTCGGGGATGGGTTGTCCCTGCTGCATGGCCATCTGTGCCAGACGCATCTTCTCCTTGCGGTTCCTGTTGATGAAGTAGAACAGGGCAACGATGATGAGGACGGGCGAGATAACAAAGATGATGAGCAACACCATCAGCACGAAGAACATGCCGGCAAGGCCTTTGTCAAATTTGCGGAAGACCTGGTCCATCGCACCAGAGACATCGTCATCGTCCACTTCATAGGTCGTGGTGTTTGAACTCCATGGCGATGTCTGCGTCGTCACTGTCACCGTAGACCTGTGCTTGGTAACGGTACCGCTGTCTATACTCGTGGTGTCAGAGAAAGCATCGACACCATTCTTACTCGTTGAGTCCACCAACTCAGCCTGCTGGGGCTGTGGGGTGTGGCGGTGTCTCTGGGCTACGATCTCGGTGGTTGTGCCCAACACGAACAACATCGTCAAAGTAATTAAAATCTGTTTCATATTCGTATTTGTTTTGTATTTATTCCACATGCTATCTGACCATCAGCTCGTCGGTATCAATATCGCCAGAGCCACGCACAAGCTTGTTCATCTTGCGGACAGTACCCTTCATCTCAATGTCGCCAGAGCCCTTCACCTGTGCGTTGACCTCTCCACTCTGGTCAAAGAACACATCGATATCGCCAGAACCTATCAGGTCCAACTGCCCCCACTGTGTCTGCACCCTGTCCAGCGACACGTCGCCAGAACCTATCAGGGACACGCTGACCTGGTCGCAGATGACATCATTAAAGTGGATGTCGCCAGAGCCTCTCAACTCTATCGTGAGCGTATCGGTATCCAACGGCCGGGCACTCAGGAAGTCGCCAGAGCCCATCAGACTGATGCCGAGGAAGTCGGGCGAGGTGACAAGCACCTTAATATCATCGTCATTGGTATCGCCGAAATGGAGAAAGCGCGAGCCATTCTTCATGCTGATTTTCAACTCGTTGCCCTCCAATACGGTTTCTACCTTCATCACCTCGTCGACATTGCGGGCTTGCACCTTCACAGAGAAGGAGTCGGCTTGTATATACTCCACATCCATAGCCCCCATCATGGCAATACGTTCGAAACCTGTCAATGGGCGGGACTCCTCAACATAGCTGGAGACGGTCTTATCTACATGGATGTTGCAGGACGTCAACAGCGCTACGGTCATCAGGGAAAAAATGATTCTTTTCATACCTTTCTTTTTTGTTGTTTTTACCCGTTAGACGTAGCAACCTGGTAAATAGTTGCAATATTACGAAAAAAAATCATTTTACATTGCGAGACGGACACCAATCACGCCACGGACATCTTTCACATCAGAGTTTCTGCGTGATACTCGGCACGACTTACCATAATACCACCAACTTCCACCACGATAGACACGTTCTTTACCAGTGGCAGGACCTTGTGGGTTGGTCTGTGCCTCACTGGTGTAGTCACCAAACCAATCTGAACACCATTCGTTGACATTGCCAGACATGTCGTAAAGGCCAAGTTCGTTGGGAGCCTTCGACTTGATGGGATATGGGCCGTCATGGTGTTCTCTGTTAGAGTCAGCACTATAGCGAGCCACATCCCTTGCATCGTTGCTTCCACTATACACATAGCCTTTACTCTTTGTGCCGCCACGGGCAGCAAACTCCCATTCAGCCTCTGTTGGCAAGCGAAATGTCTTACCCGTCTTCTCATTAAGTTTCTTGATAAATGCTTGGCAATCATCCCACGACACATTGACAACAGGCAGGTCGTTACCTTTATAACGTGAGGGATTATTACCCATCACTTCCTGCCACAATGCCTGAGTAACCTCTGTTTCAGCTATAAGAAAGTCGTCCAGCGTAACGCTGTGGACTGGTTTCTCATCCGAACGGGCTTCACCTTTCTGTTCTTCTGTCGCTCCCATCTGAAAAGTGCCACCCTTCACTGGTATCATATTAAAGGTAACGCGGCCAACAGTGATGATATTTTCTTCACCTTCCCGTTTCAACACAACACTGACAACAACGGGCTGCTTGGGATCATTGACCACGACCTTTCCTACCTCAGGAAGATAGTCTTTCGCCTCTACACGATAATCATACGAGCCAAAAGGCAAATTCTTCGTAATTGTTCCATTCTGAGCAGGAATCCTTTCTCCGTTTATATCAAGAGTGACATGAGCAGGGCTCAACTGAAAAATAACGAATTGTGAAGTCGGCGTGGCTTCTTCGGCACTCTTCGCCACTTCGGCAGAGAGTGTCAATACATAGGTCCTTGCACGACGTAGCGTCATTCCCAAATCATAGTCGCGAATAGGCATATAACCGTCATGAAAAATGCTTAGACGCTTCACCCCTTCCGGTACATACACCCATGTTTCGCCAATCTTCTGTTCCGTCTTCACAATGCCTAAAGAACCAGCATCGAAAGAGAACCCCGTCAAAGTTGTCTCTACCTTGATAAGGGCACATTTCTGCCCATTCTGGTCCATAACCATCGTTCCTGCTGTATTGGCTGTCAGGTCAGCCTCATCCAGACGAAAGCTCTGAACGATTAAATTCTGTGCCTGCATGACAGTGACGCATAGCCAAAAAAGAAATATAGAGGAAAGTCGCTTCATTGTCTTACGTTTGTAATAATACCATGGCAAAAGTACAAAAAAAATCTGAATTATGCATCTATTTTTCTGATTTTTATTACATTTGCAGCATGAAACATATATTCATCATATTCACCTTATGGATTGTCATGCTCCCAACGACATTGCAAGCTCAGTCGTGGGAAGTCATCCAACACAACGGCCAGTACCTTTGGGGAATGGGCTATGGAAGTACTGTCTCAGAAGCAGACAATAACGCACTGGCAGACCTTATTAGCAAGATAGCCACCCATGTACAAAGCGACTTCCAACAGGAAGAAAGCGAGATGATGAATGGCGAGAAGAGTGAGCAACAATTGTATGTGCGCAACAGGGTTCAGACCTACTCACAAGCCACGCTAACCAACGCCGAACGTTTGGTACTGAAAAACGAACCCGATGCACAAGTGGGACGATATATCCTCAAATCAGAGATACACAGACTCTTTGAAAGTCGACAGAAGAAAGCCATAGACATGGTACGAAGTGCCCTGCGTGCTGAAGAAGCTGGTAAGGCCGATGACGCGCTGCGCAACTACTACTGGGCGCTGGCACTAGTACGCTCACTGCAATACCCCAATGAAGCTATCTTTAAAGATGATGACGGTAATAGTCATCTGTTGATGACATGGATACCTGAGCAGATGAATCACGTATTCGATGACTTAAAGGTTTCTGTGATTCAGCGCAAGGGTGATGATGTGGACTTAAGTATCGCCTATAAAGGCAAACGGGTCAGCAGTGTTGACTATACTTACTTTGACGGCCGTGACTGGAGTGCCATCAATAGTGCAAAAGACGGGGCTGGTGTCTTGGAGTTAGCACGTGGCAACCAAAGTACGAAATACCAGCTGAAATTTGAATACGAATACTTAAGTGAGGCACATATTGACAAGGAAGTAGAAGCCGTACTGCGAGTACTCAGCGCCAGGGCCATGCGAAAAGCCTATACAACGATTGACGCTGCCACAGCAACTGGTGAAGCGTTCACCACGAGAGAGAGTTTCACCCAGACAGACGCATCTATTCTGAAGGCACCCACAAATACGGCAGCCATACAAGCTAAAGACTACGACCAGGCTGTCAATAGCGCACTGAACGCCATACGCAACAAGTCCATTACGGGTATAGAGCAGTATTTTACTGCAGAAGGACTGGACATCTTCCAACGTTTGGTATTCCAATATGGTACTGCCCGCATTATCGGTTCCCCTCAAATCACTTTCTACAGTAACGATGGTGGCGAGGTAACTGCTCGTGGCGCTAAAGTTGCCTTTAGCTTTAAGAACGGCATCCGCAAGTCATTTGTGGAAGATTTGGTCTTTACATTGAATGCTACTGGCAAGATTGACAACGTAGCATTCGGACTGGGGAAGACCGCAGAAGACGACATACTGAACAAAGGTGTATGGAGTGAATCGGCACGTAAGGTATTGATGGCATTCTTAGAGAACTACAAGACAGCCTATGCCCTGAAGCGGTTGGACTATATCAACACTATCTTTGACGACGATGCCGTCATCATCGTTGCCAATGTGGCTAAGCGCGCTCAGAGTTCATGGACAGATGGGCAGCGCTATCAAGACAATAAGATTATCAAGTATAACCGCTATTCAAAAGATCAGTACCTGAAGAACCTTAGCCGCTGCTTCAACACCAACGAATTCATCAATATCCGGTTTGCAAACAACGACGTTGTAAAGCTGGGCAAGGGAGGTGAGACATACGGCATACAGATATCACAAGACTACTATTCATCGTCCTATGGTGACAAGGGTTACCTGTTCTTGGAAGTAGACGTCAACGATTCCAAGCAGCCTATCATCAAAGTACGTACTTGGCAACCTGAGAAAGATCCGAACTTCGGACTATATGGCCCAGGCGACTTTAAATGATTAAAGCCACTAAAGGCACCATCTAAAAGCTCCAAGTTCGTCGTGAACTTGGGGCTTTATCATTGAAGAAACAAACTTTTCATTCCATTTGTTTTGTTTTGTTCCTATAATTATGTAATTTTGCAAGCAAATGGTCCAACTACCTGCTGCTTTTACGGAAAAAACACGCCTGCTAATGGGCGAGGAACGCTTCGAACGCTACCTACAGTCGTTTGAAGAGGAGCCTCCTGTGAGCATACGAATGAATCCGGAGAAGATGGCAGATGGCAGCTGGCAGATAGAAGAGGCGACGCCCGTGCCCTGGTGCCGTGGCGGCTACTATCTGAAGCTGCGTCCCAGTTTCACGATGGACCCCCTGCTGCATGCGGGCTGCTACTATGTGCAGGAGGCTGCCTCGATGTTTCTCGACGAGGTATTGAGACAGACGCACAACGCCTTCGTCAACAATCAGCCATCAGCCATCAGACCTCTCACTTCTTTGGACCTCTGTGCAGCTCCTGGTGGCAAGTCGACATTGCTGCGCTCAGCACTGCCTAAGGACTGTATACTCTACAGCAACGAGCCCATCCGCAACCGTGCCAACATCCTGTTGGAGAATGTGACGAAGTGGGGCTACGAAAACCACCTTGTCACCAACAACTACCCCAAGGACTACCGGAAGAGCAAGCTGATGTTCGACCTCATTCTCTGCGATGTGCCCTGCTCTGGCGAGGGTATGTTCCGCAAAGACGAAGCAACCATCCGTGAGTGGAGCGAGCAGAACGTAGAGAAGTGCTGGCAGTTGCAGCGCGACATTGTCGAAGATGCCTGGCACTGTCTGAACAGCGGTGGACTGTTGATCTATAGTACGTGTACCTTTAATACCAAGGAGAACGAGGAGAACATCCGCTACTTCCTGCAGCACTACGACGACATGGAGGTGGTGCCCATCGACATCCGTCCCGAATGGAACATCACAGGCTCCTTGCTGGAGGGTTTCCACGAAGCCGTCTACCGTTTCATCCCTGGCATCACACGCAGCGAAGGACTCTTTATGTGCGTGATGAGGAAGAGCCTCCCCCCTACCCCCTCCAAAAGGAGGGGGAGAAAAGAGGCGCTGAATATTCTGACATCAGCCATCAGCCATCAGCCATCAGCCCTCCATGTTGACTTAGACTACCAATCGGCCATCAGCTACCTGCGTGGCGAAGCACTGGTACTGCCTGAAGGCACACCGCGCGGCGAGGTGACGGTATGTTTCCAAGGGCACCCGTTAGGTCCGGTGAAGAATATCGGCAGCCGTGCCAACAACCTATACCCTAAAGAATGGAGAATCAGAACAACCCATATCCCCACAGAATACGAACCTATAGTAAAAAAAATATGAAGCAATACTTAGACATACTGAACCGCATCCTGACGGAGGGCACCCAGAAGGGCGACCGCACAGGAACAGG
>OCTX010594031.1_pt1 | contig 10015 bp, 10 predicted proteins | sample 1539691 | NCBI WGS metagenome assembly OCTX01 (sample SAMN02144231, study PRJEB22623) | gut metagenome | biome: sheep rumen | host: Ovis aries | place: New Zealand | reverse complement strand
CATTATGCTTTTGGATATAATATCTTCGGTCTTGTATTGGAAGTTTCATTACAGTTTCCATTGGAAGTTTCATATAATGAGTACACCCCCAAATCTCATCTTTTAAAATCCTTTCATAATTACTCGGTATCAACGAGAAAAATAAGTTGGTCAAATTGTAGAAACACACTTATAGAGCCACCTCCAAGAGACTCTGGTTTTTGAATTTCAAAATTATAGTCAACGCCAGGTGTATTCTTAACTATATACCTTCTAAGAGAGGTTGCATCCTTAATCGGCATATTAACCAGATAGTTATGTATAAAGTTTCTATCCTTATTGCCGTTAATTGAAACAATTTGCATTTCTAGTTCATTTGTCGTTCTATGAGAGAACTGAAGTTCTTCTTCGCCAGACTTTTCCGACCACTCTTTAAGTTTATCAATTGCAAATTCTATCTCCTTCCTTTCTGCCGATGTCATCGTTTCGTCTTCGCCAAGATAAAAAAGTAACTTTTTATTGTAGTTTTCTATTTCATTTTTTCTAAGCCCTGGAATCTCAAGTTCATCAAGCTTTGCAAGATTAGCATAATCCCTATGTGTTAGGAACTTAAATTTTACTTTATCCTTGGACAATGGGAGCTCATAATCAAAGTATCCGTTCTCGTCACCAACAAGAGTAAAATCTTTATATTTAAGCTTTGAGAGGTCAATCTGTGTGTCAAACTGTTTTTTTGTTACTGGGTCGGTTGTGGAAACAGAGTACATATTACCATAAGCTGATGAACGAAGGAAAAGAATTATTGCATCCCTATCCCCATCCAAGAGGTCGTCGGGGTCAATTTCTGGGTCACGTACTTTTTCCTTTAAAATAATGTCAAGAACCATGTTATCCCTATAAAGGTTCGGTGACACTATAATGTTCTCATCCATTGCTGTAAGATATGAAACGGCAATCCTTCCCTGCTTGTTTTTGTAACATTCTCCTCTTGATGGGAGTGGTATAATATCATAAGAAGCCATCGGATTTGCCTCGTCCCTTTCCGGAATAAGTTTACTGTTGGTTTCTGCTACTGACATTTTTTCTGCAGACACGTCAAACTCAGGCTTTTTTTCAACCTTTTTAACTTTCGGAGTGGCCTTTTCTTTGGATATTTCTTCAATTTGTTCCAAAACAGTTTTTTCTTTGTCCGTTTTCTTTCTGACGGATGGCTTTGATGATTTTTCGTTACCTTTAAGTTCATCCAGTGTGCCACCAAGAAATATCCACTTGTCAATTATGTCCTGCTGACCGTTACGAAGCAATTCAATCTGGTCATTAATCTTATCTTCAGTGTATTTCTTCGTTCCATCCTCATTTCTTGCATTTTTCATTGAGCGTGTGGTTTCTCCTATGGTCTTCTCCCACATATCAAAAGAAGCCTTAAGCTGTTTCTTCTGTTTTTCTAGGTCTTTTATTTCAATGCTTGCCATTAATGTCTTCTGTTCTTTTCTTTTATTTTTTTCTGCTTTTCAGTATATTTTCCAATTGACTCCTTAAGAGTTTTCATAACTTTTTCAGGGTTATCATGTATGTCATGTTCCCATACTCTTATAATAGGAATTCCATGTGATAATGCCCATTCGTCCTTTACTTTATCAACCCACTGATTGTGCTTTTGCATTGGGTTTTTTTCTTCGTAAGTTAGGCCGTAGGAATGATAGTAATCGCCATCCACTTCGATAATTGCATTTGCCTCCGGGCAATAAAAGTCGTAAAAACGTCCGATTTCCTTTGCCTCATATTGTCTTATATATTTTACACCCAGTACATTAAGAAAATTTTCAGCAAAATAGTCTTCCAGTTTTGATGTACCATATTTTGGGTGTGGCTTTTTTTTCTTAACTTCCTTTGACAATCTTGTTGTTTTTACTTTTACTGTTTTTCCTTTTGGTACCGGTTGTGACATTTTTAAGTTATTATAAGTTTTTTATATTTAAATGTAACGCCACAAAAGTGATTGTTTGGGTCTGCGCCGTATGGGTCCGTCATGTTATCTATATAAGCTTTTGATGCATAGTCGCCATCAATTGTATCAACTATTCTACAATTCGTGAACTCATACTTAAAGCATTTTTCTTTTCCATATACATTTGTTGTTATGTAAATAAATATACTTTTCGGTTTTTTTAAAAGGCGTTTTAACGGGTTTCGTCTTTCCTCTTCCATTTGTTTCAACAATTCGACAAATACGCAATAATCACGGATGTTGACGAATTTTACATGCAAAAGTTTTTTTTTGGTGTTAACATTTGAATAAACAAACATCGTATTCATCATGTCTGTAACCATGGAAAGGTCAACGGATTCAACAATGCACAAATCATCATTTGAAAATGGTTTATATACATTTAAATCTTTAATGGAGGCCTCTTTATCATCAATTACTACATCACAATTTTTTTTATCTTCAATGTTTATGGCCGGCGTAACATCTTCACCGTTTTTGAAAGAAACCACTGGTACCGGCTCGCGTTTCATTTCTTCGTATGCTTCAGTTTTTATAGCCATGACATCATTTTCTTTTGCATCGTTAATAACTGTTTCTTTATTACTCTCTTTTTCACTATTAACGACAATTGTATCTTGCTCATTGTCAAAACTTTCAATTTCACCTTTTTCAAAATTTTGAGGCACCGGTTCCTTTCCGTCAGCTGCGGTGTGTGGATAATCCGTTTCCTTTGCATTTTTACCGGAAACACCCAGTATTTCCGTTATGACACTGTCTTCGCTTATTTTATCACTTTCTCTTTTATAAACAGCCTTCAAAAGAGACACACGAATTTTTGCTTCTCTGATTTTTTCTAAAAGAGGTAGAGATTTTTTTCCTCGTATCTGTAATTCTCTTAAAGTTGAGTTATAACCGTCAATTTGATTTTCAAGAGTAACTATATCATCGTCAATAGCTTTAAGGCTTACGATACCGTTATATTTATAACTTTCAGCAATTTCTTCAAAAATATTCATGTTTTTTGTTTTTTATTCACATTAAGATAGGTTAAAAAATGCATTAAGTCAATAAAATTACTTTAACTAACTATTTATAATGTAAAAGTACTGAAATATGAAAAAGACAGTAAAAAAAGATATCACAGAAATGAAAAGTCTTGTTAAAAATATGCCAAAGACCATAAACGAGATTATTAACTTTGAGGGTGATGATGCAAGCCTTGAAGGGTATGATGAAGAAATACCAGAAGAAGGGCCGCTTGATGAACCTGAGGTAGAAGAAGAACCCGACCAGATTACAGCTAGCGAACATGCAGCACAGTTAATTGATGATATAAGAAAAAAGGCTCTTCGCGCTATGGCTGACCTTGCTGACACCCCAGAAGATGAGAACTATATTATGCTCAAAAAAGTGTGGCAAATGACTGATAGAAAACCTGAACAGCAACAAAACCAGAATGGACAGGCCCCAGTTCAAGGACAAGCAGGGGTTGTTCAGCGATAAAAAAAAATTGCCACTATTTATAAGAAAAAATAAGAAATTAAGATTAGTAATACAATGAGTGACCTTCTTACTAAAATGCCATTAACCTATGAACCATTAAGGAAAAATAGATGGATACTTCGCTTCCCGGCTGACCTTGGAATACAGGAGTGGACCCTTGAATCCGCAAAAAGACCTACAATCAACCAACCCGCACAAGAAATCCAATTTATTAACACATCTACCTATGTGGTTGGACGTTATACCTGGGGTGAAATAAGCGTAACATTCCGAGACCCTATTGGTCCTTCAACTTCCCAGGCAATTATGGAATGGGTTCGCCTCACTTCTGAGTCCGTCACTGGGCGTCAGGGGTATGCTATTGGCTATAAAAGAGACCTTGAACTTGAAATGCTTGACCCTACCGGAGCTGTTGTCCAAAAATGGATACTAAAAAACTGCTTTCTCACAGACGTTGACTTCGGGGACCTTTCATATGGCGATGATGGTCTTGCTACTATTTCTGCAACCATCCGTCCTGACTATTGCATACTCGCTTACTAATCAACACTTTAATAAACAAAGAAAAGAGCACTCAATTGAGTGCTCTTAATTTTTTAATCTATTATTGTCCACACTTCAAGAAGTTTTGGAAACTCGCTGTATTTTATGGTTGTATATCCGTTGTTTCCAAACTCAGTTCCCCAAGAATTACGAATGACGAAACCCTCGTTATTGTATCCTACTATTGAAATTGCATGATAACCATAAAACCCATCTCCAGGCTTTTTATTCCAAAACTCTGGTCTTCCACTAAAAACTGGAAGAGCACCAACACATGGGCCATTCATTACCAACGCTCCACGCAGCGCCTCAATACTTTTTACCATTGCATATTCATTAATCTTAATATTTCCACTTTTTGAGCTTACGCCATGATGCCTTAAATATTTAAATGCTTCTTTAAATGACATTCCATCTCCTTTGTTTGTACGAATGTTATAAATCTCATGGTAATCAATTTTGTTGTCTTTCTTGCTGCCGGTACTAAGATTTTCATGCCAGTTCAAATATGCCGAAATAGAACAAGGAACGCAAATTGATTCTGTACCCTGGTTTAATACCCCAGGAAGGAACTTTTTGTATGAGTATGCCTTTGGAATCTGTTGTATTGGAATTACGGTAGCCCCGAATATGTGTTCTGAGCCATCTATCACAGAAGGCTCAAAACCGAACTTTGTTTCCTCATTAAACATAACTATTCAACTATGACTTTTCTTTTTGCGACAATAAACATTTCCCCTTTTGGGGTTACGATGTAAATCATCTCATTATATTCATTAAGCTCTTTTATGAACATATATCTAGTGACGTTTGTCTTTGTTTCATAATCTGTATATGTTCTTTTTATCCACCCATTGAATTTTGACGGCAACATGTCAGCAACGCACATTGAATCAATTTGACATTTACTATAGTGGTTGATAACTTGGGTCATTACTTGCGAAGCGCCAAGAGCTGTTTCAGTATTTCCTTCGTTACAATTATGTTGTGCCTTATTAAGTAACCCGCAAGACGCAATGGAAAAAGCGACGGAAAGAAAAATGAATAGTTTTAAATATTTGTTTTTCATAACCTTTTTATTTTACCATAAATAGTTTGTTCCATTCCATTAAGCAAAAAAAAATAGGAACCGTTTGGCTCCTATTTTAAAATGAACTTTTGAGTTTAGAGCTCATCGTTGAATGAAACCTGTTCCGGATATACAACAAAGCTTATGCTTATGTATTCCAATGCAGGTGTAGGCTTGATGAGAATCTTCGCAGGGAGGATGTGTTGGTCGCGGGTTTCTTCTGTGGATTCAGTAACAATACGATAATCATAGATACCCCTATTAGCCTTTACATCCTGGAGAATTGGCTCAACAACTGAACGGAACTGCTTTTCAAGTGTGACATCATATTGCTCAAAGATGAGGTTCCTTGCGGCCTGAGAGACAAGCTTCTTAACACGAATCATAAGTCTTGCAACATTAATCCTGTTACGAGGGGTCTCCTGATGGTAGAGAGTCTTGTTACCCCAAACTTTAACACCATCAACTGCAAATGTCTTGATAGGGTTAATCATATTCTCATAGAGTGTATCCTCATCAAGAAGAGTGGTCTTGTAGAAAGCCTTTGCACAATCAACTTCACCACGGGTCAGACCAGCAGGTGAGAACCAAGGGAATGAAACATTGTCCGTTGCTGCCATATCCCTTACAACATCCTTTGTAGGAGGAAGGTCAATGTATCTCTTGTTATCACCATCCCAATACTTAACCCAAGGATAATATGTGCAAGCATAAGGACTGTCGATTTCACTCTCCTCGAGGAAGCTAACTACATCGTCCGGGCTGTATGATATCATATCGTAGTCATACTGAGGCGATGCCATAACGTAGAGGGCGTCGCCACCACGTCCGTCTTCGCTGTCTTCAATGATATCAAGGGCATCTTCACTAAGGAGCGCCTGATTATACCAGTTAATACCAGGAGTTGCAAAGAGGTTGATATCAACATCCTCAGGGTTTGCAAACTGCATATAACCAGCAAGATATGCATAGTAGTCAGTTGTGATTGCAATCTGAGGAAGTTTAAGACTTACCATAGGGTCAAGCTCAAGTGTCTCGTTGCCGCCAATAGGACGGAATATTTCGGTTTCAGCATAACCACTACCAACTCTTTGCAGGCTGTACTTATTGCCACGATACTCATCGGTATTTGTTCTATGGTCTCTGTTAATATCCCATCCATCAAAGCCACCATATGGATAGACAGTGAATTTACGAAGGTTCACATCCTTATAAAGGCACTGGTCCAGATAATCAGTAGGGAGTATACGAGGTATTCTAGGATATTTATTCATCTGAATAGGGTCAACAGAAGTGAATACAAATCCTGAAACACCATCAACCTGAGGTGTAGCACCTGTCTGTGTTGCGAAAATAGCATCAAGATGGAAACCATTTGTAATTCTTGACGGGTCAGCATCACCAAGTCCATCAGCATAAGCTTCAACACCCTTGTAATTAAGCACGTCATAGTCAAGTACACTGTCGTTTAGACCGAAATACTGTCTCTTAGGTTTAATTGTGTTATCGTAGACTGTATTGTAGTTCATCGTAAGTCCGCAAACAGTTCCATATTTAGGAACAGGATAGCCAAGGAAACCACAAGGAACACAGTCATCTACACCTTCTTCATTACTAAACTCAAGTGCAATATACTTTGACTTGTTCGGATACGAACCGTCAATTGTACCAATTTTTAACCCAACAAAATTGGATTCACCTTCTACCATGGAGCAGTTGGTGAACTTTTCGAGGACAACCTGTGAATTGTCGCTGTCGTAAAAATCACGAACAACCACGTCAAACAGTCCTTCAACCGGACGAATTCTCTGGAAAGAAATTTTTACCTGGTAATTTGCGGCGTTACCATCACTAATAGTGTAAACCTTGAAAAGTTTTTTCACATCTATTGTTTCGGTGCTTGCGGCCTTAACTTCAGATACAATCCAAGGAGTTACAGCGCAACGATAGGTAGAGATATAGTTCTTATAATCGTCACTACCTGAAATTTTGTATGCCATTTCAATCTCCCCGCCAGTTGTACTTGTTCCACTTTGAGCCTCTTCATAAGCTTTATCATGCAAAGCCTTATATAGAGCCATATCGTAAACGCCTTCAATGTAGATTGGTGCCGAGCCCATAAGAGGGTCTTCCGGGAAAATCTTGTAAATATAATCTGGGTCACTTGGGTCCATCGACACATTATAAGTAATAGTTGAGCCAGTATAACCAGTTTCAGTTACACTTGAGTCAAAATATGAAACAATTAAAGCAAATCTACCGAGGTTAACGTCAATCGAACCATCAGAATCATACGTTGCGACTGCTTTTGCTTCTTCTGTATATGGATATGCACTAATCGAGCAGTCTGCCCCGTAAGTATTTCCAGAATAATCACTTATCTGTATATCAGTTACGATATCTTTTGGTGCTTCACTACTTTCTACACAAATACCAGACTGTGAAGTGCTTCCGGAATATGTCTTCTTCGAACGGAGAATGGCTACTGGGAGTTTTTCATTTTCTTCACCAGCCGTCAAAATCCAAGCCTTACCGGCCCAGTAACCGGAAAGTCCAAGGACACGTACTACTTCGAGTTGTTTTGATTCCTCGAGGTATGCCTTGGCAATATATGGGAGTTCGTATTTAGGGTAATTTGTTCCTTTAAACTTTATTGTGGAAGTTCCGCCGAAGTAGTCAGTGAAATCATTCCAACTCGTAATTGAAATGGGCTGGAATGCGGGACCCTTAAGAGTCTCACCAGCTACGCCGAGGGTTGTAATACCCAAACTTTTAGTGGAATAAGTTATGTCCCTTACCTCAGTATAAACACCAGGAGAAACATGGCCACCTCTTGCATCGCTTATCATTTTTATACTAATCTTTTAATTTATTATTTTTCTATAAATAGTGTTAAATACCCGAAAAACAAGCATTCACTTATTTTTATTCTTTAACTATTATTTCTTCCGTATATTGTTCGTCGGCCGGGTCGTAATCAGAAACTATTTCTTCCTTTGTAAAGCCATTCAATGTTATCTGTGCCGGCCTACTGTTCCTCTTTTTTATCACCTTGCATATTTTTATTTGGTCACCATTATGGACTTCGAAGTCTACCGGAATATTTCCATCAAAAGACTCACAAACTACATCTCCATTCACCTTTATTTTGAGGTATTTAGCATTCTGTGAAAAAGATTGTTCTCCTTTTACCGTGAAATCCATATCCATATCGAAAACCAGATTCATATCGCAAGGGGCGATTATTGCTTTTAACGAAACGTCCCTGTAATAGTATGGTTTATCGTCTATACAATCATTGGTTTCCGTCATGATTGTTTGTATGTCGGCCGGTTTTAAAACTCCTCCGACTTCGATATCTGCATAACTCCCTTCTCCTTCAACGTCAAAACCAACAAAATCAAGTCTTGGAACCTCATGCACAATGAAACTATCTTCCGTTATAATATAAGCCCTGACCGTAATTGTATATGACTGGGAATAATACTGTCTGTTGTCGAGGCTGTATTCGCTATCATCACTGATATCGTTAAGTTTCATGGATACGTAGTGTCCGTTTGGCCTTATATAACAGTCTATTGCCTTGAACCGGTCATTGACCATCTCATTGAACTTATTAAGGAGTTCATATTTGTTTGTAAAGATGCTCACTTTATAAATCAAATCAACGGCATACGGCTGCTTCATTCGATATTCTATATAATATTCCCGGTTGTTTTTATCCGTTGCAGCAAGCCTTTTCATTAGCCAGGTATGCTCTCCCGGAATATTCTTGCTTTCCCCGTTGATTGTACCGGATTTTGGATTATTTTCCCTGGATATTGCCTTAAAATTGAGAATTGGGTTTTTGTTTTCATCGGTAAAGGACCAGGATTGCATGTATTCACTAAATCTTTGATTGGAGAAAAGCGTCATCGTCGGCAGTTTTTTTCCTTCATACGCTATGTTGAGGCTGTTTTCTACCCAATATTTAAACTCTTTATCAATGTCTTCATATGTTAGTGTCTTTGCAAAGGGAGTCCCGTCCTTAAGCTCTTCAAGGTCAAGGTTTTTCCTTAATTCAACCGGGTCTGGCTGATTATCGTTTCCTAAAAAGTTTTTAAAATTTCTACTTCCCATTGCTATTAGCCGTTAAATTCAATATTATCTGCTGGGGCTGCTTCTATTGTGCGATAATATGGTGCAACTCCGTATATGGTGTTTTTGTTAGATGTCATACCAACTCTTCCATCATTTGTTACCGTAAAAAATTCCATTTTTTGAGGAGTAATCTGTACACCGACATAGTCTCCTCTTTTTATGTCAATATCTAATTCGTCAAATGTTTTTAGTAATACGCTGAAAATCAACTTACCAGGTTTTGTATACATACCTTTCATCTTGTTTTTTTCATATGATTGTAGCTCGGCATCCTGAATTTCATAAACACACGGAACTTCAACAGGAGGAAGGTAACGTATGGCGTCCTTGTCAGCCTCCTTATATATGTCATTGACCTTGGTTTTTGACAAATCAACTTGGTATAATATAATTGCTTGATTTGCATCCTGTTCCATGTATTCCATCGCGAACTCCATTTCAACGTTGTACTCATCCCTGCCGAAAAACTTATGGTTCCTCTTAATTGGCGTTTTTCTCTTTAATGTTGTATTGTCAAACTGTAATTCCATCATCAAATAAAGCCTATTCTGTTATATAGATAAATATCTCTTTCTTCAGATAAAGAAAGAACACATCAGATTCTTGTTGTATAAATACACTTTAATTTTTGTTATAAAACAATACATAATGTATTCCTACTGTAAAAATAACTATAGATAATATATAATATTATATATAATATATCTTACTAAGATTTATTAGTAAGTAATAAGAATAGCATTATTAACTTGCTTTATTAAGTTTTTTTTAGTATCATAATATTGATAGAT
>OCTX012167122.1_pt1 | contig 10018 bp, 9 predicted proteins | sample 1539691 | NCBI WGS metagenome assembly OCTX01 (sample SAMN02144231, study PRJEB22623) | gut metagenome | biome: sheep rumen | host: Ovis aries | place: New Zealand | reverse complement strand
GGTGAGCACCATCGAAGCGACGGAAGCGGCGTTCTCCAGCGCGCTGCGGCAGACCTTGGTCGGGTCGACGATGCCCATCGCGAGCATATCGCCGTACTGGCCGTTGGCGGCGTCAAAGCCGTAGTTCGGGTTGTCGTTGTTGGCGACATTGTTCAGGATCACAGCGCCCTCGAGACCGGCGTTGGACGCGATCTGCATGATGGGGGCCTTCAGCGCGCGGGCCACGGTGGCGGCGCCGGTCTTCTCGTCACCCTCGAGGGTGGCAACCAGCTTCTCGGCAGCCTTGGAGGCCAGCACGTAAGCCGTGCCGCCGCCGGGGACGATGCCTTCGGCAACAGCGGCGCGGGTGGCGTTGAGCGCATCCTCGATGCGGAGCTTCTTCTCCTTCATCTCGGTCTCGGTGGCAGCGCCGACCTTGATCACGGCAACACCGCCGCTGAGCTTGGCCAGACGCTCCTGCAGCTTCTCGCGGTCATAGTCGGAGGTGGTCGTCTCGATCTGGCGCTCGATCTGTGCGGCGCGGGCGCGGATCTCTGCCTTGTCGCCGGCACCGTCGACGATGACGGTGTTCTCCTTTGTGACCTTGACCTGGTGGGCCTGGCCGAGGACTTCCAGACCGGCTTCCTTCAGCTCCATGCCCAGCTCACTGGACACGACCGTGCCGCCGGTGAGAATGGCGATATCCTGCAGCATTTCCTTGCGGCGGTCGCCGAAGCCGGGGGCCTTGACGCAGACGCAGGTGAAGGTGCCGCGCAGCTTGTTGAGAACGATGGTGGCCAGGGCTTCGCCCTCGACGTCCTCGGCGATGATGAGGAGCTTCCGACCGGCCTTGACGATCTGCTCCAGCAGGGGCAGGATCTCCTGAATGTTGGCAATCTTCTTGTCGGTGATGAGGATCAGCGCGTCGTCGATGACGGCTTCCATTTTGTCGGTGTCGGTGACCATGTAGGGGGAGAGGTAGCCGCGGTCAAACTGCATGCCCTCGACCACGTCGCTGTAGGTCTCGGCGGTCTTGGACTCCTCGATGGTGATGACGCCGTTCTGGCTGACCTTCTCCATGGCCTCAGCGATCAGGGTGCCGATCACTTCGTCGCCGGAGGAGATGGTGCCGACGCGGGCGATGTCCTTGGAGCCGGAGACGGGCACGGAAACGGCCTTGACGGCTTCCACGGCGGCCTCGGCGGCCTTCTGGATGCCGCGGCGCATGGTCATGGGATTGGCGCCCGCAGCCAGGTTCTTCAGACCCTCATTGATCATGGACTGGGCGAGCAGGGTGGCGGTGGTGGTGCCGTCGCCGGCCACGTCGTTGGTCTTGGTGGAAACTTCCTTGATCAGCTGCGCGCCCATATTCTCAAAGGCATCCTCCAGCTCGATCTCCTTGGCGATGGTCACGCCGTCGTTGGTGATCAGCGGAGAGCCGAACTTCTTGTCCAGCACCACGTTGCGGCCCTTGGGACCGAGGGTGATCTTCACGGTGTCGGCCAGCTGGTTGACGCCGCGCTCGATCGCCTTTCTTGCTTCTTCGCCGTAAATAATTTTCTTAGCCATAATTCCTATGCCTCCTTATTCGATCACAGCCAGGATGTCGCTCTGGCGGACGATGGTGTACTCCACGTCCTCAAGCTTGATCTTGCTGCCGCTGTACTTGCCGACCAGAACGCTCTCGCCGGGCTTGACAATCATCTTGACCTCGTTGCCGTCCACCATTCCGCCGGGGCCGACCTCGATGACCTCATAGATTTCGGGCTTTTCCTGCGCGGAAGAGGCCAGGAAAATGCCGGAAGAGGTGCGCTCTTCGGCGGCGTTCTGCTTCAGAACAACTCTGTCAGCCAGGGGTTTCAGCTTCATGATTCTATCCTCCATTTTTATATAATACAAAAATCAGCATCGTTAGCACTCAAACAACCTGAGTGCTAACGATGCATACTATACCACATTTTTCTTTTTTTTCAAGCCCTTCCGGTAAAAAACTGGGGGAAACAAATTTAAATTTTTTGTTACGCCCGGACGGGCTCCGTCAGACGGTGACCGCCGTGGGCTTTTTGTCGTCAAAAAAATGCAGCGTGGCGGGCACGATCAGGCGCATTGCGCCCGGTACGAGCTTCCAGCGGATGCGATCGGTTACCATGCCCTCGCCGTCGACATTGACGACGTCCGGCGTGTCCAGCTCGATTTCGACCTCGGTGCCGTGCAGGTGTGTGATGAACCGCGGCGATTCGTCGGAGCGGCCAGAGGCAAACTTGCCGATCTCAGCGGCCAGCTGGATCAGATTGACCTTTTTGACCACGTAGATGTCCAGGTCGCCGTCGTCCGGGCGAGCGTCCAGGCTGGGATTGAAGCCGCCGCCGTAATAGCGGCCGTTGCAGGCGCAGATCAGGCTATGGCTGGCGTCGGCGGCAAAATCCCCGCAGCGGATACGCATCGGCGTGGCGATACCCTTGAAGACGTTGACAATGAGGCTGACAACATAGCCTGCGGCGCCGCCGATCAGCGGAATCTTGCTGTATTTGTGGACGTCGGTGCCGATGCGCGCGTCGATGCCGACCGAGCAGATGTTGTCGCACCAGCGGCCGTTGCAGTCGATGAGGTCGATGGGGTGCTCCCAGCCGTCGAGCAGGGCCTCCAGATCGCGGAAGCAGTCCTTCTCCGGGCCGAACATCCGGCAGAAGTCGTTGCCGGTGCCGGTGGGGAAGGGGGCGGCGGCTACGTTGGGCAGCAGCGCTGCGCCGTTGACGCACTCGTTGAAGGTGCCGTCGCCGCCGCAGGCATAGACCCGGAGGTGATCGCAGAGCGCGGCTTCGGCGCGGATCTTGTCCCGCGCGTCCATCGGCGCTTTTGTCACGTAGATCTCAAATTCGTCGCTGCGTCTTTGAAACGCAGCCTCGACCTGCTGCCGGACAGCCTCGGTGCTGTCCTTGCCGCCGGCGACGGGATTGACGATAAACAGATGCTTCATGCCTTTTTCCCCTTGTTCGTGTACATAAAGAGATCGCACTTGATCATGCCGTTGTAAAGCTTGCGCTTTTTGTCGGCGCTGCGGCCGAAGCAGCGCTCAAACTCGGTGTGCGACGAAAGCAGATAGAGCTGCCAGTTTTCGGTTTTCGCCCAGGCGGCGCCGAAGGCGCGGTAGAGCCTCTCGGCCTCCTCTTTTTCCATGATGCGCTCGCCGTAGGGCGGGTTCGTGACGATGACGCCGCGCGAGGTTTTGCGGTCAAACCGGGTCGCGTCCGCCACCTCGAAGCGCACGCAGTCCAGCACACCCGCGCGCCGCGCGTTTTCCTCGGCCAGAGCGATGGCCTTCGGGTCGATATCCGCGCCGACGATGCGGTAATCGCCGTGATATTCTCTGGCGCGGGCAGCCTCGCGCTCACGGTCGAAGACCTCCCGGCCGATCACCGGCCAGGCCATCGCGCGAAAGCTGCGATACAGGCCGGGGGCGCGGTTTTTGGCGATCAGCGCCGCCTCGATGGGAATGGTGCCGCTGCCGCAGAAGGGATCGCAGAAGTCGTCCCGCCCGCGATAGCGCGAGAGCATGACCATCGCAGCCGCCATGGTCTCCTTAAGCGGCGCTGCGTTGTGCGCCGGGCGGTAGCCGCGCTTGTGCAGACCGTCGCCGGAGGTGTCAAGACTCAGGGAGACCTGATCCTTCATGATGGCAAACTGCACCTGATAGCAGGCCCCCGTCTCCGGAAACCACTCGATGCCGTACACCGCCTTCAGCCGCTCGACGATGGCCTTCTTGATGATCTTCTGGCAGTCCGAGACGGAAAAAAGCTTGGAATTGAGGCTGTATCCCTTGACGGGAAAAGCACCGTCGCGGGGGATGATCGTCTCCCAGGGCAGCGCCCGCGTGCTCTCAAAGAGCTCATCGAAGCTCAGCGCAGGGAAGCGCCCCAGCTCGAGCAGCACGCGCTCGCCGATGCGCAGGTTGATGTTGGCACGGGCAATGGCCTCGGCGCCGCCGCGGAAGTTCACGCGGCCGTTTTCGGCGGCCACGTCGGATAGATCCAGCCGCCGCAGCTCGTCGGCAATCGGCCCTTCCAGGCCCAGCAGGCAGGGGACGGAAAGTGAATAATTCATAAGCTTCTCCCAAGTTAGTTTCGACCACATTTTACAACAGATTTTTGATGTTGTAAAGGACGGGCAATTGACGGAAGGAGCAAAAAAACGTATAATAAGCGGGAGCAACGGAACCATTGGTCAACTTTACAGAAAAAGGGAGGAATCCTCGTGAATCCAGTCGCCATCGTTACCGGCGGCAGCGGCGGCATCGGCCGCTGCACCGCGAGAGAGCTGCAGAAGGCCGGCTGCACGGTCTATGAGTTTTCCCGCCGGGAAAAGCCCGCAGAAGGCATCGTGCACCTGACGGCGGACGTCACCGACGAGCAGCAGGTCCGCGCCGCCGTGGAGGAGGTCATCCGCCGCGAGGGGCGGGTCGATATCCTTGTCAACAACGCCGGCTTCGGCATTTCCGGCGCTGCGGAGAGCACCGCCTCCAAAGATTCCCATGCCCAGCTCGAGCTGAATCTCTTCGGCATGGATAACGCGACCCGCGCCGTGCTGCCCTATATGCGCAAGCAGCGCAGCGGCCGCATCGTCTGCATGAGCTCGATCGCCGGCATCCTGCCGATCCCCTTCCAGCTCTGGTACTCGGTGTCCAAGTCGGCCATCATCTCCTATGTCCTCGCACTGCAGAACGAGATCCGCCCCTACGGCATCACCGTCTGCGCCATCATGCCCGGCGACATCGCCTCCGGTTTTACCGACGCGCGCGTCAAGTCCGACGCGCTCGACGGCGAGTATGCCGGCCGCATCGCGCGCAGCGTCGCGGTGATGGAGCACGACGAGCGCACCGGCATGAAGCCCGAGGACGCGGGCCGCTTCGTCGCGAAGATCGCCCTGCGGAAAAACAGCCGCCCGATGGTCGCAATGGGCTTCGCCTACAAGGCCGCGGCTATGGCCGCCAAGCTTCTGCCCCGCCGCTTCTCCAACTGGCTGGTTGGCCTCATCTACGCGAAATAAGCCGTGCGCCGGAGCATCGTGCTGCGCGGGCAGCGCGTGGAATATGAATTTGAGCGCAAGGCCGTCCGGCACATCAATGCCCGCATCCGCCCCGACGGGAGTATTTATGTCTCCGCTCCGTTCTTTACGCCGACGGCGGCGGTGGAGCGGCTGCTGCTCGACCGGCAGGACTGGATCCTCACGCATCTGGCGCACCGCAAGGCGCAGGCGGAGGAGGCGGAGAACGCGGTGTTCCTCTGGGGCGAGCGCCTCACGCTCTGCGTCAGGCAGGGCGGGCGGAACGGCGCCGTAAAGGACGGCGACCGTTTGCTGCTCACACTGCGCGACCCGACGGACGATGCGCAGCGTCAGCGTGCGCTGGATGCCTGGCAGAAGCGGGTCTGCGCCGAGCGCGTCACGGCACTCTGCCGGCAGTATTATCCCGCCTTTGAAAAGCGCGGCGTGCCCTTTCCCAGCCTTAGCTTCCGCCGCATGAAGTCGCGCTGGGGCAGCTGCCGCCCGCAAAAGGGCGCGCTGAGCTTCAATACGCGCCTGGCCGAGCTGCCTGCGGACTGCGCGGACTATGTGGTGGTGCACGAGCTGGCGCATTTCCTGCAGCCCAACCACTCGCCGGCCTTTTATGCCGAGGTACAGCGCGTGCTGCCGGACTGGAAGGCGCGCCGGGCCCGGATCCGCGCCTGGGAAACGGCCCATCCCCTGTGAACAGAAGCAATAACCCCCGGAAAGCAATGCTTTCCGGGGGTTTGGCGTTTCACATGTGATTGACCGCCTCGGCGAAGCGGAGGAAGGCCGCCTGCCCGGCTGCGTCGCGCTTAAAGACGCCCGCGTCCTCCAGCACCTGCCGGAACACGAGACCCACCTCGTCCTCCAGAATCGCCTGGGTGTTCTCCGGGGTGAAGCGGTGGCGCGTTTTCAGCTCGTCCACCCAGTCGGCGTGCTTTTCCAGCGCCTCGTCGGCGCGGAGGTCACGGCCTTCAAGGATCGCGCCGCGCAGCGCCTCCAACTCGGCTTTCAGGCGAGAGGGGAGCACCGCAAGACCCATCACTTCGATGAGGCCGATGTTTTCCTTCTTGATGTGGTGGAGCTTTGCGTGCGGATGGAAGAGACCGAGCGGATGCTCTTCGGTGGTGAGGTTGTTGCGCAGCACCAGATCCAGCTCATAGTCCTCGCCGCGGCGGCGGGCGATGGGGGTGACGGTGTTGTGAGGCGTACCCTCGGTCTCGGCAAAGACGCTCACGCTCTCGTCCGTGTAGCCGCGCCAGGCGTTGAGAATGCGTTCGGCCAGTGCGGCGAGACGCTCGCGGTCCGGCCCGGTGATGCGGATCACCGACATCGGCCAGCGCACGATGCCCGCGCGGATCTCCTCAAAGCCGGCAAAGCGCAGCGGCGTTTCCACCGACGCCTTGGCCATGGCGAATTCGTAGTGCCCGCCCTGGAAGTGGTCGTGGCTCAGAATCGAGCCGCCCACGATCGGGAGGTCTGCGTTGGAGCCGAGGAAATAGTGGGGGAAGAGCGTCACAAAGTCGAGCAGGCGGCGGAAGGTGCCGGCGTCGATCTTCATAGGGATGTGCTGCTTGTTGAACACAATGCAGTGCTCGTTGTAATAGACGTAGGGCGAATACTGCAGAAACCAGTCGGCGCCGTCGAGGCGCAGCGGGATCAGGCGCAGATTCTGCCGCGCGGGGTGGTTCATGCGCCCGGCGTAGCCCTCGTTGGTGTCGCAGAGCTGGCACTTCGGATAAGCGCTCTGCGGCGCGAGGCGGGCCGCGGCGATGGCGCGCGGATCCTTCTCCGGCTTCGAGAGGTTGATGGTGATGTCCAGCGGGCCGTAGGCGCTGTCATAGACCCATTTCCGGTCCTTGCGGATGCGGTCGCGGCGGATATAGTTCGTGTCCTGGCTGAAGCGGTAGTACCAGGAGGTCGCCGCCTCGGGGCTCATCTCATAGAGCGCGGCAAAGCCGGCGCGCACCTCGTGCGGGAAGGGGGTCAGCACGCCCATGAGCTTTGTGTCGAACAGGTCGCGGGCCACGGCGTTGTCGTCGATCAGGCCGCGGCGGCAGGCGTCGTCGCACAGCGCCTCGAGAATTTCCTCCAGCGGGGCCTCGATGTAACCCTCGCTCTCCGCCTCGTCCAGCCCCATGACCTCGAGCAGGCGGTTATAGGCAAAAACGCGGTCCTCCTCCAGGATCAAACCGGCATTGACGGCATAGTCCAGCAGCGCATCCAGATAGGCTTTCATACGGTGTCCTCCCGAAAATGATATCTTATAAAACTTATCATATCCGACGGCACTTGTCAATTTTCATAATTTCAGGAATCCGGCGCATACTATCCGTATTCTGAAAGACAGGTGACAATCATGACAAACGAAGAATACAAGCAATATACCGAGCGGCACGCGCCGCGCTCCCCGGTGGGTAAAAATCTGCTCTGGGCCTTTCTGGTCGGGGGACTCATCTGCTGCCTCGGACAGTTTCTGCTGCGGCTCTGGGGCTCACTCGGCCTGGACGAGGAGAGCGCGGCCACGGCGACGTCCATCAGCCTGGTCTTCCTCGGCGCGCTTTTGACGGGCTTCGGCGTCTACGACTCGATTGCCAAGCGCGCCGGTGCGGGCACGCTGGTGCCGATCACCGGCTTTGCCAACTCCGTCGTGGCGCCGGCGCTGGAATTCAAAACCGAGGGCTTCATCACCGGCACGGCGGTCAAAATGTTCTCCATCGCCGGCCCCGTGATCGTCTTCGGCATTTCCGCGAGCGTCGTCTACGGCCTGATCCTCTGCCTCATCGGATAAAAAAACACCGCTTTCGGGAAGCGGTGTTTACTGGAAGCGCAGCCGATGTCCTGCGGCGCTTAATGCTCCTGCCGGTAGTGGGTGATTGGGAAGATCTGATCGCCGAATTTGAAGTCCACGTCGTTGTAGGTTTCGTATCGAACGATGTCCGGCCAGAAGGTAAACGTAAAGCGAATCATGTAATTGCGGTCCGTTTTGCGCCAGCCGCTTTCGCAGGCTTCGGGGTTGCCGTCATTAAGAACCATGGTCGCTTCCGGGAGCTGCTCTTTCCAGGCGAGATAGTGGTCTTCAGGCACCCCGGTGTACTTGAAGAGACCAAAGCGGAAGTCCGGCATGTTGGCCAGAAAGTCAAGATTATCCAGCGTAAAACAGTAGCAGAGGTTCAGATCCCGGAGCTTGGTCAGCTCGTTGAGAAAGCTGTAATCCTCGATGTTTTTGTTCATGAAGAGCTCGAGGTAAATCAGGTCGTGGAGATTGCCGAGGGGACTGGCGTCGGTGATGTTGTTGTCCGCAAGAATCAGCACCTGAAGATCCTTCATTTCTCCGATCAGGGTCAGATCGTCAATCAGGTTGTGACCCAGATCCAGCGCCTTCAGCTTTTTGCAGTATTTGAGAATCGGATAGTAATAGCTGTTGTCGCGGGGGATGAAGCCGTTGCTCTGGAGAGAAGAATAGACCGGAATGTCCGTGCGGATGATGTGATCCTGAAAGCGGAACTCCCAGAGGAAGAACACATCCGGCCGGATGGCGGAAAAGCGGTCGAGATCCTCCAGCTCAGCGCCGGCCTCCAGCAGATCAACGTCTGTCAGCGCGGGGAGACAGCGCAGCGCGTCTTCCAGCCCCTCCAGGTCGGTGACGGTCAGAGAGACGGTGTCGCTGGGATAGCGTTCGCCCTGAAATTCGACGTCCCAGCGGATATCGCAGTCCGGCCGCAGCTCGCGCAGCCGCAGCAGCGACGTATAGTCTGTGCAGGCGGTGGCGTCGATTGCCCGGAGAGAGGGGATGTCCGCCAGCGAGAGGATTTCCTCCGGCGTTTCGTCCGTGATCGTCCATTCCGTCGGCTCCGGGGTGGGCTCGGGAGTCGGTTCCGGGGTGGGCTCCGGCTCGGGGGTTACAGTGGAGGCTGACTCAACGGCGGATGCCGGCACGTTTTCTGCCCGCGGCGCTGCGCCGCCGCAGCCACAGAGCGATAATAGCAGAAGCAGAAACAGAAAAACAGCAGCTTTTTTCATAGCGTCCCTCAATGTGAAATCCTTACAGCTCTTCTGTATCGTCGACAGAGAAGGTTGCGCCGCTGAGATCCTCATAGGCGAGCAGAAAGCTGATAAGACGATACGGAACGACCCAAACGGAGAGAATCCATCCGATCAACGGGATCGCGCAGAGCAGCCACCAGCCGAGGAAGCTCAGATCCATCACGAAGAGCTCGCCTTTGTGTCCCTGCGTCAGACGCTTGGACTCCCGGATGCAGTCGATAATCCCCAGCTCCGGGCGGCTGATCAGCAGATAGCGAGCCATGCTGTAGCGATAGGCGGCGACGATGCCGGGGACAATCAGCAGCAGGCTCCAGAGAAAAATCAGAATACCGGTGATATTATTGAGCAGCAGAAGCTTCCACCAATAGGCAAAGCCGTCGAAGAGGTTGCCGAGGGCGGCGCCGGTTCCGCGGACGGTGTTGAGCAGAAAGATCAAGAAGCCCAGCGAAAGAAGCTCCTGCAGGAAAGAGAGAAGCCGGCTGAACAGCTGCTCGCCGCCGGAGGGTCTGTGCTCGGCCAGATAGCTTAAAGCCCGGTCAAGATTTCCGCTGTTTACATACTGCAGATAGCGCTCGGCCTCGTCAGCGGTAAAACCGACCAGCTGATTGGAGAGAAAAGTTAGCAGAGCGAACAGAGCCATCATAATAAGACTCACGGTGAGGACGCGAGGCTGCGCAACGCGAATCAAGCCTTTAGCCTGCGCTTTAAGAACAGGTCGATCTATAGGCATAGGGGGTCTCCTTTCATTGTTCGTTACATGATGGATACAATATATCATTTGATAAAAAAGATGTAAAGGAAATTCCGCCTGTTTTAGAAGAAAAGTCTTGACAAGGAGGTGCTATGGGTGCTATTATTAGCAAGCGTTCCAGAGATGCGCGAGTGGTGGAATTGGCAGACTCGCTAGATTCAGGTTCTAGTGCTCACTCCGGGCGTGCGGGTTCAAGTC
>OCTX011875004.1_pt1 | contig 10018 bp, 11 predicted proteins | sample 1539691 | NCBI WGS metagenome assembly OCTX01 (sample SAMN02144231, study PRJEB22623) | gut metagenome | biome: sheep rumen | host: Ovis aries | place: New Zealand | reverse complement strand
AATCCAGAATGTAAATAGCGGTCATAGTTTTCCTGCGAATTGATCAGCATGAGCCCTTTCCGATAATTCTCCATCGCCTTCTCTGGATCAAGTTCATCCATTATCAGCCGATATAAGAACTGTTTTTCCCGATCTGGCCTTTCAAAAAAACGCCGCACAGATATTTGAGGGTCTGCCAGCATGACCAGCACATGATCTGAGGGAGTTATGTTTTTCAGCGTTTCTACCGAAATATTAGTATCGACAAATACCGGCCTGCCTTGGCCTTTAAGCCCATCCAGAATCCTAAGTTCCAGTATTTCGCACTCGTGAGACACACCGTCCATCCACGCCTTGTATTCTTCTGGACTTCTTCTGATGAAGTCATGCCAATCCTCTAAATCACGCGTGTATGTCAGAAAAGGAAACTCAGCTTTATTCAATTCAGGCAACAACTGGTCATGATAGTTCTCTTCGCACAGGATGCCGTCATGTTTTTCTGCAAGCAGTTTTGCCATCGTTGACTTGCCTGCATAGGCCGTCCCAGTAATAAAGTACGCATTGTTAAATCTCATAGCTCTTTCTTCAGAACAATCTTTTCTTCTGTTCTATATTCCTCACAAAAACCCAGCTTCACGAATAAGCTGATTGCCGTATTGTCAATGGCTATATCATCATACAGAACTTTGATGCCATTTTCTTTTGCTGCACCACAAAGAAGTTCCAATCCCTGAGCACCGTATCCCTTTCCTCGAAAAGCGGATAAAATAATCACATCCGCAACATATCCGCTATACTCGGGATCATAGTGATATGCGATTTCTCCCACATAACAGTTCTCATCTTTCAGACACCTGTAATATCTTTGATTATCATGATTGATGATCCAATAGTCATACCAGTCCTCCCATTGATCTTCTGGAAAGGGTATGGTCCCGCCCCAGGCATGGTTGTATGACATGGTTTCTTCATCAGCCATGAGGCTTTCTCTGAACCACAGATCAGCTAAACCAGGTGTAACAACTTCAAGCAACTTACTATTCTCCATATGTTTAATCACCGAACGCAAGCAAGTTTCCCAAGGAGATACAGAACCCTAACGAATAATACATTTCCACGTCACAGTCAGCACAGCCAACTGTCAGAGAACTAACGCTGCTCTCCTGATACGCGAATTGCACCAATTGGCGTGCAATTCCCTGATGCCGATAATCTGGACGAATATAAAAATCCTCGAATACACCGCTTGATGCATAATCAAAAGTGGAAAACCCAACAGTGACAGAACAGCATCCAATCAAAATACTTCCACTCCAAACACCATAAAAGATGATTTGTTCTTTTTCGAGAGCGCTCAACAATCGAGAGCGCTCCTGTTCTCCTGGCTTGTCTTCCCCGATTTCTGCTTTGTATGCCATCTGAAGTTCCCATAATTGCTCAATCTGACAAGCATTGATCCTGCCAATATCCATATTTCCCCCACAGTTCTTTAATTATTTCACATCCTTCGGCTCATAGGGCACTGAGAAAAACTTGTCTTTTTGGTGGTACAAGCAGCATACTGTCTCCACATGGCTGGTTCTCGGAAACATATCCACAGCCGTCACGTTTTGTAATGTATAGCCACAGCTTGAAAGCCGAAGAATATCACGCGCCAATGTAGCGGGATTACAGGATACATAGACAACGCGATCGGGCTGCATGGAGACAATGGCGTGTATGGCCTTCTCGTCCATGCCCTTTCGAGGCGGATCGACGACAACGGCTTCGGGATGCAGCGCGCGTTTTGCCAGCATCTCTGCGGCTTTCCCGGCATCGGCACAGATAAATTCAATGTTTTTGATCCCGTTGGTGCGGGCGTTCTCTCTTGCGTTCTCGACGGCCTCCGGTACAATCTCCGCTCCGATCACGCGCCGATAGTGGCGCGCAAGACAGAGGCTGATGGTGCCCGCTCCGCAATAAAGGTCAAAGGCAAGCTCGCCGGATCCGGCGTATTCCAGCGCCCGGTCATACAGCTTTTCCGCCTGCGGGGGATTGATTTGGAAGAAAGCCTGCGGAGAGATGGAAAAAACAGAGCCGCAAAGCTCATCTGTCATGTCAGCCCGTCCCCAAAGCGTGTAAAAAACTCCGCTCAAAACGGTATTGCCTTTTGTCTTGTTAATGTTCAGCACAATTCCGCTTGCCTCCGGGCAAGCCTCTCGAATGGCCGCAACAAGGGAGAGCGTCCGATCACCGAAACCTCGCGCGGAAACGACGCAGACGACGGCGTCCGCGGTTTTCACAGCCTTACGGCAAAAGACATGCCGAACGGTCCCTTTTCCGCTTGCTTCATCATAGGCGTCGATTCCGGAAGAGAGGAGAAAAGCCGTCACAGCCTTTGCCGCGCGCTCGGATAACTCGTTTTGAATCAGGCAGGAATCGACCGGGATCAGGTCATGCGAACGTTCTCGAAAAAAGCCGCATTGAACAGCCCCATCCTGCGCTGCAACGGCAAAGATCCCTTTGTTGCGATATCTTGTCACGGCATCGCTGCCGATGATCTCTTCCGCCAGGACCGTTTGCTGCCCGATGTGTTTCAGCGCGTCGTTTACACGGTCCAGCTTGAAGCGCAGCTCTTCCCCGTAAGACATATGCCAGGTGTCGCAGCCCCCGCACTTGCCAAAATAAGGGCACAGCGATTCACGCCTTTCAGGAGAAGACTGAAGGAGCATCTCTCCGCGGGCATAAACAACACTCTCCGTTACTTTGACAAGTCGGATCTGCCAGGTTTCTCCCTTCAGAGCGCGCGGCACAAAAACCGCGCGGCCTTCCACACGGGCGACACCGTAGGCCTCACTGGTATAGCCGTCGATTGTAACGGTATAGATTTGGTTTTTCAATAATGTACTCATAATAAAATCTTATCATTTTTTCGGGCGTTTGACAATTCTAACCGTAAAATCTTCTGTATATTTCCGCGGTACAAACAAATACTAACACAGCATGAGGAGGGTAGAAAATGAAAAAAATCAAGTTTTGCCTTGTTGCTTGTGTTCTGTCGCTTATGCTTTGCGGCTGCGGTATGGAGGGTGACGGCCTTGTTACGGACCTTCCGCGTGAAACGCAAGCGCCCGTTGAAAGCCCGTATATTACAAGCACACCGCGTCCTACGGACCGTCCGATGGGCATGGACAATACAGACGGTTCGAACACGGATGAAACACCGGCTCCCGAAGAAGACATGAGCAACGACGCAAGAAGATAAAAAATCGGGCTGAAAAGCCCGATTTTTTATATTATTCTATTGAAATGCCCTTTTCTATGGGGTATCATACAAAAAAAGATCAAGGAGGCTGTCGCATGAGCTACATACCGTCACCTATGCAGGCCGAGGAACTGCTGAAGCAGTATAACCGCGAGCCATTTCACATTCAACACGCCGAGACCGTATCCAAGGTCATGGGGGAGTTTGCCAAAGAATATGATCCTGACCGCGTTGACTTCTGGCGTACCGTCGGCATGCTGCATGATATTGATTTTGAGCAATGGCCTGACCAGCACTGTGCCAAAGCGGATACGCTTCTTCATGAGCTGGCGATTGATGAGGATGTTATCCACGCTGTAGTCAGCCACGGTTACGGCATTTGTTATGATGTTGAGCCGACTGCGTATATGGAAAAGGTTCTTTTTGCAACCGATGAACTGACGGGGCTGATCGGTGCGGTAGCGCTGATGCGGCCGACAGGTATTTCGGACATGGAACCGAAGTCCGTGATGAAGAAGTTCAAGGACAAAAAGTTCGCAGCCGGCTGCTCGCGCGAGGTGATCCGACGCGGCGCCGAAATGCTGGAAATGGAGCTTCCGGAACTGATTGGGAAGACCATTGAGGCTATGCGAGCAGAATGATAAAGCTTTATTTGACTTTTCTTTCTGGTGAACTGACTGATCCGCCTTGGGAGCTGATTTCGGAATACCGGAAGCAAAAGCTCCTGACGCAGAGAAATGCGCTTTCACGCAGACAATCTCTTTGCGCTGAACTACTGTTGCGATACGCAATGAAAAGCTGCGGGATCGAGCCTGAAACACCTCTCGTGATTGAAAAAGGAGAAAACGGCAAGCCAGCCCTGAGAGGGAAAGCGTGCTGCTTTAATCTTTCTCATTCACAGGATGCCGTTTTCTGCGCCATCAGCGACATGGAGATCGGCACGGACGTACAGCTGATCCGTAGGGCGCAGACATCGCTTGTTGATCGTTATTTCTGCCGCGATGAGAGGGAGTATATTCTCGCTTCGCCGGAGCAGAACACAGCTTTTACAGAAATTTGGGCCGCGAAGGAAAGCTATTGTAAAGCATCGGGGCTTGGACTGAGCTGCCCGCTCAGCTCCTTTTCCGTTCTTGACAGTAAGATTGCCGCCCGCCTGTGGCACAAGCAGATTGACAACTATCAGCTTGCCGTTTACTGTGAAGGGGGAATCCCTTCGGATCTGCAAATACAAACGGTTGATCAGGACGCGCTTTTCTAAAGCGCGTCCTGATTGTTATAAAAGGTTGACTTCATGGAGCCTTTTTTGCAGAGTGGAAAGATGCTCCTCGCTCATTGCCGTAAGAGGAAGACGCAGGATCCCGCTGTCCTGCCCGCAGAGCCTCATCGCTGTTTTGACGGGAATCGGATTTGTTTCAATAAATAAGGCAGAGAAAAGCGCGGCATATTTCCTGTATAATTCCGTAGCCGCGGTAAAATCTCCGCTCAGGCACAATTCGCAGAGCTTTGCCACGACCGGCGGCACAAGGTTACTTGCCACCGAAATTACGCCCAGCGCGCCCATCGCCATCATAGGGACCGTGTTGTCGTCGTTTCCGCTCCAAAGGAAAAGATCATCTCCGCAAAGCGCGCGGGTTTTGCCGATGAGGCTGAAATCGGCGGAGGCTTCCTTTACGCCGTTGATATTGGGATGCTGCGAGAGAGTTTGATAGGTTTCTGCACTGATGCCGATTCCTGTCCGGCTCGGTACATTATAGAGAATCATGGGGATTTCAACGCGGTCGGCCACAAAAAGAAAGTGCTCGATCAGGCCTTTTTGCGTACTTTTGTTATAATATGGAGTGACCATCAGCACACCGTCTGCACCGACTGCCTTTGCGTTTTGAGCGTTGCGCAGCGCATGGGCCGTGTTGTTGCTTCCGATCCCGGCAATCACGCACATTCGCCCTGCGGTGTGATTGACGGCGACGCGGACCAGCTCATCGTGCTCTTCCTGGCTTTGCGTGGCGTTTTCACCTGTTGTTCCGCAAATCACGATTGCACTTGTCCCGCCTTCATACTGATAATCTATGTTGCGTTTTAACTGTTCATAGTCGATCCCGCTCTCATTCAGCGGTGTGATAAGTGCGGTGCAGGAACCCTTGAATAAAGGCGTTTTCACAATGATACCCTCCTGTTAATCCTGAAGTCGGCTTATCTTATGCCTCATTGACGCGAAACATGACGGCTCATGATTGAAAATGTGAAAAGCCTTTGTTATAATATCGGAGCAACTGTAAATCCAAACGGAGTAATGGCATGAAGAAATCAGATTTTTATTTTGACCTTCCCGAGGAACTGATTGCGCAAACGCCGCTGGAGAGGCGCGATGCGTCCAGACTCCTTGTCCTGAATAAGAAAACCGGCGAACTGGAGCACAGGCATTTCTATGACCTGCCGGAGTATCTTTACGAGGGCGATTGCCTGGTTATGAACGATTCGCGCGTTCTGCCCGCACGGCTGCTCGGCTGCCGCAGCAGCGGCGGAAGCGTTGAATTGGTCCTCCTTCGGGATCTGGGAGAAGGGAAGTGGGAATGTCTCAGCCGCCCCGGGCGAAAAACAAAGCCCGGAACGGAACTTTCCTTCGGAGACGGCGAGCTGACAGCAACTGTTTTGGCTGTTACGGAAGGCGGGAACCGCATTGTTCAGTTCCACTATGAAGGGATCTTCCTGGAGGTCCTCGAACGCCTTGGGAAAATGCCTCTGCCGCCGTATATCAAAGCGGAGCTGAACGATGCTGAGCGGTATCAGACGGTCTACTCCCGCGAAGTCGGCAGCGCCGCTGCGCCGACAGCCGGCTTGCATTTCACGCAGGAGCTGCTGCAAAAGCTTGCCGATAAAGGCGTCAGGCTCTGCTATGTCACGCTGCATGTGGGCCTCGGCACCTTCCGCCCCGTCAAGGAGGAGGAAATCGAAGATCACCCTATGCACGCCGAGTTTTGCATGATTCCCGAAGAAACTGCCCGGATCGTAAATGAGACGAAAAAAAACGGTGGACGGGTTATTGCCGTCGGAACGACGTCCTGCCGTACGCTTGAGAGCTTTGCCTCTGCTGACGGCGCGCTCTCTCCTTCCTCCGGATGGACAGATATCTTTATTTATCCCGGTTACCGCTTCAAGTGTATCGATGCCTTGATTACAAACTTTCATCTGCCGGAGAGCACGCTGATCATGCTTGTTTCGGCGCTGGCAGGCAGAGAAACCATTCTGCATGCTTATGAGACTGCCGTAAAAGAAAGGTACCGCTTCTTTTCTTTTGGCGATGCGATGCTGATATATGAAGGAGAATGAGCTTGTATAGACTGATTCGGCTCCAAGGCCGCGCACGACGCGGCGAGTTTGAGACTCCGCACGGGATCGTTCAGACGCCTGTCTTCATGAACGTCGGAACCCAGGGGGCGATCAAGGGGGCGCTGTCCGCCCGTGATCTAAAGGAGATCGGCTGCCAGGTCGAGCTCTCCAATACCTACCATCTGCATGTTCGCCCGGGCGATTGTCTGATCCGTGATATGGGCGGATTGCACCACTTTATGACCTGGGATGGTCCGATCCTTACCGACAGCGGCGGATTTCAGATCTTTTCTCTTGCTTCCCTGCGCAGAATTAAAGAAGAAGGGGTCTATTTCAATTCCCACGTTGACGGGCGGCACATCTTCATGGGTCCCGAAGAGAGCATGCGGATTCAGTCCAATCTCGGCTCGGATATCGCAATGGCATTTGATGAGTGCGTTAAGATCCCGTCGCCCAAAGAGTATGTTCAGCGCTCCTGCGAGAGGACAGCGCGCTGGCTGGAACGCTGCAAAGCAGCGCTGGCGGAATATAACAGGGAAGAGGGCGCCGTCAATCCCGGGCAGATGCTTTTCGGTATCAACCAGGGCGCCGTATTTCATGACCTGCGCATTGAGCACATGAAGCGGATCGCAGAGCTTGATCTGCCCGGTTATGCCATTGGCGGGCTTGCCGTAGGGGAGACGCACCAGGAAATGTATGACACCATCGAAGCAGTGGAAGAATACATGCCGAAGGATAAGCCCCGCTATCTGATGGGCGTCGGGACGCCCGGAAACATTATTGAGGGTGTTGCAAGGGGCGTAGACTTCTTTGACTGCGTCATGCCGGCACGCAATGGGCGACACGGACATCTCTTCACCTGGGACGGGATCATCAACATCAAAAATCAAAAATACGAACGGGATGACGGACCGATCGATAAGCGCTGCGCCTGTCCGGTCTGCAGGCGCTATTCCCGCGCCTATCTCCGCCATTTATTCAAGGCCGAAGAGATGCTGGCCATGCGCCTTGCCGTTGCGCATAATCTGTATTTTTACAACGATCTGACCGCAAAGATCCGCGAAAGTTTGGATGCGGACAGCTTCGATGCTTTCAGACGGGAATTTTCTCAAAAACTCGATATTCGCATTTAACCATCTTGAAATCACCAATCAAACTATGTATAATAAGTGCAGTTTAATTTGGAGGTACGTCCCATATGACTTTATTTCTTGAATCCACTGCTACAATGGCTGGCTCCGGCGGCATGTCCATGCTGCTTATGGTTATCATCATGTTCGCAGTCTTCTATTTCTTTGTGATCCGCCCGGAGAACAAGAAGAAGAAAAAGACGGAGGAGATGAGAAATTCCCTGTCTCTCGGCGATGAGATCATCACGATCGGCGGCATGATCGGCAAGATCGTCCAGATCACCGACGACACGATCACCTTCGAGACCGGCGAGGACCGCGTTCGCATCCAGACAAAGAAGTGGGCCATTTCCACAACGGCGAAGATGGAAGCGGAAGAAGCAAAGAAAAGCAAATAAATCTGCTGAATGAAAAGACACCCCGACAAATATGATTTACTGTCATATCTGTTGGGGGTGTTTTTTTGGCAGAACAAGGAAAACGTCAGATCAATTTATTCTTTTTGATTCGGGCCGTCGGAGTCTGGTGCCTTTGCAGCCTGGCTCTTCTTGGCTGCGCTGCCGTTCTGTACGCATCTGACGGTGCAAAACTATCCACCATGGGATACGCAAGCTCCTGCATCAGTTTTCTTTCCGCTGTCGCAGCGGGCTGCGCGGCCGGCATGAAGCAGGGAAGAAAACGACTGTTGGTTGGCTTGATCACAGGGATCATCCTGACGGCACTGTTCCTCCTGGCAGGATTTCTCGCTGCCGGTAAACTTGACGGCAGCGCCGTTCTGAGCATGACAAGCTTCACACTTTCGGGCTGCCTGATCGGGGCGCTGATCCCGCTCCGAGAACGAAAAAGGCGAAGCAGAAGGCGTGGGAGAAGAGGTTGACATAATTTCAATTTTTGTTTTGAGCAGTTGCGAGCTACAGTAAAAAATACGCACAAAAACTACATCTTGTGCAGGAGAATAACTCATACGCAAAATATTGCACACAGAAAACAAAAAATGTCAAAGTTGACATAAATTTTGCTTTTTCTCGTAAAAAACACTTGATTATTTTTCAAATTTGTAATATATTGTTCCTGCGCTGTAGTTATGTCAATCATATCATTATGTACGTCCAAACTGCGGCATGATTAAGGAAAGCGGAAAGGAGGGCGTTTGGTTGAATAACAGCGAGTGCATAGAAGTATTCAAGCAGTATCTCGCCAATGAGAAAAAAGCTTCGGCAAACACCCTCAGTTCTTATTTGCGAGATATCCGTCAGCTCGGTGAATATCTGGAAATTCATCATGATACCGAGATCATGGATGCAAAAGAAGAAGAACTGGCAGAATACATAGCATGGCTTAAGAACAACGGGAAATCTGTTGCTACGGTTTCCAGATGTATCGCGTCTATCAAGTCCCTGTATTCCTATCTCTGCCTGCGTCAAATGATCACGGATAATCCATCCTCCAAGCTCGTTCCGGACAAGGGTGAGCATAAGCTCCCACAAATCCTGACAAGCCGGGAAGTGGAGTTGCTGCTGGAACAGCCGCAATGTACCGACGCCAAGGGATATCGCGACAAAGCGATGCTCGAGCTTCTGTACGCGACCGGCATCCGCGTGACTGAGCTGATTGATCTGAATATCAGCGACGTTAACCTGTCTGCCGGCGTTGTTCGCTGCCGCAGCAGGGACAAGGAGCGCTTTATCCCTCTGTATCCCAAAGCCGTGACGGCACTTGAGGATTATATCAGCTTGGTTCGGCCGCAGATGATCGCGCTTCCGGATGAGGAATCACTCTTTGTGAACGTATCGGGAGAGCGAATGTCCCGTCAGGGCTTCTGGAAGATTATGAAATACTACCAGAAAAAAGCTCATATCGAGAAGGACATCACTCCGCATACGCTGCGGCACTCTTTTGCAGCCCATCTTTTGGAAAACGGCGCCGATATTCACGCAATCCAGGAAATGCTTGGGCATGCCGATATCTCCTCGACTCAGATTTACTCTCAGCTTGTGAAAAAGCAGTTAAAAGACGTCTATAACAAAGCGCATCCGCGCGCCTGACCGTATTCATTATGCCCTGCGTCTCTCATGGGACGCAGGGCTTTTTTCGTGTTGAACTCCGTATTCTTCTGTGCTAAAATAACAAAAGGATGTGATGAAATGCGGATTTTAGGCATCGACCCCGGGATTGCCACGATCGGTTTTGGCGTGATTGACAGTGATCGGGGAAAACACCGACTCATACAGTGCGGCGTCATCACGACACCGGCCCACACCAGCTTAGCTTCCCGTCTGGCGCAGATTTATCAGGATATGCTTCAGATCATCGATCTGTTCAAGCCCGACTGTGTATC
>OCTX011791236.1_pt1 | contig 10018 bp, 7 predicted proteins | sample 1539691 | NCBI WGS metagenome assembly OCTX01 (sample SAMN02144231, study PRJEB22623) | gut metagenome | biome: sheep rumen | host: Ovis aries | place: New Zealand | reverse complement strand
CCGACAGCCACGTTCCGTCCGCATCCGGTCCGCGGTGGAGCATCCGCCCCTTCATCCGCTCAATATTTTCCTGTGTCGCCCGGCCGAAATTCACCAGGCCGCAGATTCCGCACATTCCGTTCTCCGCCTTGCTTTAAGATTTCAGTTCCCCACCTTGCTCATGATTTCGCTGACCGCCGCTTCGTGCTCACTCTGCCACTGCGCGTAAGCCGCGTCCCAGGAAGCGTATGCCGCATCGTTTCTGCGGTCCGGCAGATCATAGTTCTCCCGCAGCCACCGGCCGAAATAAGCCGTCACCTTTTCGGCGCCCAGCGCGTTGGTGTGCGCCCGGTTGTCATAATAATCGGTCAGCCCGTCGATTTCCATCTCATCGATGGCTTCGTTTAAATCCAGATAGGCAAAACCATTCTCTTCCACGATCTTCTGAATGGTCAGCAGCTTCCCCGCCTGTTCCTCCGTCTCCTGGAACGGCGTCAGGACAAACAGTGCCTCCTGATGATTTTCTTTCAGATAATCCAGCAGCGCGAGCAGCCGCTCCTCCTGCACATCCTGGATCGGAATGGCCTCTTTTACTGCCGGGTTCTTAATGACGTTCGGCTCCTCGAGGCCGCTCTGCTCCTCGTAGCCCTTGTGCGGATCCGGGAGCGAGTACAGCGCCGTCGCCCACTGATGCGGGTCGATCAGTGAGCGGTAGTTGGAGTGATACTTGAAAATGTCAAAATAGTAAGTGTACGGCTTCGTGTCGTCCAGCCAGGCGTTGTAGGCCACAGCCTCATCCATCATGGCATTGATGACATCGATCCGGTTCTTCGAGTATCTCAGGTTGTCCGTGACGCCGCGGGTGTAGGCCATGTTGTTGACCATGTCAACCTCCACGGCCGTGTACATGCGGACTTCAAAAACCATCAGCGCCGGCTTCTGTCGCTTTAAGGCCTCCTTAGCCAGATACAGCTGTGCCACCGGCCGCTGGAGGTTTGTGGCGAGCGGGTACATGACAATACCTGTCTCTCCGTACAGCTGCGGCGCAGCATAGCAGGGGGAGACCGGGCTTGATCCGATCATGATGACATCCACGCTGTTCTTCGGCTCCGCATAGAAACCGACAAAGCGGTCCTTCAGCGGTCCGTTGGTGCGCAGCATGTAGGTCAGCATCACCAGCGCGATGAGAAATATGACTGTGAAGGCGGCCCCTTTGACGGCCTGCCTGAATCCTTCTTTCTTAAACATTCAGCTGTCTGTTCCTGTTTCTTCCGAATAATTCCTTCTGTTATTTCTTTACTTTCGAGAGCAGATATTCCCGCCATTTCTGCATGGCGGCTTCCGGCGCATAGACGTCTGTCACGGCTCTCGCCGCATCGCCCATCCGCGCTGCCGCTTCCGGATGGTCCAGCATCTGCCGCATCGCCCGGGTGAGCGCATCCTCATCGCCCGGCGGGATCAGGAGGCCGTTTACACCGTCCTCAATCAGCTGGGCGGGACCGCCGGAGGGGGTGTCTGTCGAAATGCTGGGCACGCCCAGCGCCATCGCCTCGATCAGTGCGTTGGGCAGTCCCTCGGAGTCGGATGTGAGCACGAAGAGGGACGTCTTTTCCAGCTCCTCTGCCACGTTCCGGATACTCCCCGGCATGTTGACCCGATCGGTTAAACCCAGCTCACTGCGCATGGTTTCGAGGATTTCCCGGTCCTCTCCGTCTCCGAAGATCTGCAGCTTATAGTCCGGATAACTTTCCGCGATCCGGGCAAAGGCTTTCAGCAGCATCCGCTGGTTTTTGTTCCGGTCCAGCCGGCCGACAGTGGTGATGGTCTTCTCCTTCAGACCGGTGTAGGGCGGCCGGATAAAATCCGGGGAGAGCGCATTCGCCAGCACGTCACATTTTGCCTGAACGGCAGGCGGGAAAAAGCTGCGCGACCGCTCGGTCTGGAGCGCCACGCCCGCCGCGTGCCGGAAGGTGGCAAACGCAGCTTTCCGAAGCGATCCTTCGGGGTATTCCAGCACCGCTTCGCCCTGTACATGCGCGACGACCGGCACGCCGGTGCCCATCGCCGTCACAATCGCCATGACGTTGTTTTTCCCGATGAAAGAGAGCACGACGTCGGGGCGTTCTTTCTTCCAGATCCGGCGAAGCCGCAGGAACCGGTCCGCAAAGCCCCGGATCCGCTCGGCAGCGGAGTCCCCGTAGGGATCCTCCCGCTCGGCGAGGATCCGTACGGCGCCATCCGGCAGCGGATATTCATCCTCATTCACGTACTGCGTCACAATCAGGACCTGATGACCGTTCTTCAGGAAATTCTCCGCGATATTCACTGCCTCCCGCTCGGAGCCGCCCCGATTAAGAGAGCTGATAAAAAGTGCGAGCTTAGCCATTTGTCATGTAAGCCTCATACCACTGCTGGAAGACGAAGAAGGACCAGGTGAGCTTGCTGAAGTTCGCGCCGGTGGCGGGTCCTCCGTCTCCCTTCTCCAGATAATCCTGTATAAAACGGATCGTAAAGTCCGCGTCGAACAGTCCCTGCCGGATCAGTCTGTCCCGGTCGATATAATCGGTCAGCTGCGCCCTGAGAGGCCCCCGCAGCCACTCGTCCAGCGGCACGGAGAAGCCCTTCTTGGGCCGCTCGAGCAGTTCCTTCGGAATAAAATCGTAAGCGATGTCCTTCAGGATCGCTTTTTTCTCCCCGCTGCGGTACTTGAATTCGTGCGGAATCCGGAAGGAATATTCCATGACCTCCGGATCCAGAATCGGGCAGCGCGCCTCCAGGGAATATTTCATCGAAGCGCGGTCGACTTTGCACAGAATATCGCCCGGTAGATAGGTGTCCATGTCCAGCAGCATCCGGCGGATCTGCCAGTTGTCCACGCCGTAGCGGCTCTCGATGGGATAGCCGACCGGCAGCATCTGCACACCTTCCGCGGAAATCATTTCCTTTGCGAAGTCCACGTAGCTGCCGGCACCGAACTGGGTCTTTGTCTCGGGATCGCGGTTGCCGGAGATCACCCGCACCCGGAAGGGATAACGCGTCTCCAGGGTCTTCCCGCCGAGTCTGATCTGTCCGAGGCTGTGAGTAACTGCCCCGATCGCATCCAGGCGCTGTGCCTGCTGCACATTGTCGTAAATGCCGTAGCCGCAGTAAAACTCGTCGCCGCCGTCGCCGGAGAGCGCCACGGTGACTCTTCTTCTCGCCAGCATGGAGACCAGCATGGTCGGGATCTGGCTGCTGTCGGCGAAGGGCTCGTCAAAATACTTCGGAATGCTCTCCACCAGCTCGAACATTTCGTCCTCGCTGATGATCTGCTCCGTGTGTTCCGTGCCAAGGTGCTCCGCGACTGCGCGGGCATAGCCGGCTTCATTGTAGGCTTCATTCGTAAAGCCGATCGAGAAGGTCTTGAGCGGCTCCGATCCGAGCTGCGCCTGTGCGATGGCGGAGACCAGCGAGGAGTCATAACCGCCGGACAGAAAAGCGCCCAGCGGCACGTCAGCGATCATACGCAGACCGGTCGCCCGCATCAGATGCTGCTTCAGGCCTGATTTTGCCTCCTCATAAGAGGACACGGGGTCGCTGCTCTTCTCGCGGTACACCTGTGCGATATCCCAGTACTTCCGGCAGGAGATCTCCCCGGCTTTAAAGCGCAGAACGCTGCCGGGCTCCAGCTTGTAAACGTTCCGGAAGATGGTCTCGGGCGCGTTGATATACTGCTGGAAAAGATAGCGCGGCAGTACATCGCGCCGGATCTGCCGCGGGAAGCCCGGGCAGAGCATCAGCGGCTTGAGTTCGGAGGCGTAGACAATGTTGCCGTCCTCCGCCCAGTAATAAAGCGGCTTCTTGCCGATGCGGTCGCGCATCAGAAACAGTTCGCCGCTCCTGTGATCATACAGCGCAATGGCGAACATGCCGTTCAGTCTCGACACGCACGCCTCGCCCCACTTCAGATAGGCGGCCAGAATCACCTCCGTGTCGCTCCCGCCGCGGAAAGGATAATCACTCAGTTCCTTCTTCAGCTCCAGGAAATTGTAGATCTCTCCGTTGAAGACAATCGTCACCAGCCCGTCCGGCGTGGACATAGGCTGGTGCCCGAGGGGCGAGAGATCGATGATGGAAAGGCGCCGCTGCGCCATGCCGAGAAAATACCCGTCCTGCACCGGCCCGATCTCCACGCCGGCATCGTCCGGCCCGCGGTGAATCATCGAATCATTCATCGCGCCCAGCTGCTCCCGGCTGATATTCTGTCTGGAAACAAATCCGCAGATTCCGCACATAGGCTGTCACTGCTTTCTTTCGAAGCTGTCCCGGTACTGCGCGAAATCCTTGCACTCCCGGTCGATGGAATCCAGCAGCTCGTCGTATTTTTCCTCGATCAGTGTCCGGAAATTGTCGTAGTTGTCGTACCCCTTTTTCGTCCAGGCGAAGGGATGTGTCAGAATCTGCACCTTCTTATGACCGAGAATATTCGCCTCGTCCGGATAGCCGTAGCGCCAGATGTGATTGGCGTCCGACATGTATTTGACCTCCAGCACCGAGTCCGGCGAAGCCTTGGGGTCAAATGTGAAGAACTCATTCTGATATGCGTTCAGAATGTGGTCAAACTTGAAATTCGCCGCCAGCGCGTCGGGCGAAGGCCTGTGGATCGAAAAGGCGTGGATCTCAAAGCCCAGCATCGTGCTCAGCATCTCGATCTCCCGCAGGATCTCTTCGCGCACCGCGTTCATATCCGTCATGCCGTTCAGCGCAAAATGCAGACCGATGTGCTGTCCGCGCTCATGCATTTCCTTCAGGATGTCCCGGTTCTTGCGGGACAGAATGTTGTAGGAATTATTCGTCCACTGGAAGAAGAAGTGCGAGCGGAAGTCCATGCTCTCCTCCACCTTGGACAGTTCGAAGGCACGCTCCACCGAATACTCCACGTCGTGACGCATGATGATGAAATCATCCCTCGTCAGCGCCTCCCGGTACGTCGCCTGCCGCCCCGAATCCCGTATAATCCGTATAATCTCCCTGTAATCGTCGTAAGAAAACATCTGTGTCCTTTCTTAAACTGTTTTCGGCGGCAGCGTAAACCAGCTGCCGAGTGTCTCATCCCACTCGTCCGGGACGAAGTTGATAAAACCGCCCCAGGTATAGAAGGTCATCTCCCCGAACAGAACCTGGCCGTCAATCAGGTACAGGTCCACGCGCACCTCCGGAATGCCCTCCGCGAGTTTGTCGCAGATTTCCAGCATGGCGGGAAGTTCCTTCGGCGGGAGGTTCTCGTGTCCGGAATTCAGGTAGTAAGCCGTGTAGAACGGCAGGAAGTTCCAGTCCCGGTCGTAGAAATCATTCGTCCTGGCCTTCAGGGAATCATGGGCAATTCCCTCACAGACGGTAATCATCTTCGCCTTGCCGTCAAAGCAGGTGATCTTGTATTCCACGGAGTCTCTCTTGCCGAGTTCGTCGATCAGCGGCTCACAGATCAGACGCGGGCGGATTCCCTTGTAGGCAAACTCCCTCGCCTGCGGATACGGGTCCTTGGAGAGTCTGGATGTCAGATACTCTCTCGCCTCGGCCCGGTCAAAAGTACTCTTGTCCCGGCAGAACCGGATGCCGCCGCTGTCGTGCGTGCACTTGAGCACGAAGCGGTCGGGCAGTGCGTCAAAATCGATCTCGTCGAAGGTGTCGTAGACGCCGAGGGTTGGAATTACGTGGCTTTGACCAATTCGGTCAGCAACATATTTTTTTACCTCAACCTTATCCACGAGGGTGTGATAGAACTCTCTCCGGTCGTATAGCTTGAGCCACTGCAGCTTATCCGTGAACCGGGTCGGATTCTCCAGGTTCAGCTCCCGCTTTCCCTTGTTGAATTTCCGGTACAGCATCTTCAGATACTCTTCATCGCTCATATCCTTGTAGAAGCCATGCATAGAAAGAAATTCGCTGAGCGTATAGGAGGCACTCGTCACTGCTGCCATTTCCTGAAAGCCTTCGGTAAAACCCTTTACTTTAGAAAAAAATGACATGTCTTTCACCTCTTTCCCTTCTCGATGATCCGTTCAAGAAAACGCTGCCACTCCAAAAAAACCGCGTGGGCGCCCGCGCGCTCCCGGATCCGGCCGGCACTTTCGCCGAGCCTCTCCCGCAGTTCTTCGTCCTCAATCAGACGGCAGATGGCCTGCGCCATCGCCTCGGGGTTCCGGATCGGCACCAGAATGCCGTTTTCCTCCGGAAGTTCCCTGTTTCCGGACGGCCAGCCGCTCTGCACCGCCCTGGCGGCCGCATTGCTCTTGTCGCCGCGTCCGGAATAATTGTCGTAAGTATCCGCGTACGTGTACGCCGTCTCCGGCACATCGCCGGACATGATGGCGCTGCGGATCACCTCCGCCGGCCCGCCGCAGGGACAGTCTGTCGCCACACACGGCATTCCCAGCGCCATTGCTTCCAGCAGAGCATTCGGAAGGCCTTCCCAGTCCGAGGAGAACGCGTAGATCTCTCCCTTCGGGAGCTCCTCCTCCAGCTTATCGCTTCCTCCCATCAGAAAAATATACCCCTCTGCACCGTGCTCTGCAATCTTGCGCTCCAGAACCTGTCTGGTGCCGTCCGGTGCATCCGGTCCGTAAATTCTCAGCACATAATCCGGATGCTTTTCATGAACCATGAAAAAGGCATCCAGCAGCATAGGCTGATTTTTGAAATCAACAAGCCGCGCCGACTGCACAACCGCCTTCTCTTTCGGCGCCGCTGCGCCGGCTTCTGAAAGCCGCTCTCCCGCCTCCATGTACTTGGGGGCGATGGGGTTTAAAATGACTGCGGAGTTTTCCTGCAGATAAGGCTTGAAAAAAGCGCGCTGCTGCGTGGTCTGGAAGACACACCCCGCCGCGCGCGGAAACAGAATCGGAATCTGAATCCGGTCAGCGGCCGCGTCATAGTGACCGATGGGATCTGTCCGGATGGAAATCACCACCGGCACGTCTGTTCCCGGGCAGGCCATCAGCGCCCTGTAGTTTGCGCGCTGGGCAAAAGCACACAGAACGTCCGGCTTCACGGTTTTCATGAAGTCTTTCAGGTACTTCACCCGCAGGAAAAATTTTGCGATGCGGTTCTTCTTCTCATCCTCTTCCTTCAGGCCGACATGAACCCGGTGCACCCGCGGATCCGGCACGAATTCATCCTCGCCGAACCACTCCGTCGCGATATAGACATCGTACCCTTCCTCGGCAAACTGTCCGGCCAGGTTCGTCACCACGCGCTCCGCGCCGCCCTGCTCGAGGCAGTTCAGATGAAAAGCAATCTTCTTTCCGCTCACACTCACTCCCAGGCTCAGTACGCCTCAATTTCCTTGATCAGAAACTCATTTCCCGTCACCAGCTCCGTCTCCGGGCTGTGACAGTACGGACACTCTCTGCCCTGCGGTACTGTGTCATAAGTCTTCCCGCAGTTTCTGCAGTAGGTGATCGCATGAATCTCCTCGCATTTCAGTCTGCTGCCCGCAAAAAGCTCTTTCTTTGCAGCCGCCCAGTCCCAGACATCGCTTAAATAATCGAAGATCACACCGGAGACCTGTCCGATCTCCAGCGTGACGCTTCCGACTTTTTTCAGTTCCTGTTCCTTTGCGATTTCTTCCACCGTGTCCATTACGTGGAAGGCCAGTCCAAGCTCGTGCACTGTCTTTCTCCCGATTACTTTCCGGTAATCTTGTTCACCACAATCTTTCCGGCGCGCTTTAATGCATAGGGTCCGATGCCTTTGAGCTTGTCCTCGCACTTGTACATCGTGCTGGCGGCCGGCACATCTCTGGTCAGATGAATCGCATCAAATTCGCAGCGGGTTGTGCACAGTCCGCAGCCGATGCAGCGGTTCTCGTCCACCGTCGTAGCGCCGCAGCCAAGGCAGCGTCCCGCTTCCGCCTTCACCTGTTCCGCGGTCAGCGTCAGCCGCAGGTCGCGGAAGGTATGCGTCGCGACGCCTTCCTTGTGGCCGGGGATCTGGCGCTTCGCGTTGTCAAACTGCTCAACTTCAATATTGTCCTTATCCAGCTCGATGAACTTACGCAGATCACGCGCGAGCGTCAGCGAATTGCCGGGGTGGACGAAACGGTTGATGGAGACGAAGCCTTCCCGGCCTGCCGCGATCGCATCAATGGCAAAACGAGGCCCGGAATAGATGTCGCCGCCGACGAAGATGTCCGGCTCCGCGGTCTGGAAAGTGACCGGATCCGCCATGGCTCTTCCGGACTTGTCCAGCTCGACCTTTGTGCCCGCGAGCAGATCGCCCCAGACATAGGCCTGTCCGATGGAGAGGAGAATATTGCTGCACTGAAGGGTAAGCGTGTCTTCCTCGTCATACTGCGGATTGAAGCGGCCTGTCGCATCCTTGACCGCCGTGCACTTCTTTAAGACAATGCCGGTGACCTTTCCGTTTTCAGTCAAAATTTCTTTCGGGCCCCAGCTGTTCAGAACCTTGATGCCCTCTTCCTCAGCCTCGGCGACTTCATCTTTTGCCGCAGGCATCTCATCTCTTGCTTCCAGGCTGACCATGGTCACGCCGGTCTTGCCGCAGCGGACAGCCGTTCTGGCCACATCCACCGCGACGTTGCCGCCGCCGATGACGACGGTGTCGCCGGACAGGGTGAGCTCAGCCGGCAGGCTGCCGTACTCCGCGCCGCTTCCCACTGCCAGGTTGATGGCACGCAGGAAATCCACGCCGGTCTGTACGCCTTCGGCGTCCTCGCCGGGCACGCCCGTGCGGCGGCCGCCCTGTGCGCCGATGGCGACGTAGAAGGCCTTGAAGCCCTCCTCGCGCAGCTGCTGAATCGTGATATCCTTACCGACTTCCACACCGCAGCGGAACTCCACGCCCATCTCGCGGATGACATCGATTTCGGCCTCCAGGACATCCTTCTCCAGACGGAAGCTCGGAATGCCGTTCATCAGCATGCCGCCCGGACGGCTCTCTTTTTCGAAAACCGTGACCGGATAGCCGTTTCTTCTCATGAAATAAGCAGCGGACAGTCCCGCCGGGCCCGCGCCGATGACGGCGATCTTCTGCGGGAAGAACTTGCCTTCGCCGTTCTCGCACAGCGGAATGTAGCGCTTCTTTGCGTTCAGATCCAGCGATGCAATATATTTCTTGATCTCATCGATCGCCAGCGGCTGATCGATCGTACCTCTCGTACAGGCGTCTTCGCAGCGGCGGTTGCAGACCGCACCGCAGACAGCCGGGAACGGGTTGTCCTGCTTGATCAGCTCCAGAGCTTCCTCAAAGCGTCCCTCGGAGGCCATCTTGATATAGCCCTGGATTGCCAGATGCGCGGGGCAGGCTGTCTTACAGGGCGACGTGCCGGTCTCGTAAGTGTTGATCTTCGCGTCATCCCTGTAGTTGTAATTCCACTTGTCGGGGCCCCACTTGTGACCGTCCGGCAGCTCTGTCTTCGGATATTCGATCGGACCGTTCTTGGTGCAGAGCTTCTGTCCGAGCTTGGCCGCGCCGACCGGACATACTTCCACACACTTGCCGCACGCGACACATTTTGCATGATCCACATGTGCGCGGTACGCGGAAGCGGACATGTTCGGTGTGTTGTAGAGCTGCGAGGTTCTCAGCGCGTTGCAGACGCCCGGCGCGCAGTTGCAGATGGCGACGATTTTGTCCGAGCCGTCGATGTTGGTGATCTGGTGGACAAAACCGTGGCGCTCCGCGCGTTCGAGGATCTCGAGCGCTTCTTCGTAGGTGATGTAGCGGCCCATGCCGCGGTCCACACAGTACTCGGCCATGTCGCCGACGCCCATGCAGTACTCGCCTTCGATTTCGCCGCTGCCCTCGCCGCGCATGGTCTGCTGCTTCCGGCACGTGCAGATGCCGACGGAATACTTGTCATACTTGCTGAGCCAGTGAGAGATGTGCTCCACGGAGACGGATTTGTTCTCGGCGCTGATCGCCTTTTCCACCGGAATAACGTGCATGCCGATGCCGGCACCTCCGGGCGGAACCATCTGCGTCACGCCGCCCAGGGGCAGCTGTGTCATCAGGTTGAAGAAGGTCTTCAGCTCCGGAT
>OCTX014530015.1_pt1 | contig 10019 bp, 7 predicted proteins | sample 1539691 | NCBI WGS metagenome assembly OCTX01 (sample SAMN02144231, study PRJEB22623) | gut metagenome | biome: sheep rumen | host: Ovis aries | place: New Zealand | reverse complement strand
TATTCAAGTTTCGCTATCGCTCAACTTTTTGGAGTTCAAGGAGTTCATGGAGTTCAAGGAGTTGCAAGACAATAGCTTCGTGCCGTGTTTTCCTAAAAAACAGAAGGACTCAGAGCAACGACTAATGTCTTGAAACTCCTTGTAACTCCTTGCTACTCCTTGTTTACTTAACATGCGAAAGTTGAGGTTTCTTTATTCTTTCTGGAGTTAGCTGTATTTAACGAGCCTTTGGCTCATGAAGTTAACGGAAGCCCCCCTCTACTGGTCTTCCATCAGCTTGCGGTAGCGAATGCGCTTGGGTTCCTCCAGCCCCAGCCGCTGCGCTTTGTTTGCTTCGTAGTCAGTGTAGTTGCCCTCGAAGTAGAACACATTGCCGTCGCCTTCGAAAGCCAGAATGTGAGTGCAAATGCGGTCGAGGAACCAGCGGTCGTGGCTGATGACGACAGCACAGCCGGCAAATGCCTCCAAGCCCTCTTCGAGTGCTCGGAGCGTGTTCACGTCAATGTCGTTGGTAGGTTCGTCGAGCAGCAGCACGTTGCCTTCCTGCTTGAGGGCCACGGCCAACTGGAGACGGTTGCGCTCGCCGCCGCTCAGTACGCCGCACTTCTTCTCCTGGTCCACTCCGGTGAAGTTGAACCGCGAGAGATAAGCCCTCACGTTGACATCGCGCCCACCCATCCGGATGGTTTCGTTGCCTTGGCTCACTACCTGATAGACGCTCTTTTCCGGGTCGATGTCCTTGTGCTGCTGGTCAACGTAGCTGAGTTTGACGGTTTCGCCCACATTGAAGGTTCCCTGGTCAGGTTGCTCCAATCCCATGATAAGGCGGAAGAGCGTGGTCTTGCCTGCACCGTTGGGGCCAATCACGCCCACGATGCCGTTGGGCGGCAGCACGAAGTTGAGATCGCTGAAGAGCGTCTTCTCGGGGAAGGCTTTGGCCACATGCACGGCCTCGATCACGTTGTTGCCCAGGCGCGGGCCGTTTGGGATGAATATCTCCAGGCGCTCCTCCTTCTGTTTCTGTTCCTCGTTGAGCATCTTGTCGTAGGCGTTCAGACGCGCCTTTCCCTTTGCCTGGCGCGCCTTCGGTGCCATGCGCACCCACTCCAGCTCGCGCTCAAGCGTCTTGCGACGTTTAGAGGCAGACTTCTCCTCCTGTGCCAGCCGCTGTGACTTCTGCTCGAGCCAGCCCGAATAGTTGCCCTTCCAGGGAATGCCCTCGCCTCGGTCGAGCTCGAGAATCCACTGCGCCACGTCGTCCAGGAAATAGCGGTCGTGGGTGACAGCGATGACTGTGCCTTCATATTGCTGGAGGTGCTGCTCGAGCCAGTCGATGGTCTCAGCATCCAGGTGGTTGGTAGGTTCGTCGAGCAGCAGCACGTCGGGTTTTTGCAGCAGCAAACGGCAAAGGGCTACGCGCCGCCGCTCGCCACCGGAGAGATTCTTGACGCTGCGCTCGCCTGGCGGACAGTTCAGGGCAGCCATGGCGCGCTCGAGTTTGGAGTCCATGTTCCACGCGTCGGTGGCGTCGATGATGTCCTGCACGGCAGCCTGCCGGGCCATGAGCTTCTCCATCTTGTCTGCATCCTCATAGTATTCGGGCAACCCGAACTTCACGTTGATGTCATCGTATTCAGCCAAAGCGTCATAAACGTGCTGTACGCCCTCCATGATGTTCTCCTTGACCGTCTTGTCCTCGTTGAGCGGCGGATCCTGGGGCAGATAGCCCACCGAATAGCCGGGGCTCCACACCACGTTGCCCTGGTATTGCTGGTCGATGCCTGCAATGATCTTCATGAGTGTTGACTTTCCGGCGCCATTCAGTCCGATGATGCCAATTTTCGCCCCATAGAAGAAACTGAGGTAAATGTTCTTGAGCACTTGCTTCTGGTTCTGCTGGATGGTCTTGCTCACTCCCACCATCGAGAAAATCACTTTTTTGTCATCTACTGTTGCCATAGCTGTATGTCATTTGGTTATTAAACTGAGTTCATGGAGTTCAAGAAGTTCATGGAGTTCAAGGAGTTCATGGAGTTCAAGAAGTTCATGGAGTTCAAGAAGTTCATGGAGTTCAAGAAGTTCAAGGAGTTGCATATTCCGCTCTCACTCGGACGCTCACGAGAAGTTATATCTCGAACTTGTTCTTGAGATAGGCTGTGCTCTCGCCGAGCAGCCTTACGAACTCCTTTGTAGCGTTTTTCACGTAAGCATCCTTCCAGAGGTGGATGCACCCCTGCATGGTGTAGGCCGGCGCTTGGCTCTCGACGATGGGAATGGCATGGAGCCCGCGCTCGCCGACCACCGTACTCTCGCTGAGCACGGTAACGTAGTTGGATTCGCGCACCAGCCTGAAGAGCAGATACACCGTGTTCATCTCCACCTTCAGCCTGAAGCGGTAGCCCGTGCCGGCGGTGATGCGGTCGAAGGCGTTGCGGGCCTGCAGCCCCCTGCGGGGCATGGCCAGGTCGTAGCGTTGCAGTTCGGCCAGCGAAATGGCATCCCTCGAGGCCAGCGCATGGCGCTCGTCAACGATGACGGCCAGCCGGTTGCTGAACAAGGGGCGGCTCTCGATGCGCGGATTGCCCAGCAAAGGCTTGAAAGCCAGCACGAAGTCGAGCTCGTGGTGCAGCAGGCGCTCCATGAGGTCGGCCATGTACGACTGGCTGACGTTCACCTTCACGTTGGGATAGAGCCGCAGGAAGGCCGTGAGTGTTTCGGCCATGATGCTGGTGAACGAGAAGGTAACGCCGATGTTCAGTTCGCCCGCCATCAAGTTCTTCAGTTCCTCCAGCCTCGTTTGGCAGTTGTCAGCCGCATGCAGCGTTTCCTTGGCCAGGGGGAGCAGCGTCTGCCCAGCCTCGGTGAGGGTCACCTCGTGGCTGTTGCGCAGAAAGAGCGGTTGGCCGAATTCATGTTCCAGTTGCTGAATCTGTTGTGACAGGGTGCTCTGCGTGATGAACAAATCACGGGCAGCCGCCGAGAAGTTGAGCGTCTCGGCCAGCTTCAGAAAATATTTCAGTTGGCGTAGTTCCATGCGTATTGTTCCATTAACATCGGCTATATAACTAAAAGATATTCGTCAGTTTTGCAGTAGGAGGTGACGTGAGACACATCACAATCCGTGAATCATGTGAATCATGTGACGTGAGACACGTCACCTCCTACTTGGACACTGCAAAAATAATCATTTATATTCTAACCAACAAATAAAAAAGGAGTAAAAAGCGTTTTGCTATCGATTTTTTCGATAGCAACATTTCAAACAATTCATAAACAAAACAAGGTAGAACCCAAGAATCGCACTATCTTTGCAACAGAAAAGAAAACAACCCACCAACGACTTGGTGGAGAACAACCACAAAAAAAACAACAAACAATTAAACAGAAAAGATTATGGATAACATTTTATTCAACACAGCAGCACTTGCCGTCATGACAATCGTTGGAGTAGCATTCTCATTCTGGTATGCACGTCATGAGCACATAGACGTCATGTAACTGCTCCCCGCCCCGGAGCCAGTTCCGAAAAAAACAAAAAACGAACTTTCGCACCTCTGAAACTTATATTTCTTGTGTTTCAGAGATGCGAAAGTTCGTTTTCGCTTGGTGAATCCTTTGCCGTCTCGTTTTTTTTCACTACATTTGTCACATTATTATATATAATCATACCCAAAGACACATACAACATGATCACCAACAGCAACTACCTTGAAACCGACGGCATGATTGAACACCTCAAGAATGTTCCCTACGATGTCGCCCGCCGCAGCCTTTATGACGCCCACGACCTCTATGAGGGCTATGTCCCCTCAGCCGACCCATCGGCCGACAAACAATCCTTCGACCAGTGCTTCGACAGCCGTGTCTATCACCACTTCATTGCCACAGGCAAGCATGCCAGCAGCGTCAACGAGTCGCTAGCCCGAGCCCTCCACGACCACGGCATGCACACCGCCCTCGACACGTTCTTCACCCACCACGACAACCGGCTCTGCATCGGCATCATGGGTGGACACGCACTTCCCCGCTCCAATCCCATGTTTGTCCAAATAGCCCTGCTCAGCAAGCGGCTCACCGAGCAAGGATTCTGCATGCTCAGCGGCGGAGGCCCCGGTGCCATGGAAGCCACCCACCTGGGAGCATGGCTTGCCGGGCGCACCCATGAGGAGGCACAGGAAGCCATCAGCGAGCTGTCGCAAGCAGCCGACACGTTCAAGGACGCCGCTTGGCTGTCGTCGGCCCTGAGTGTGATGCGCCGCTATCCGCAAAGCCGCTACGTCAGCCTGGGCATCCCCACATGGCTCTACGGCCATGAACCCTCCACCCCCTTCGCCACTCACATAGCCAAGTTCTTCGAGAACAGCATCCGCGAGGACAGCATCCTCACCTTCGCTTTTGGAGGCATCATCTACGCCCCGGGGAGCGCAGGCACCATGCAAGAAATCTTCCAGGACGCCGTTCAGAACCACTACCTCTCCTTCGGTTTCTCCAGCCCCATGGTGTTCTTGGGGCAACGCTTCTGGACAGAGGACATGCCCGTGTATCCCCTGCTGCAGCAGCTCATGGCCGCAGGAAAGTACAAGAACCTGCTGCTCACCCTTACTGACGAGCCCGCTGAAATTGAACAAGTGCTGATGCAGTTCAGGGACAAGCGCTGATAGAGTTCGGGGAGAAGCGCTGATGCTGGTTAGGGAGAAGTGCTGATACAGTTCAGGGGTAAACGCTGATATGGTTCAAAAAACGTCGGAAGCGCAAAAAATTGTCATTTTATTTTGTTATGCGTCCGATTTGCATTACCTTTGCACCGCGAATGGAGCAAGCCCCGGTTGTTAAGGGGCTCCATAGAACGAACAAATAATCATAAGAAATGAAAGTATTAAAATTTGGCGGAACATCCGTAGGTTCCGTGAAAAGCATTCTTAGCTTAAAGAGAATTGTAGAGACAGAGGCTCGGAAACAACCTGTCATAGTAGTAGTCAGTGCTCTCAACGGCATCACAGACAAACTGATAGCCACTTCGCTATTGGCCAAGAACGGCGACGAGCATTATCGCGAGGAATTCGACGCGATGGTCAACCGCCACCACCAGATGATCGACACCATCATCACTGACCCCAAAAAACGAGAGGACTTGTTCAACAACGTGGATTCGCTTTTCGACCAGTTGAAAAGCATCTACTACGGTGTCTATCTCATTCACGACCTGAGCGAGAAGACGCAGGACACAATCATCAGCTACGGCGAGCGGCTTAGCTCGCACATCGTGGCCGCCATGGTGAAGAATGGCGTGAGGATGAACGCCCGCGACTTCATACGCACCGAGCACAAACAGGGAAAGCACGTGCTCGACACCGAGCTGACCAATCAGCTCATACGCGATGCCTTCGCCCAGATGGGCAGCGCCGACGGTACGTCCAGCAACAGAATGGTGTGCGTGGTGCCGGGCTTTATCGCCCGCGACCGCGACAGCCACGAAACGACCAACCTGGGCCGCGGGGGATCGGATCTGACAGCAGCCACCATCGCTGCCGCCCTCGATGCAGAAGTGCTGGAGATTTGGACGGATGTGGACGGATTCATGACAGCCGACCCGAAGGTCATCAAGAGCGCATACACCATCAACGAACTGAGCTACGTAGAGGCCATGGAGCTCTGCAACTTCGGCGCAAAGGTGATCTATCCACCGACCATCTATCCCGTTTGCGTGAAGAACATCCCCATAAAGGTGAAGAACACATTCAACCCCGAACACCCGGGCACCCTGATCAAAGAAACCATCGAGGACGACATGAAGCCCATCAAGGGCATCAGCAGCATCAAAGGCACCACGCTCATCACGGTGACGGGCCTCTCGATGGTGGGCGTGATTGGCGTCAACCGCCGCATCTTCACCACACTGGCCGACCGAGGCATCTCGGTGTTCATGGTGAGCCAGGCTTCGTCAGAGAATTCTACGTCAATAGGTGTGCGCGACGAGGATGCGCAGGCAGCCGTAGAGGTGCTCAACGCCGAGTTCGCCAAGGAGATAGAAACGGGAGCCATGTTCCCCATGCAAGCTGAGAGCGGGTTGGCAACCATCGCCATCGTGGGTGAGAACATGAAGCACACCCCGGGCATCGCCGGAAAACTGTTCGGCACACTGGGACGCAGCGGCATCAGCGTGATTGCCTGCGCCCAGGGAGCATCGGAAACCAACATTTCGTTCGTGGTGGACGGAAGATTCCTGCGCAAGTCGCTCAACGTTCTTCACGACTCGTTCTTCCTCTCGGAATACAAGGTGCTCAACCTCTTCATCTGCGGCATAGGAACCGTGGGAGGCATGCTGCTTGAGCAGATACGCACCCAGCAGCAACGGCTCATGCAGCACAAGAGGCTGAAGCTGAACGTGGTGGGTATTTCGGACGTGAGCAACTTTGTGCTCAACCGTGACGGAATCGACCTGGACAGCTACGAGCAGACACTGCGCAAAGGCGAGCCCGCCAACACTGAACGCATGCGCGACGAAATAGTGAAGATGAACATCTTCAACTCGGTGTTCGTGGACTGTACCGCCAGCCGACAGATAGCAGCACTCTACCAAACGCTCCTGGAGCACAACATTTCGGTGGTGGCTGCCAACAAGATTGCCGCCTCGAGCGACTATGACAGCTACATGCGTCTGAAGCAGACAGCACGCGATCGAGGCGTGTGGTTCCGCTACGAAACCAACGTGGGCGCCGGACTGCCCATTATCGGCACCATCAACGACCTTTGCAACTCGGGCGACAAAATACTGAAGATTGAGGCCATTCTGTCGGGAACGCTCAACTTCATCTTCAACGAGATTGCTGCCGACGTGCCCTTCTCGGAGACGGTGCGCCGTGCCAAGGAGCAACGCTACAGCGAACCCGACCCGCGCATCGACCTGAGCGGCACCGACGTGATACGCAAACTGGTCATTCTCACGCGCGAGGCGGGCTACAAGGTGGAACAGGAGGATGTGGAGAAGCATCTGTTTGTGCCCGACGACTATTTCGAAGGTTCACTGGAAGATTTCTGGAGAAGGCTGCCCGAATTGGACTCCGATTTCGAGGCTCGCCGCAAGGTGCTCGAAGCCGAAGGCAAACGCTGGCGCTTCGTAGCCACGATGGAGAACGGAAAGACGAGCGTTGAACTGAAGGCTGTGCCCAAGGACCATCCGTTCTACCCGCTTGAGGGGTCGAACAACATTGTGTTGCTCACCACCGAACGCTACAAGGAATATCCCATGCTCATACAGGGCTACGGAGCCGGCGCAGCTGTAACGGCCGCGGGTGTGTTTGCCAACATCATGAGCATAGCAAACATTTAACATTTCCGCACAACCAATTGACATGAAACACATTATCATTCTTGGTGACGGCATGGCAGACCATCCCGTGGAACGCCTTGGCGGAAAGACTTTGCTGCAATATGCACGTCCCGAATACATGGACAGACTGGCTCGCGAGGGCCGTTGCGGACGGTTGATAACGGTGCCCGAAGGGTTCCCGCCGGGCAGCGAAGTGGCCAACACCGCCATTCTGGGATACGACCTTAACAAGGTGTACGAAGGACGTGGGCCGCTGGAGGCCGCCTCAATAGGCTATGAAATGGCGGACGACGACATGGCCATACGTTGCAACATCATCACCTTGGAGAACGGAAACATCATCACCCACAACGGCGGCAATCTGGAAACTGCCGATGCAAAGGTGCTCATCGACTATCTCAACGAGCATCTGGCTGCGCCGGTGAACCGTGAGCTGGGAAGAGAGTGCGTGAAATTCATCGCCGGAATACAATATCGCCATCTGCTGGTGGTCAAGGGGGGCTCAAAGCACATTGTCTGCGCCCCACCCCACGACCATCCCAACGAGCCTTGGCGCAGTCTGCTGGTGAAACCTGAAGAGGGTGCCCAGACTGAAAAGGGGCGGATGACACCACAGGCCACAGCCGACCTGCTGAACGACCTGATTGTCAGGTCGCAGGACTTGCTGGCCAGCCATCCATACAACCAGAGGAAAGCCAAGCGCGGCGAGCGACAGGCCAACAGCATTTGGCCGTGGAGCGGCGGATACAGGCCCAACATGGCACCCCTCATGGCGGTTTATCCGCAAATCAGAAGCGGGGTGGTCATTTCGGCGGTCGATTTGATTCGCGGAATCGGCCACTATGCCGGACTGCGCATCGTGGAAGTGAATGGTGCCACGGGATTGGCCAACACCAACTACGAGGGCAAGGCCCAGGCCGCCATTGAGGCACTCAAGAACAACGACTTTGTGTTCGTCCACGTCGAAGCTACCGACGAAGCGGGCCATGACGGCGACTTGGAACTTAAACTGCGAGCCATCGACTATCTTGACAAACGACTCGTCAAACCCGTCTTGGAAGCCACCGAGAAAATGGACGAACCGGTTTGCATAGCGCTTCTGCCCGACCATCCCACACCAGTGGAGATGCGCATACACGTGAACGAGCCAGTGCCCTTCGTCATTTGGCACCGAGGCATTGCGCCCGACGCGGTCGAGCATTACGACGAAGTGGCCTGCGTCAGTGGCAGCTATGGTATGTTGCAGCTTAACGAATTCATGAACGAACTGATGAAAACAGAATAATAGCCTATGAAATACTACAGCACCAACAGAACGGCACCCATTGCCGACCTGCACAAAGCAGTGACAAAAGGACTGGCCGAAGACCGCGGCCTCTACATGCCCGAAACCATCCACAAGCTCCCCCGTGAGTTTTTCGAGAACATCGAGGAAATGTCGTTTCAGGACATCGCCTACAACGTGGCCAGTGCCTTCTTCGGCGAGGACGTGGACTTGGATGCGCTTCAGGAAATCGTCTTCGACACGCTGCGCTTCGACTGCCCCGTGGTGAAGGTGACGGACAACATCCATTCGCTCGAGCTGTTCCATGGCCCCACGCTCGCCTTCAAGGACGTGGGGGCACGGTTTATGGCGCGACTGCTTCAATACTTCATCCGCATGGACGGCGGCGAAGAAAGGGTGAATGTGCTCGTGGCCACCAGCGGCGACACAGGCTCGGCTGTGGCCAACGGATTCCTGGGCGTGGAAGGCATACACGTCTATGTTCTCTATCCCAAAGGAAAGGTGAGCCCCATCCAGGAGTGCCAGTTCACAACCCTAGGCAAAAACATAACGGCTGTCGAAGTGGATGGCGTGTTTGACGACTGCCAGGCACTGGTGAAGTCGGCCTTCATGGACAAAGCGCTGAACGACCACATGCGCTTGACTTCGGCCAACTCCATCAACGTGGCGCGTTTTCTGCCACAGGCCTTCTACTACTTCAACGCATACGCCCGCATGAAACGACAGTGCAATGGCAGGAAATTGGTGATGTGTGTGCCCAGCGGCAACTTCGGCAACATTTGTTCCGCACTCTTCGGCCACCGCATGGGACTGCCCATCCATCGTTTCATTGCCGCCAACAACGCCAATGACGTGTTCTACAACTATCTAAAGACCGGTCAATACGAGCCCAAACCATCGATACAAACCTTGGCCAATGCAATGGATGTGGGCGACCCAAGCAACTTTGCCCGCATCTACGACCTGTACGGAGGTTCACACGAACAGATTGCAGCCCTCATCAGTGGCGCCACATATACCGACCAACAGATCCGTGAAACCATGCGCGAGTGCCATGCCGAAAACGGTTATGTGCTCGACCCGCATGGTGCATGTGGCTATCGTGCGCTGAAGGAACAGTTGCAAGCTGACGAAGTGGGCGTTTTCTGCGAGACAGCCCACCCTGCCAAATTCAAGGAAAAAGTGGACGAAATCCTTGGCATCGACATTGCCATTCCCGACCGTCTAGCCGCTTTCATGAAGGGAGAAAAACAGAGCGTTGCCATGACGAAGGATTTTGCCGACTTCAAGGCTTATTTAATGAAAGAGTGAAATACTGAAGTTTCGGGAGTAGAGATGCCATGCTACCACATCTCTACAACAACGAATATAGCGAATTTCCCGAATACACCTATGGCGGCAGCG
>OCTX011776501.1_pt1 | contig 10020 bp, 20 predicted proteins | sample 1539691 | NCBI WGS metagenome assembly OCTX01 (sample SAMN02144231, study PRJEB22623) | gut metagenome | biome: sheep rumen | host: Ovis aries | place: New Zealand | reverse complement strand
GACGAAATTTTGTAATTATTCGTCCGTTTCTTGTTTTCATGCATATCCTTCAACGCTTGCACAACAACATCTAACTGCTCTCTCTGCGTCCGCAAACAACTACCGCTCTTCCACCTCTCATCAAACATCCTTCTCGCCACCAGCGCAGGAGACACTTCATAACCGTCCGTCCCAAATTCGCTATTTGTCGCAAACGCCTTGAAAAAAACCTCTGCTTCATAAAAAGGCATTTTCCGCAACGCAAGCATCATGTACGCCGCTAACATCAGAGAACCACGCTTTACGTTTTTTGTGTCTTTCCCGTTCAAAAGGCAACGCCACGTTCTGTTCAGTTCTGATTCGTGTTTTTCACAATAATCCACAACCTTCATCGGTGTACGAACGCCATCATCCCACAAGGAAAACAACAGATTGATCGCAGAGAGAATACCTTTGGATGTTTCAATCCCTCTTGCATTGCTTATCTGCGTTGCGTTCCTTACGCTATTCAGATCATAAGCGGTAACCGATTGATCCACGCCACGAACAACCGTCATCTCAACTGTTTTGTTCGATGCAATAACCGCCGCTAAACGATGCTGTCCGTTCTTCAGCAATCCTTTGTCATCAAATACAATTGCCTCACCATTAAGTTCCCACCGTCCTTCCCTCATATCATCGGCGTAACGATTCACCACAGAACGGTTCAGCTTTCTGAAGTTGTTCTTGTTTGCCCTCAAGTAATCTTTAGCAACATCCGGAGTAATCCTTTCAACCGTCATTGTAATCATTTGATTCGCCCTCCTTATTTTTTCCAGTTCCCTAACATCTTTTTCGCTTCTGCGTCACTTATTGTCGGTATCCCTAACGCTTCAGCGTCTTGAATCAGTGAATCAATCAACTGCGCCATTTGCTTTGAATCGTAAACGGATGATCCATAATAAAGTATGACATTCGTACAACCGTCAACCTTGCTTTGAATCGTATCCGTCTGCCACCCTAAGCCGTTTTTCTCCCAGCTTTCACGGAGCCTATCAACCGCCTTGTCTATAACACAAATCGTATCGCTTACACCGCCAATCTCTTTAATCGCATGACGGTAAACATCCGTCTTTTTTTCACCCGTCCTTTCCGCAATTTTATCTATCAGCACCCAAGCGTAAGCGTTTGCCGACAGGCTCCTGCCCCTACGGAATTGCTTTATCTCAAACGTTATCTCCTTTTCAGATAAAGCATCAAACAACTCAGAAACGTTCTCCGGCGTGGAAATCGTTATCAGGAAATTACCCTCACGACTCTTTGTCAGGTCTTTCAACTTGCCAATCATTTTCTCTCACCGTTCGGTTTGAAATTCGTATAAATCGCTTCAATCATTTTCTCTGCCTGTTCCATCGTCTGTTTTTCAGACGGAATGTCCTCAATGATCTTTGCCTCAATCAACGATTTCCGCATCTCCATGAATTTCTTAATCATTTCCGCAGTATCCTCAATCCCGAACATCTGCTTCATAAAAGTCAATTCGTTTGCGATATAATCCTTCACAGACGTTTTCGGATCAGGAGCCGGGATTGTTTTGACCGCCGTCACTGTTGCCTGAGCGTCTTTCCTTTCCGTCCTTAGCGGAACTTCTTGTACATTGTTTACCTTCTTCGTAAAATCCTTATCCTGATTGTTAATAGCGTTAGCAAGTTCTTCCGCAGAGCAAATTCCACCGCCATCTATGCCTAACGCAAGGAACCCTAACGCACGCCCAACCGCCGATGTTTCACAATTTTCAATGTATGAAGTCTTGTTTATGTAGCCGTTCGTTTCCTTTTCGTAAGCCATCCCCGTCCCGAGGACAATTTCCTTCCCGTCCTCCGTGTAATACCCGACCTTCGTCTGCATAACGCAAACGCCATTCTCAATGCTCAGAAGATTAGTGTGTATAAACCCGTCCGGGTAAAGCATTCGAAACGCTTTCACCCTCTGCGGAACCATAATGTAATTTTTGCCTTTCACATCAATTCCGGTTAGTCCCTCGTTAGCTTTCATGATCTGCTCAAATGTAATTGCCATTTTACTTTACCTCCACTTCAAACACATCTTCACGTTTCGTCACCTTAATTCCCGGAACAATTTCCCCGGTTTCCTTCAAGGCAACGCCATCTCCTTCAACCTTGACCTGCGCTTTCAATTCCTGCCAGTTAAGTTCCTTCTTAGTCTTCACGAACGATTCAAGACCATTTTTCTCGCAGAAATCAACAGCCTGCTTCTGCTCTGTTTTGTAATCAAATTCCGGCTCTCTGTGTTTCAGAGCAAGACTCCCTGTAGGCAATTTGTAGGCAACCTTCGTTTTTGTTTCCTTTGCAAAGCCTTCATCCACCCGGCTATTGAAATACCCACGCAGGATTCCCTCAAAAAACGCAACATCCTCATCCGCTTTAGCGGAAAGCATATCCTTCTGATCCTGATAAAACTGCATCTGCCTATCAAGTTCATCTGATTCACGCTTCTGTTCTGCCCGAATCTTCCTGATTTTATTAAGGCACCATTCAGCCTTCATATCGTTATCGCAGACGAACTGCTCCCTGACATTGTTCTCAGAAACCATTTCACTCATTTTCTTTTCCTCCCTTGCTTTTGTTCCCCTCATGTGCTATAATTACACATGAAGTTAGGTTTGATTTGCCCTCATTCCACTTCACTTTCCCCGGCTTTACAGAGCCGGGCTTTTATTTTCCCGGAAAAATCGGAGCATTGTAACCGCAGATCGGAAACAAGTCCGGCTTTTCCGTCTTTCGAAAATAACGCTTAATCCGGTCAATCAGCGTTACCTTCATTGATAACCGCTTACTGGTCATCGGGCAGTACACATAACGGCTTACCATTTAATTCACCCCCATTTCTTTTTGTATGGCTTTCATTCTTCTTGAAACGTCTTCAAGCTCGTCCATAATCGAAGCCACCCGATCGCCAAGCGGATTATCTTCAAGATCATTAAGCGCCATTTCTGCTCTTTCGAGAGCCATTTCAATAAAAGAAACGGTCGCATCCATAAATGGTTTTACTTTCATCGCCTTCTCTTCGCTGATTATCGGCGCAGTTTGTTCTTCCCACATCTTTGCCAAAGCGTTTTCAAAAATAGCGTCAAGCGCATTATCACAAAACGTACTCATTTCTCTCCCTCCAGAAGAACGCCGCACTTCTTTAAGTACCTATTTTGTTCATCGCTCCTGTCATTCAGCCATTCCCCTGAAACACAACTCTGTTCCCACAACTCTCTGCGTAATTTTTTCTCTGTCGCAACGCCCGGATTGTCCTCCCATTCAATAACGGTGATTGACATATACCCGTCCTTATTTGCCGAAAAACTAACGTCCGTTGCATTCTTAAAGCACTCCATGACCGCTTTATTAAGGCTTTCAAGCAACGGATAAACCTTTTCAATACCTTCCATTTGATTTGCCCCCCCTTGTCTTTGATACAACCATTTTTCCAATCTTCTGTTCCGATAAATAAACTCTCGGATATTCCCTCCTGCTCTCTTCCCACGCTTGCAGATCTGATTCATAAACGGTAAGAGGTGACTCCATGTGCGGCATTTTTCGGATATAATTCCGGGCGCACTGCAACGAACATTTATACCGTTGCGCTATGTCCTTTACCGTCAAAATCGTCTGCATAAAAGCCATCCTCTCCTTCCTCATACAGGTCTGTCCACTTACAGCCGTAAACCTTTGCCATCCGCAAAGCGATTGAAATCGGCAATTTTCTCGCTCCAGTTTCATAAAAACTGAGTACAGCCGAAGTCCTCCCGATCCGTTTCGCCGCTTCTGTCTGGGTCAGCTCAGCTAAAAGCCTGTATTTCTTGCACCTCGTCACGCTTTCACCTCCCTTCCAAACTTTACTCACCGTAAAGCGCAACTTTATCTTACATCAAGTTTTACAAAAAGTAAAGTGATTTTCAAAAATTTTTTATTAAAAATTTATTTACAAAACGTTAAGTTTTGTTTAAAATTAGGCTGGAAAGGGGGATGAAGTAGTTGAAAATAAAGGAATTTCGCAAGGCGGCAGGTCTTACGCAAAAAGATTTAGGGGAAATTGTTGGTGCTTCCCCTGTATCAATTCACTTTTATGAGAACGGAACTCAATCTCCTGATGTGCCAATGTTAAAAAAGCTGGCTGATGCGCTATGCACATCCGTTGATGCCCTCGTTGACCATAATCAGCCCTCTGATAACGAGGAATGGGAATTCCGTGAAAGCATGCGAAACAATCCGAATTTCCGCTTGCTCTTCTCTGCCGCAAAAACAGCCAAGCCAGAACATCTTCGTGCCGCAGCAGCCGTTCTGCAATCCTTGAAGGGAGATGAGCAAAATATTAACTGAGGGCGATTTTCATGTTTACCTCCTGCCCTTCGATGGAGATGTAGAAGGTTGTGTCACGATGGATGAAAACTGCTTTTATTCCATTTATATCAACTCAAATCTTTCTCCTGAGAAGCAACGCAAAGTGTTAAATCATGAATTAAGACATATACTTAATAATGACTTTTATAATAATAAACCTATATATGATATTGAATATAATAAAGATAATAATAAATAATAAATAATAAAAATAAAAAGGGTTGCTCACGTTTGTTCGCTTTTGTTCACGTTTGTTCCATTTTGATCGGAGTTGCTAATCATGCCAAGACAAAAAAAGCAAGTCTTGAAAAAAAGAAAGGATGGAAGATATGCTTGCCGCTATAAAGACCAGTGGTTTTACTCATGTATAAGTTCTGACGATGCTCTGGAGCAACGAGAGCAATATATACGTTCTATTAAAAGGGGAAAATTCAATCAAGAGATCACTGTTTTTGAATATGGCTCTGAATGGCTCAAAATCGCCTATCCTGCTGTTTCTGATACAACGTTTAGGGGATTGGCTATTCACTTGCAACATCTTGTAAATCGGCTCGGAAACGAACGAATACGGGAAATCCGTCCTTTGCAAATAAAAGAGGTTTACTCCACTGAATATAAAAATGTTTCTAACGCCTATCTGAAAGCGGCAAAGCAATTGTTTTGCGCTCTTTTTGATTCAGCCGTTGCGGACGGCATTTGCCATACAAATCCGGCGAGAGCAACTAAACCGCATAAAGGCGCTGAAGGTGGTCATCGTGCAATTACAGAACAGGAAAGGGAATGGATAAACACATACTGTCACGACCACAGATTTTATCCGGCAGTAATAACAATGCTTTATGCTGGAATCAGACCGCAAGAAGCAAAGGCGTTAACAATAGAAAAAGCATATGACGGAAAGGTGTTGCATATAACGGAAACCGCACACAAAAATGGGAATAATCAATACGAAATCACAAAGCAAGGGAAAACAAAAAACGCAATACGAGATATACCTGTATTCCCCCCAGTTGCAGAAGCCTTGTCTAATCGCAAAGGTTTATTGATAACCACAGCTAAAGGTAAACAAATTACTTCTACAACATGGAGAAACGCTTACAATTCCTATAAGACTTGCATGGAAACTGCAATAAACGGTTGCCATAAAAGATGGTATGGAAAAACCAAAGAGCATAAGTCGATTATTGATGCAGGAGGAGAACTGCCGCCATGGATAGAATTTACCGTTGTCCCCTACGATTTGCGCCACTCTTTCTGCACATGGGGCAGAGATATGGGCGTAGAACTCCATACAATGATCGAATGGATGGGACACGCTGATGCTTCAATGATCATGAAAATATACGATGAAGTTTCCGTTAATCGTAGCGAAAACGAGGCGAAAAAGGTGCTTAAAAAGGCATTTCGTAGTCAGAATGGTAGTCAGAATGAAAAACAAAGCCACGAATCCGTTGATAATAAAGGAGCCGGGAAACTGTAAGTTGTGTTTTCATACCCGGAGTGTCATAGGTTCGAGTCCTATTTGAGCCACAAATGAAATCCCTATGAATTAAGGAGTTCACAGGGATTTTTCTTTTGCTTGCAAACATCAAAAATCAATAAAAAAGATATAAAAACCATAATAAAAGTAGTCAGATGGTAGTCAAAAAGAGGAAGGGATTTCCCTTCCTCCGATTTAGGCAAGTTTATCCATAACCGCACCGTAAAGTTTAGGCTGGATTATACTTAACGTTGTCATTAGTTCGTCAAGTATCGGCATTATTTCTTCCACTTCTCTACCATCAACCGCTCTTGCAAATTCACTATCGCTTCCTATTGTAATTATGTTTCGATCAGGTGCAGGAGCATACGAGTAGGCTGGTTGTTCGGCTTCCTTCTCTTCCCCGAACATCTCTCGCTGGATGGTATAAAACGCCGCAAGCATAATACAAGTCTTTGCGTCAGGATTCCTCTTGCCTTGACATTCAGCAATTGCGGATTTTATGTCTGCTCTCGTTATCACGGAGCATCACTCCATTTTATCCACAAGACGCTGAATCTCCATGCGTGTATGCTCATCAGGCGCTTCGCCCATCAGATCACGCAATTTGTCCGTCAGGGTATGCCGTGAATAACCTTCAGAGGCATACCGACCCATGCTGTCACGCCTACGAGCGTAAGAACGGTCATTGTAGGAACGATCTCCCTCATACGCCCACGGCATATAACGACCGGAATAACCGTCCTCATCATCCATGATCTTACACAGATTCTTAGTAGCGTGAGCCAGCTTGTCAACAACTTCCAGATTTCCGGCAGTCATTTCTTTCCGTCCGTAGTCTTTCAGTTCGTCCATCAGCTTATCTTTCAGTTCGTGCAGTTCTTTCACTGTCTTATCCTCCTTCCTCAAGCAATACGGGAAACCGTAAGATTAGCGTTCTTCACTAAGATTTCCGGCGCAACTCCACCTGCTGTTGCAGGAGTGGAAGTGTTCTCAACCGCTACGGAGAAACAGCATCCCTTCGGAACGGTAATAATCGCCGTGGAAGTCACATTAAAGAAGTTAGCGTCAGTAGGTGGATCGTCAGCCGTTGCCGCAGGAGTTACAACTGCTCTGCTGGTCTGAATCGGTTCACCGTCAATCGCTAAGGCTACACTAATCGCACCGACTGTTGCCCCGGTAGGCAACGCCACGTTTCCGTTGAACGTTACCTGATACCGGGCAAAACAGGAAGTCGGGTTATTCACGATACCACGAAGAATAACAATTCCTGACTGGTTTCTATGGTAGACATATCCTTTATTGCAAGGAATAACCGTATCAAGAAGGATATTCTGATTAGGCTCCACCAGCTGAACAGGATTATACGCATATTCTGCCATAGGTATCACCCCTTAGAACGTTCCGTTTCCGCAACCGCAACCGCAACCGGAATTACCGCCACAAGTAAAGATTGGCTGGCTTCCATAAACAGGCTGGCTCGGAATAGGACAACTCCGCAGTTCTCCGATGATAGCATCCCGGATATTCCCGGTCTGCGTTGCCTGAGAAGCCGCCAGATTCGCCATGTTCAGCTGATTCTGAAGACCAGCATTGTCCCTCTGTGCCTGTGCAAGCTGTCCTTTTACACCATCCAGTTCAAGCTGGCACAGTTTGTCAAGAATCGCCTGTGTCCCTCTCGTCTGACTATCAATGATGTCACGAGTGTTCTGAGCCGCAGCAGTCCGATCCGCACAGTTCTCCGTAGCAACAGTGTATTTGAGATCAGCCGTAGCCGCCCGATTGTCACAGCAACACTGGGCAAGCTGACTCTGAAGCGCGAAATTCTGTTGCATATCAGCGATCTGATTAGAATACATCTGCTGAGTGATGGCGTTCTGTGCGCCCGTAACAGCCGCAGTAGTTCCGGCAAAGCCGTTACACAGCTGGTTGGAAATTCCATACACGCCGTCCCGGATAGAAGTGATGTTGTCATTCAGCATCTGGTCACGGAAACCGTTGTTAATATTCTGGCTGTTATTCATCCACGGATAGAGGTCATTCATGCCACCGCCGAATCCACCGCCAAAGCCATTGTTCCATCCACCAAGCAACAGGAACAGGATCAGAATCCACCACCCATTGCCGTCCATGAAACCGCCGTTGCCGCCGTTTCCATACATCGGAGCTACAGGCATAACCATGCCAGAGCCATTTTCATCAGTAAGAGCCATATTTTTGATTCCTTTCGATTTATTTATTCCATCGGTCTATGCGCACTCAACCGAAAAGAATCAATTTCGCCATTTTTTAGGGCAATTTCGCCATTTTGATCAGAAATGGCGTAGTTAAAATTATTTTCCACCAAACATTTTCATAAATTGATTAGCCATCTGCACCGCATTGTTATACTGTTGCTGGCTAACCCTTCCGCTATTAAGCATCTGCTGAACCTGTTGTTTCGGGTCACCCTTAAACATCCGCTGAAATTGCTGGAACCTTTGCATCATATTGTTTTGCGGTTGATTCATACCGTTATAAAGCGGATTGCTCATCATTTTCACCTCTTCTTCTCCGACTCAGATTGTCAACTTTCTGTTGAAGCTCTTCTATTCGTTCTGAAATGCTCTTAAAATCGTCTTTCGTTGCATAAACGGGCGTTTTATCGTTCGCCGTAACAGAAGAGGCAATAGAGCCATTTTGCGAAGATTCACGGATAGTGTAATCCAGCACCTTCATTGAAGGCATCCCAGACGCATCCGCTGATTTCAGATAAATAGTCTGGTTCTCACTATCCCACAGCTGAACCGTATTATTCGGAGCCACCAGATAGCTTTTTGCTCCAGCTTCACCTTGCACCCATATAATTCCCCCATTGGCTGGTTGCTGTGAGGCAGAAACAATGTTCTGCTGAGGAATATACTGTTGATACGGGTAACTAACCGGGTAACCGTTGTTATAAAGAGCCATCCTTCTCACCCTTCCACCAGAAATATTGCGGCAATTCCTTGCTTGAATCCCAACTATCCAGAATAATTCCGTCCCGGACAGCGCACGTATGATTTCCGAACCCTAACACGAACGTTCCTTTCGGATGATCTTCAGCAAACTGCTCTGCCGTGTAGCAATCCGGGCAATTATTCGGGATTATTGCCCTTTTGAAGCCGTTTTGCCGAAGAACCGATCCCCACACAGCATTCGATGATGGCATATCGCCCATTTGAAAAGCGTTCTTTGCTATCATTGCGAAAGCTGTTTCCCAATCCACACCAAGCGCTACCGATATAGCCCGAACAGCGCAATCACCAACGTTCCTGCTAACCGGGTTAGGGTTATACATTTTCCATCTGCTCACGCTGGCTTTCCTCCACAGTCTCCACGTAACGTTCAAAATCATCCAGCTTACCAGAACGCTTATATTTCCCGTACATGAACAGAGCCACATCTCTTGTCATGCCGCAATCTATAAGCCTTGCAATCAATTTATTCACGATCCCACCCCCACGGAAATTATTGCAAAAAAAGACCCCGTCCACGAGGTCATGGACGGGTATCTTTCCGGTAACTTTAGGGAACTTTACAGTAACCCACGTTCCTTCATCAATTCTATAACCGCTCTCCGGGTATTCATTACCACATCAATTTCCGCACTCCCTAAATGTTTGGTCGGAATATTCATCCGATAACGATATTCCTCCATGAGTTTTTCGTCCGACAAATCTTTGTAATACCGCTTGAGTTCCTCTGGTGTTTTCACAATCATTTTTCATTCCTCCTTAATTCCAACTATCGATGTACCGCTGAACCTCTTCAAAGAACCGTTCCTCGTTCTCGCTGTCCGTTTCGCTCTCGCAACGGAAGAAGCGGAAACGGTCAACGGGCTTTTCGCTACCCTCCATCGTGGAGCAGTTGAACACGCTAAACTGGAAGCAACCATCACCCCACTGACAATCATCAACTTCATGATCATCCGGGAGATACGGGCGAACCATTTCAATCGCCTTTTCCAGCCAATCCCTCGTTTTTTCTTCAGTGCTCAACATTTTCGTTCCCCTCCATCCGCTTGATGATCTCGGCTTCTACCAGCCTAATGTCCTCGGCGTAACACCCGTACCGATTATTCGCTGTCATACTCAAGTAAGTTTCCAGCAGTTCCTTCGGAGAAGCCTTCTCCGTCCACGCCTTCTTTTC
>OCTX011669240.1_pt1 | contig 10021 bp, 15 predicted proteins | sample 1539691 | NCBI WGS metagenome assembly OCTX01 (sample SAMN02144231, study PRJEB22623) | gut metagenome | biome: sheep rumen | host: Ovis aries | place: New Zealand | reverse complement strand
TATTATCAGAATATTCTAAATAGTACAACTATTTATTGAAGCATTGAAAGAACACTTGTTTGAAGTAGAATAGAAAGTAGTACGTTTTTTTATATATTTAAGGAGGTTAAATATGCTTAATTCTAATGGTGTCTATGAATATATGCTTTTCTGTGTATATGATAGAGGGAGTGAAGAGTGCTTAGGCTGGTTCACTGATCGGAATAAGTTGTTCGCTGTTGCTGAAGATTATTATTCTAATATGGATGATGAAAGGGATCCTTTCAGATTGTTCTGCTGCCATGGGAATATCATTGATGACGATGGCACTTTTGAGCATGAAGAATATATCCCGGATATCTATGTGGGGAGGTATGAATAATGTATTACTTAGTAAAGCAAACCGCTGAAGCCCGGGAAACGCTTCTAAGTCATGTTGATTACAGAGTGCTTATTGAGATTGCTAACATCCATTATGCTACCATGGATCCGGATAATCGCTTCTATATGTTCATCTGCCAGGGCGAACCGGATCAGGACGGCTTTTACCAGGCGGAACAGTATATTCCGGTGCGGAGGTGATTTTATGTTAGATAAATTGATAGCAGCCATTTCTGCAATTCTATTTCTTTTCGGCTTCAGCGCTGCCGATAGCAACAGCCCATTATGGGCTTTTGCGGCTCTAATTTTGGCTCTGGCGGGCTTTTATTATGTTTCCAGGGGAGAAGATTAAAATGTATAGGCTTAAGGAAGATCCGGATATTATCCGCGACGATTACAAAAAGTATACTTTCTTCCGGGCGCGGCATGACTTTGCAAATTATATCAAGACCAGGGATTATAAAGAAGATATGCTGCAGTCTATTGCCGTGCTGGAAGGAATCTTTTCAGATCTTTATGCAGAAAACTATTATTCTTCAATCAATAAGAAGTTAGCTTCAGATGTTTCTTTAGTTGTCAAAAATTCTTTTGATCTGGAGCAGATCATAAATATCTTAGAAGGTATAGAAAGGAGAATTAAACAATGGGAAAGATAAATTGCAAGATCTTTATTTCTGAAGAAGGATTAACGGAAATTTCACCATTTCATATCCGGCTGCTGGAGAAGTTCAGAGAAATCTATGGAGAAGAAACGCTTGGAGACGCGATAGCCTATATCCTGGATGATTACTTTTTTAACCAGCAGCCCGCTATCTGGAATAAAACATATCACCAGCATTTTGAAGTGGAGGGGAACGAAGAATGAATTATACTTTTGGATGGCAGCATATCAATTTCATTCCTTCCGGGGTTCGTAAAGTCGGAAATGCTTATGATCTGATAGGTGAATATATTGAACAATTATTCAATGGGGAACCAGGATATTACATAGTGTACTATGCCATTGATGGGGATCCGGATTATATGGACTATGCCATATATCATGTTATAAATGATATGTGGTCTCAATGGATTTCTGATTATTTTCATGGTCTGTATGATGTTGCTATATATGGCGTTGGCAAAATTGATGAAGTAAGGGGTGTTATTGAATGAATTTTCCTTTTGAATCAGCCTGGTACACTCCGGAAAATCTTATGTCCGGAACGGTAGCATATAATACACTTAAGGCGGAATATACCAGGCTTCGGAAGAACGCCGGAAAGCGGCTCCGCAACCTGGATCGCTACAAGGGCGGAATGTATAAAGAAACGCGAACAGCGGAAAAGATTCGGGATGCGCTGGATATTAAGCCTTTTGAAAGTAGGGATATGCGGGAACAAAAAGCTGCCATGGCTGATTTTGTTTCCCAGATGCAGGATATTTTCACAAAACCAAATACCATTCCGGAGATGAATGTAAGAATGAAAGAAAGCCTGGAATACTTGCATGATCCGAAAATGAAAGGGCGCTATGATTTTGTAGATGAGACAAATTTTGTAGATTTCTGGAATTTTGTAGATGATTATCGAGATGCAAACAAGGGAATCTATTCTAAATCTCCGGAAGCGGAAATTTTGGATCTCTATGTACAATCTAAGAAAAAGAACATTCCGGCGGATAAGATCAAAGAAGATTTTGATTTCTGGTTGGATAACTTGAAGAAGTTAAAAGTGATGCCGGATGAGCCAATAAAGGCGGATCGGAACAAGCGCCGCTATAAGAACAATGTATCAGCCTGGTATGAAGATAGGTTAAAAAGATTAGAATGAATATTAAGTCATATCGGGAATTTAACTATACTAAGTTATCTTCCAGGAGAGTACAAAAGCGGAAAACAGGGAATCCCGGCAACAAGCGGAAAGATAAATATAAAGATCTTATTTCCGCTTTTGATATTGAAACAACCGGGATCCCTGAAATTGAGCAATCAATTATGTATATTTGGCAGTGGTGCTTTTACTATTCATCAGATGATTATGAAATAGTGATAGGGCGAACGTGGGAAGAATTTATAGATTTCTCTATCCGCCTAAAACGCGCCCTGAAGGGGAAAAAGCTTGTCTGCTATGTGCATAATCTAAGTTATGAATTTGTCTATTTGAGCGGCATTTATAACTTCCTGGAAGAAGATGTTTTCTGCATGGATTCCAGGAAGGTATTAAAGGCGACTTTATACGACTCTATTGAAATGCGCTGCAGCTATATCCACTCTAATATGAAGCTGGAAAGCTTCACTAAAAAATATGGCGCGGAACATTCAAAGCTATCCGGGGAAGAATTTGATTATTCTAAGCGGCGCTATTGGTACACAACACTTTCTAAGAAAGAACTGTCATATTGTATAAATGATGTGTTGGGACTTTGTGAAGCGCTGGATAATGAAATGAAGTCGGACGGTGACAATTTATATTCCATTCCGCTTACTTCAACCGGATATGTTCGGCGGGAAGTAAAAAAGGTTATGCAGCCTTATCGCTATTTTCTTATCCAGCAGCTTTATCCCTGCTTAGAGTTATATATGCTTCTCCGGGAATCCTTCCGGGGCGGCGATACGTGCGCTAATAGATATTATGTTGATAAGATCGTGGATTCGGCAATTTATGCAGCGCTTCATGCTATGGAGGAAGCATGGCAGCGTGCGCACTCAGCGGATAGAAGCAGCAGTTATTTATTTGAAATAGTAAATTCCATGCTTCCCATGAGCGCTTTTGTAAAAGCGGATTATGCAGAAAGCATTGATGATGTAATAACCTTAATGCGGAAAAATAAAGCTGTTCTCTTCCGGGTGAAACTTTGGAATGTCAGGCTAAAGAACAGACTAACCGGAAATCCTTATATCCCCGTTGCTAAGTGTAGCAGCCTTGTTAATGCTATAAAAGCTAATGGAAGAGTGCTGCAAGCGGATTACCTGGAAACGGTTATAAATGATATTGATCTGCAAATTTTATTAGATCAATATGAATTTTCCTCCGATGTTGTTTCCGATTGCTGGTTTGCCCGCTATGGCAAACTGCCGAAACCGCTCCGGGATCTGGTAACATACTATTACCAACAGAAAACCGCACTGAAAACAGATGATCCGGAAAGTGAAAATTTCATATTATACAATAAGATGAAAAGCCGCGCTAATAGCACTTATGGCTTAATGGTTCAGAAAGTGCTAAGGGATGATATTGTATATCGTGACGGCGATTTTCGCTTAAAGCACGAAAACGAAACGCCGGAAGAAAAAATAAAAAGATATGAAGCGGAGTTAGAAAAGGATAAGAAAAAAGCTTTTCTGGTTTATCAATGGGGATGCTGGATAACATCTTTAGCACGTTTAGCACTTCATAAGGGTGTGGGATGCGCAACTAATGCCGGAGCGGATCCAGGGCGGTTCCTCTATTGTGATACAGATTCAGTAAAGTATTTAGGCGATGCGGATTTTACAGAATATAATAATTGGTGCATCAGGAAATGTAAGGAATCAGGCGCATATGCAACAGATCCGAAAGGCAAGGTGCATTATATGGGAGTATTTGAACCGGAAGAAGATATGCTGCAGTTTGCGACTATGGGCGCTAAAAAATATGCGTATGTTGATACAAAAGGAAAGCTGCATATTACAATAGCCGGAGTATCGAAAAAAGAAGGTGCAAAAGAATTAGAAAGCAAAGGTGGCTTAGCTGCATTTAAGGAAGGATTAGTTTTTGAACTTGCAGGCGGGTTAGAAGCCGTTTATAATGATGATACGGATATGGAATGGATTAACGAAGATGGTAAGACAATACATATTACCAGGAATCTTTATCTGAAGCCCAGCACATACACTTTAGGAATCACGGCAGACTTCCGGCGCGTGCTGGAAGGAATCGAAAGAACACGTTATGAATTATAGCGCCCTATAAAGAAAGGAAAGAAAAATGAAGATCATTAAACAGAGCCGCGAAATTACTAAGAAAGAACTTTATGACATTACTAAGTCTAAGAAGATCGGAAGAATTAAAGATCTGGATGGACAGCAGGTTGACTTGGATTTCTTTGTTCTTTATGAAGATACGGATACAGATGGAGAAATCAGAACAGTTACAGCTATCCGGACTATTGAAGGCGAAGTATACGCAAGCAATTCTAAGACGATTGCTGAAAGCTTCCTGGATATGCTGGACATTTTCGAACCGGAAGAGATCCACACTATCGAAATTGTTCCCCAGCTTAACAAGTCTGGAAGCAGAACATATTACTTTGTAACCTATATTAAATAAGATTGAATAGCAGCGGAATAGGGCGCCCGCTGCTTTTCTTTTAAGAGGAATTGTCAGAATATTATGAAAAAGATATATAATGCAGATGGCTATATTGATATGGAATATATTATTAATCTTCCGGAAACATTTATTTTTATAGTCGGCGGGCGTGGCGCTGGAAAGACTTATGGCGCACTTAAATATGTAAAAGAACATAATATAAAATTTATCTATATGCGGCGGAAACAAAAGCAGATAGATATTATATCGACTGATACTTATAATCCCTTCAAATCGCTGAATCTGGATCTTGGCTGGAATGTGGAACTTTTGAAAGTATCGCGTGATACTTATGCTTTTTTCGATGTGGTAAAAGATAAAGATGGAAAGAAGAAAGCTGCTTCAGAGCCGTATGGCTATACAGCCGCACTTTCCACTTTTGCGGATCTCCGGGGATTCGATGCTTCAGATATTGACTTTCTTTTATATGATGAATTTATACCAGAACTACATGAAGCGAAAATAAAGCACGGCGCTACAGCCTTTTTCAATAGCATCGAAACTATAGCCAGGAATAGGGAATTAAAGGGAAAGCCGCCGTTAAAATGTTTGCTGCTATCCAATGCTAACGATTTGGGAAATGAATTATTTATGGAATTAGGCTTGGTGACGATTGCGGAAAATATGAAGAAAGCTAAGCAAGAATGTTATGTGGATCCGGAAAGAAGCTTGCGGCTCTATATCTTAGAGGAAACGCCAATAAGCGCCCGGAAAGCTAATACTTCCTTATATAAGCTTACCAGAAATACAGAATTTCAGAAAATGTCAATTAAGAATGAATTTCTGGGAGTGGAGAAAAGCCGGATCGGATCCCGCCCGCTGAAAGAATATGTTCCTATTGTTAATGCCGGGGATATAACAATATATAGGCATAAATCGAACAATGAATATTATTGCTGCCAGGTGGATTCCAAAACTGCAGAAAAGTACGGAGAGGGCAAAATAGAAAAAGCACGTTTTAAGCGTAACCATTCTAATTTGCTCCGGGCTTACCTTAAAAATCGCATAGTATTTGAAAAATACATAGATGAATTATTTTTTCGGCGTATGTTTGACATTTAATTCTTATACTGTAAAATAATGGTAGAAGGTTTGCTGGTGGGCTTATCCAACTGCCGGAAGCAGTGCCCATGATCAGGGATGATCCAGAGCCAGCAGCCCTTCTTTATTAGAAAGGGATAAACATGGATATTAGCAGCATCGGTCAAATTATTAGCACAGTCGGTTTCCCTATTGCCATGTGTATTTTGATGGCATGGTATGTAAAATATACAACAGACCTTCACCGGGAAGATACCAACACAAGGGAAGAAGCGCACAAACAAGAAGTGAATGACATTACAAAAGCGCTTAATAATAATACGCTTGTCTTACAGAAGCTTGTGGATATTCTGGATGCTTCGGAAGTTGATCTGACAAAATAATTTTGTAAATGGCTGAAAGTTGCCCGGAAGTTGCCCGGAGGTTGTTTTTATGAAACGTGGTATAGATGTTTCCAGATGGCAGGGGCTTATAGATTGGAAAAAGGTTAGAAACAATATAGACTTTGCAATTATTAAGGCTGGCGGAAGCGATGCCGGATTTTATACGGATGGGAAATGGGAATATAACTTTTATAATGCCCGGAAGAATAAAATTCCCATCGGCGCTTATTATATCCCCGGCAAGCTTTTCCAGGGTGCTGAAAATGGCGCTGCCGATGCTAAAAGGTTTGTAAAAATCTTAGGAAGCCGCACATTAGAATATCCTGTTTGCCTGGATATTGAGCTTCAGCCCACAGGCACGAAGCGAGGAAACACGGAAGCCGCAATAGCATTTTGTGAGTACATGGAAAGAGAAGGATTCTATGTTTCCATCTATGCTTCAGACTTTGCCGGATTCCGGGAGCGGCTGGATATGAATAAATTGAAAGCTTATGATAAGTGGGTTGCTAAGTATTCATCTACAGAACCTTCCTATTGCAAAGATTGGGGAATGTGGCAATATAGCAGCCTGGGAAGGATACCCGGCATAACAACCATGGTAGACTTGGATTTTTCCAGGAAGGATTATCCATCTATTATAAAGAAAGCTAAACTAAATAATTATTAGAAAGGAATGAATTATGAAAGTCGAAGATATCAAATTGCTTGCTAAAGCTGGTTTCACGGCAGAACAGATTGCTGCTTTTTCGCAGCTTGGCATGGGTGCAGCCGCGCCGGATCCGGTGGAAAAACAGACAGATCCTTACCAGAAAATTATTGATAAAGTGGGCGAACTGGAAACATCTTTTCAGCGGGCTATGGTAAATAATGCACAGCAGCCGGAAGTACATCCGGAAACGGCAGATAGTATTCTGGCAAATATCATTAATCCAATTAATCCGAAAGGGGAATAAATTATGGCAAATGATCTTACTTTTAATCAGATTAGTTCCGTTCTTAATGAGATTACAGAACAGGCAACCGGGAAAAGGTCTATCGCGCCTGCTAATACTGCAGAATTTGTAACAGTTGCACAGACTGCGCTTTTGGCTGGGTATGATAATCTTATCGGCGCCATTTCTCAGGTCCTTGCAAAAACCATTTTTGCGAACCGCCCATATACCAGAAAGTTTAAGGATCTTGAATTTTCTAATATGGAATGGGGTAACCATGTAAGAAAAATCAATATTGGCGATAAGCCTTTTACAAACGATTCCAGGATGCCCCTGGCGGATGGAAGTTCTGTTGATATGTACACGCTGGATATGCCGAAAATCGTACAGACGAACTTTTACGGGCAGGAAACATACCAGCGCTCCTATCCTTTGTTCAAAGATCAGCTTGATGTGGCGTTTCAGAATCCGGAAGAGTTTGCTTCTTTCGTTTCGCTGGTGGTACAGAACTGCAGCGATCTTATCGAACAGGCACATGAAACGCTTGCAAGAGATACGCTTGTAAACCTTATTGCGGGCATTATTGATGATGGCGAGCCGGAACAGGTTGTTCACTTGCTTACAGAATATAACGCTGCTACCGAGCTTAGTTTGACGGCTAAGACAGTTTATCAGCCTGCCAATTTTCCGGCATTTATGCGTTGGGCTTATGCAAGAATCAATACTATTTCCGCGCTTCTTACGGAAAGAAGTTATATCTTCCATAAGAATATTACCGGGAAAGAGATTGCGCGGCATACTCCGAAAGATATGCAGCGGGTATATCTTTATGCGCCGACGCAGTATAACATGGAAGCCAATGTACTTTCGGAAACTTTCCACGATGAATATTTGAAGGATGTTAAGGGCGAGACCGTCAATTTCTGGCAGTCTATTAAAACGCCTGGCACTATTAACGCGATTCCCTCTTATATGGATAGAACCGGAACGGCTGTTACAGCGGAAGAAGCCGTGGAGCAGTCTAATATTTTTGGTATTATTACTGATAGAGATGCTATTGGATATAATGTCTTCAACCAGTGGAGCGCGCCGACACCGTTCAATAGTAAAGGCGGCTATTCTGTGGTATGGTACCATTTCACCGACCGCTATTTTGTGGATCATACGGAAAATTCCGTGCTGTTCCTGCTTGATTAGAAATTAACTTATTCCTGGTGCATTTAAGGTTTTTTGGGGTTCCCTTACTTGCACAGCGGGCTGCAGCCTCCTTTCCCTTTTGTGGTTCCTTCCTGCAGCCCGTATTTTTTATAGGTGATATTATTATGAATGTACGCTTTTACAAATTTTCAAAGCGGGAAAATTCCACGCTTCAGCCGGGTTCCGGATACACTACATATAATTGTATCCTGAAGGGATCTAGCAGCATGACGCAAGCAGCGCTGGCGCTGGATCTTGGAATAACGGAAGCACCGGAATACAACTATGCGTATATTCCGGATTGGAATAGATATTATTTTGTATCCAACTGGACTTGGGCGGATCGCTTATGGAATTGTACTCTGGCAGAAGATTATCTGGCGACATGGAAAAGCGCTGTTACTGCTACTAATGCTTTTGTGCTTTATGATACTACTGCAAATACAGAATTGACGGATTCCAGGCTATCTATAAATACAAGCTACACTTCTGCGCAATCAAGCGCCAATTTTGGCTTCCTTGGTTCGACTTCTTACCAGGGGAACGTAATAATCGTAACCATCACCGGGAAAGAATCTACTTCAGCTTTTGCACTTAATAGAAGCGAAGTAAAAATGCTTCTTAATGAATTAGATAACTGGTATAACCAGCATAATCCGGAGCCGCAAGTTGCATCTATTACAGATGCCATTGATTATTATAAATGGATGGTGAAGCAAGAATGGTTTGCCCTGAAACAGATCATTTCAACCGGATCAGCTGCAGAAAATATTAGAAGCGCTTTTCAACTTCCTTTTGCTAAAGGTAACGTGCCTGGAGAAAATACGCTAATTTATCTTGGGGAATATGAAACTAATGTTTATGGGAAAGCCCTAGCGGATAATAGAACCATGTATGATAGTGTAACAGTTTCCATTCCTTGGCAGGCTTCCGACTGGAGAAGAAATGCACCATACCATGAAGTATTCTTATATAATCCTTTTGCGGGGCTTATCCAGCTTTCTAATTCTGATTTAATCGGTGTTAACAGCTTAACCATTGACGCAATTATTGACACGCTAACGGGTGATACAATATTCCAGGTAATGGCAAATGGTAAGTGCATTAACCAGACTTATTCAAACTTGGCTGCATCTTATCCAATCGGCGCTTCTAACATAACACCCGCTAATGTTGCTTCTAATCTTCTTTCTGCAGGTGTTAACTTTGCAACGGCTGCAGGCGGGAATGTTGGCGGCGTTGCTGGCGGCATTGAAGGAATTGTTAATGCCTTGCAGCCTTCTTCCAGTTGCGTTACTGGCGGCGGCGGCGGCGCGGCAATCGGCTTAACAGGATCTTATGGCGCTGTTAGATGCTTTACGATTTTCCACGATGCAAGCGATGCCCCGGGCGATGTTGCTTCAGTTATGGGTACGCCTACAATGGAAAGAAAAAGCCTTTCCGGTCTTTCCGGATATGTGCAAACGGCGGGTGCATCTGTATCCGGCTTAATGCTGGATGAAGAAAGAACCACGCTAAATAATATGCTGGATTCCGGCATATTTATTGAATAGGTGATATTATGAATATTCCAACTAATTATACTTTTGAGAATTTATATAATTCTTCAATCAGACCATCAACGATTCATTCCAATAATGCCGGGCTTACTATGTTTTATCGGCGTTATCTTCTGCAGAAGCTTATTTCTGTATTCAAGTGGAAACTTCCGGAAGCATGGGATAAAGAATACTTCTATTATACTTTGTATTGCTTGGGCTGGATCGCGGTTGTTAGA
>OCTX012273725.1_pt1 | contig 10022 bp, 9 predicted proteins | sample 1539691 | NCBI WGS metagenome assembly OCTX01 (sample SAMN02144231, study PRJEB22623) | gut metagenome | biome: sheep rumen | host: Ovis aries | place: New Zealand | reverse complement strand
CCCGCCGACACCAGGGCAAGTGCGATGAGGACGGTCGGCCACGGGGTGGTCGCCGCCTCGCCGAGCATGGTCGCCGAGAGAATCACGCCAAAGACGGGCATGAGGAAGCCAAAGACCGCGATCTTCGAGACGGGATGCCACTTGAGCAGGGTGCCCTGGATGACCAGGGCTATCGAGGAGATGCTCGCGGCATAGAGAAAGCCGGCGTAGCCCCACGGCGTCGAGGGCGTGTGCCAGATGCCGCCCGCGGCGAGCGACCCCACGGCAAGCGTGGCCCCGCCCAGGAGGAACTGCCATCCCGTCAGCAGGAGCTGGTCGTCTCCCTCGCGCAGGAAGCGCGTCATGAGGCTCGGTGTCATGCCGGCCGAGATGGTCGAGAGCAGGATGAGGCCCTCGCCAGAGAGCGAGAGGCCGCCTGTGAGCTTGGCGCCCTGGAGATTGATGACGAGGACGCCCGCGAACCCCACGGCAATTCCCAGCAGCTTGTGGAGGGTGAGGCGCTCGTAGCGAAAGGCGAGCGACGAGATGAGGATGGCGAAGAAGCCCGCCCCGCTCTCGATGATGGAGGCCGCCGTGCCCGTGGTGTGCGCCAGGCCGATGTAGTCGAGCGAGTACTGGATGGTGGTCTGGAACAGGGCTATGAGCAGGACGTGCCCCCACACCCTGCCATGGGGCACCAAGGGGCATCCCCGGCGTGCGCTTCCCAGGGCGATGCCCAGCATGCCGGCGAGCATGAAGCGGACCCCGCAGAACAGCAGAAGGTCGGCGATGGGTGCGCCTTCGAGGCCGAAGACCTCGAAGCAACGCTTGATGATGGGACTGGCGCTGCCCCAGGCAAGGCCCTGCGCGCCGGCCAGGAGCACGAGACCTGCCGTCGTCGAGAGGAACGGTGCGTCATTTTCGTCGCCGGGACGCCGACCGGATGTGCCCGTGATCTCGCCGCTCATCGCTCATTCCATACAAGTTATCGCCCATTTCAAACCGCACGGCATTGTATCCCGAACGCATGGGACAATTGTCGTCCGCCGCATGCGCTACGATTTGTCCATCAGACACGGACAGGAGGTCCCATGACGCACGACTCCTCCGCTCCCGGAGCGGACGCCCACTTCTTCGCCATCCTCTCGCGCATGCGCTACATCGACCGCTGGGCCCTCATGCGCAACTCCCGGCCCGACACCCTGGCCGAGCACTCGCTCGAGGTCGCCATGGTGGCCCACGCCCTGTGCGTCATAGGCAACGTGCGCCACGGCCGGTCCCTCGACGCGGAGCGCGCGGCCCTCCTCGGCATCTACCACGACGCGCCAGAGATCATCACCGGCGACCTCCCCACGCCCGTCAAGTACTACAGCTCCCGCATCACCGACGCCTACCACGAGGTCGAGGACGCTGCCAAGCAGAGCCTGCTCGACTCGCTTCCGGCCGACCTGCGCCCCGCCTACGAGGGCATCCTCTCGCCGCAGGCGGCAAGTGACGACGACGCCTACCTCCTCAGGCTGGTGAAGGCCGCCGACAAGATCTCCGCCCTGGTGAAGTGCATCGAGGAGGCGGGCTCGGGCAACGTCGAGTTCCGGAGCGCCGAGGCCTCCACCCGCGCCATGGTCGAGGAGATGGCGGGCGAGCTGCCCGAGGTGCGCGACTTCGTGGACGAGTTCCTGCCCTCGTACGGCGCAACGCTCGACGAGCTGCTCTAGGGAGGCGGGCATGCAGTATCGCAACGACCGCCACGGCGAGCCCATCTCCATCCTTGGCTATGGCTGCATGCGCTTCTCGCGCAAGGGACCGGGGCTCGACTACGAGAAGGCCAAGGGCGAGATTCTTCGGGCCGTCGAGCTGGGGGTCAACTACTTCGACACCGCCTACATCTACCCGGGCTCCGAGGAGCTGCTGGGGCGCGCGCTCGAGGAGACGGGGCTGCGCGAGCGTGTCCGCATCGCCACGAAGCTGCCCCAGTACATGGTGCGCTCCCGCGCGCAGATGGACCGCATCTTCGAGGACGAGCTCTCTCGCCTGCGGACGGACCACGTCGACTACTACCTCATGCACATGTTCACCGACCCCGCCCAGGTCGAGGCCCTCGAGGCGATCGGCCTCGACGAGTGGGTGGCCGAGCGAAAGGCCGCCGGCCAGATTGGCCAGCTGGGCTTCTCGTATCATGGCGGCACCGAGGGGTTCCTCAGGATCCTCGAGGCGCGGGACTGGGACTTCTGCCAGATCCAGTACAACTACCTCGACGAGCATGCCCAGGCCGGCAGGCGCGGCCTCGAGGCGGCCGCCGAGAGGGGCGTGCCCGTCATCATCATGGAGCCGCTGCGCGGCGGTAAGCTGGTCGACCTGCTGCCGCAGGAGGCAAAGCAGGCCATCGCGGCCTCCCCGCGCGGGTGGACGCCGGCCGAGCTCGCGTTCCGGTGGCTCTGGGACCAGCCGGGCGTCACCTGCGTCCTGAGCGGAATGAACTCGCTCGAGATGCTCGAGGAGAACTGCCGCGTCGCGAGCGAGGCGCGAGCGGGAGACCTGGGACCAGAGGACTTCGCACTGATCGAGCGCGTGAAGGAGGCCATCAACGCTCGGGTGCGCGTGGGCTGCACGGGGTGCGGGTACTGCATGCCCTGCCCCAAGGGCGTCGACATCCCGGCCCTGTTCCGCTGCTACAACCAGATGTACACCGAGGGCAAGGCCGCTGGCCGCAAGGAGTACTGGCAGACGGTGTCGATGCGCAAGGAGAAGGCGTTCGCCCGGCAGTGCGTGGGCTGCGGCAAGTGCGAGGGCCATTGCCCCCAGGGCCTTCCCATACGCGACCTCTTGCGCGAGGCAGACCGTGCGCTGAGGCCGCTGCCCTGGCGCATCGCCGGCGACGTCGCCCGCCAGTTTGCCGTGCGGTAGGGGGCATTGCGGCTCTACAGACAACGTTTGCGACCCTGAATCATCTTTGGCTCGAATCGGCCGGGGCGCAGGATGGGTTATCGGACACAGCCTCGCTATTGGACACAACCCGAGGGCGTTTTCCCAGTTGGTGAGAACCCAGTCCAGGATTCGTATGAGGTTGTGCCCGAAATGTTCGCGGGACAGCCCCAAGGTTGTGTCGTGTTACGATGTGCTCCGTATGTGGCTCACTGCCACCAATCTCGTTGGCGTGCCCGCCGGGCACCCACGCATAGGGGGTTCTCATGGGGCTCACGCTCTCCCATGACGGGGGCACTGCGACCATTCGCGTTGAGGGCAACCTCACCGTCCAGACGTCTCCTGAGCTCGAGGAGGCCATACGCGGCCTCGACGAGCAGGTTCGCGACCTCGACATCGACCTCTCGGAAGTCGACTTCGTCTCGTCGGCTGGCCTGCGGGTTCTCGTGATCGCCCAGAAGCAGACCAAGCTGCGCGGCGGCCACATGCGGCTCCTCGCCCCAAATGACGACGTCATCTCCGTCCTCGACATGACGGGCCTCTCCGAGGTCTTCGTCATCGAGCGATGAGCGGCCTTCCGCCATCGCGCTTTCGGGAGGGGGAGGCGTTCGTGACAGATAGCGACCAGGAGCGCGGGAAACCGGGCGCCCTGCGCTGGGGCGGCCTCATGGCCGGTATCAATTCGCAGGTCCGCACGGTGGCCTATGCGATGCTCCTCATCTCGACCGTCGCCATGGTCTTCACCCAGCTGGGCTTCGTCGCCATTGGGTCGAGGCGCCTCTTCCTGGTGCTCGTGCCCATCGCGGTGGGGGCGCTCATGTACGGCACGCTCCCCGGCGCGCTGCTCGGCCTGGTCGCGGGCGTCGCCGCGCTGGCCCATGCCACGTTGCTGCCCCTCGACTACTACGAGAAGTTCTTCGCCTCGCCCTTCCACTCGGTCGTGCTGTTCACCCTCACCGGGTTCTTGTTGGGCGTCGTGTTCCATAACGCCCTCTCCCGGCCCACAAGCGGCAGGCGCGGGACATACCTGCGGCTTGCGGTGGCCTGCCTCGTGGGGTCGTGGTTCTGCTCCACGCTGTTCCAGCTGGGCACGTCCGCCATCTATTGGGCCCTGCGCCTCGAGGGCTCCCGCGAACTGTTCGAGGCGATAGCCAACTACCCGGGCATCCTCGACCAGATCGTGCTCGACGCGGTGCTCATGGCGCTGGCGAGCATTGGGGCAAAGGCGTTCCTCGACTCGCCCGTTGCCAGCGAGGAGTATGAGCGGTCCCTGCGCGAGACGTTCCAGACCTGGCTCTCCGTCGTGTTCGCGCTGGCCTTCATGATCATTGCCGCGCTCAGCTACACCGGGATCACGGTCGCCTGCATCGCGCGCGCCAACACCACCCTCGACGACCACCTCGACTACCTCGCCGGGCAGCTCGTGGAGCGCGACCGGTGGATCACGGGTCTCGCCGAGGGCGGCGGGCTCGGCGATGCCTCGCACGAGGAGCTCCTGCTCGACTCCGTGTCGTCCCTGGTGACCGACATACCCCTGGGAACCTCGGGCGTGAGCATCATCGCCCAGGACGGCACCATCATCTCGTCCAGCGAGGAATCGCTCGTCGGCAGGGCCTTCGACGAGGTCATTGGCTCGGGCCTGGCCCAGGGCTTCGACGAGGGAGTGTTCGACACCCGGGCGCCGATTGAGTTCTACCTGGGCGTGGGGACCGACATCAGCTACATGAAGGCCACGCAGATAAGCTACCTGCGCCTGCAGCGGGTGGGGGAGTACCAGATCGCCGCCATCCTGCCCGGCAGCGAGGTCTTCTACACGCGCACGGTCGGCATGGTCGTGGAATCTGCGGTCTTCGCCGTCCTCCTCGGCATCGTCTACCTGTTGGCCCTGCGCCTGCTCGACCGCGTCGTGGTGCGCGGCTTCGACGAGACCAACGAGACCCTCGGCCGCATCACCGAGGGTGACCTCGACCAGGTGGTCGACGTGCACGACAGCCGCGAGTTCACCTCCCTGTCCCGTGGCATCAACTCCACCGTCGGGGCGCTCAAGGAGAGCATCGCCGAGGCCTCGGCGCGCGTCGACCGCGAGCTGGCGACCGCCAAGGCCATCCAGGCGAGCGCGCTGCCCAGCAGCTTCCCGCCGTTCCCCGAGATCGACCGCTTCGACATCTATGCCTCCATGAACGCGGCCAAGGAGGTGGGAGGCGACTTCTACGACTTCTTCCTCATGGACGGCGACCGCCTGGGCATCGTGATGGCCGACGTCTCGGGCAAGGGAATCCCCGCCGCCCTGTTCATGATGGGCGCCAAGACCGAGATCGAGGCGTGCATGCAGTCCGGCATGAGCCTGGTCGAGGCGGTGGGCACGGCTAACTGGCGCCTGTGCCATGGCAACGACGCGGGCATGTTCGTCACCGTGTTCGCCGCCATCCTGGACTGGCGCACCGGCTCTCTCGAGTACGTCAATGCCGGGCACAACCCGCCGCTCGTGCGCCGCTCGGGGAGCTGGGAGTGGCTCCGCGACAAGTCGGGCATGTTCCTCGGCGCGTTCGACGAGGTCAGCTACAAGTCGTTCACGACCACCCTCGGGGAGGGTGACGAGCTTCTGCTGTACACCGATGGCGTGACCGAGGCCATGAACCGTGCCGAGGAGCTCTATGGGGAGGCCCGCCTCGAGGGGCTCCTCGCGACCTGCGAGGGCCTTGGGCCAAAGGAGATCATCGGCGAGGTGCGCCAGGACCTCGAACGGTATGCGGACGGCGCTGAGCAGGCTGACGACATAACGATGCTCTGCGTGGCCTATGGGGTCGCCCCCGAGGTGGCGGGCTCGCTGGACCTCGTGGCACGAATCTCGGAGTTCGACCGCGCGCTCGGCCTCGTCCACGCGGAGCTGGCGCGCAGGGTCTGCCCCGTCCGCATCCAGAACCAGGTCGACGTATGCATGGAGGAGCTCTTCGTCAACGTCGTCGACTACGCGTACCCGGACCGACCGGATGATGACCCCGGTCATGTGCGCGTCTCCTACACCTATCGTTCGCAGCCGCAGGGGATCACGGTGGAGATTGCCGACGAGGGGGTCCCCTTCGATCCCGTCGCCCACGTGAGGCAGGCCGGCGACCATACGAGCTTGGGGCTCGACCTCACCAGGCAGATCGCCGACGAGTTCTCGTATCGCTACGAGAACGGCAGCAACGTCACGTCCTTTACGAAACGGTGGTGATTCGATCATGTGCGCCATGCCTGAGGACCGACCGCAACCCGATGCGAGGGCCGACTCCCTGCGAGAGGCCGCGGAGCTGACGGTCGAGGCGACGGTCGAGAGCATCGCCCCGGTCACGGACTTCGTCAACGACCGGCTCGATGCCCTTGGATGCTCCCCGCGCGCCAGGACCCAGATTGACATCGCGATAGACGAGCTGCTTGGCAACATCGCCCTGTATGCCTACAATCCCGAGACTGGCCCGGCGACCGTCCGCGTCGAGGTCGAGGACGAGCCGCTCTCTGTCGTGATAACCTTCATCGACAACGGCGTGCCCTACGACCCGCTCGCCGCCGACGACCCCGACATCCACCTCTCCATCGAGGACCGGCCAATCGGGGGGCTCGGCGTCTTCCTCGTCAAGCAGACGATGGACGAGGTCACCTACGAGTACGTCGACGGCAAGAACATCCTGCGCATCAAGAAGGCCCTGCAGGATTCCAAGATTTGAGGGAGTTGCATGGAGAGGGACCGGGACATCTTCGAGGACGCGCTGAGGTTTGCCATCGACGCCCACGCGGGCATGGTGCGCAAGTCGGCGCAGTCTCCCTACATTCTTCACCCGCTCGAGGTCGCGACCATCGTCGGGACCATGAGCGCCGACAAGGAGCTGCTGGCGGCCGCCGTCCTCCACGACGTGGTCGAGGACACCCCCTGCACCCTCGCCGACATCGAGGAGCGCTTTGGGCAGCGGGTTGCTGCGCTCGTCGCGGCCGAGACCGAGGACAAGCGCCCCGAGCTCCCCGCGTCCGAGACATGGCGGCTGCGCAAGGAGGAGTCGCTGGCCGTGCTCGCGCGGTCGTCCCGCGAGGTGAAGATCATCTGGCTGGGGGACAAGCTCTCCAACATGCGCTCGTTCCTGCGCAGCTACCGCGAGCGCGGCGCCGCCCTCTGGGAGCACTTCAACCAGAAGGACCCGGCGCAGCAGGCCTGGTACTACAGCTCGATCGCCGAGCTCACGAGCGAGCTGAGCGACGAGCTGGCCTGGCAGGAGTATGACAGGCTCGTGAGGATCGTCTTCGAGGAGGAGCTGGCATGAGGCTCATTGACGCCCGGACCAACGACGGAACGCTCACCATCTGGCTCGAGGGGCATGTCGACTCGTCCAACGCCGCCGAGGTCGAGCGCGAGGTGACGGAGGCCCGAGAGGCCGCCGCGGGACTTCCCGTCGTGATCGACTGCAGCAGGCTCGAGTACATATCGTCGGCCGGCCTGCGCGTCATCCTGCGCCTGCGCAAGGAGACCGCGGACCTCAGGCTCGTCGAGGTCTCCAGCGAGGTCTACGAGGTCTTCGACATGACGGGCTTCACCGAGATGCTCGACATCACCAAGGCCTATCGCGTCATCTCGGTGGACGGCTGCGAGGCCATCGGCCAGGGCGCCAACGGCAAGGTCTATCGCATCGACCCCGACACCATCGTCAAGGTCTACCTCAACCCCGACGCGCTCCCCGAGATCCATCGCGAGCGCGAGCTCGCCCGCACGGCCTTCGTGCTGGGCATCCCCACCGCCATCCCGTACGACGTCGTGCGCGTGGGCGAGGGCTATGGCTCGGTGTTCGAGCTGCTCAACGCCACGAGCTACGCCAAGCTGCTCGCCCGCGGCGAGATGGGGCTCGACGAGGTCGTGGGGATGTCGGTCGAGCTGCTCAAGCTCATCCACTCGACCACCGTCAAGCCCGAGAGCATGCCCTCCATGCGCGACGTCGCCGTCGGTTGGGCGCACGACCTCGAGGCGTACCTGCCCGTGGGGCTCTACGGGCGCCTGTGCGGGCTTATCGAGGGCGTCCCCGAGGACCTGCACATGATGCACGGCGACTATCACATCAAGAACGTCATGCTGCAGAACGGTGAGAGCCTGCTCATCGACATGGACACGCTCTGCCATGGCCATCCGGTGTTCGAGCTGGCGAGCATGTTCAACGCGTACGTGGGGTACGGCGAGCTCGACCATGACGTCATCCCCAACTTCCTGGGAATCCCCTTCGAGACGTCGTGCGAGTTCTGGGACAAGTCGCTGCGCCTGTACCTCGCCGACGGGCCCGCTGACGTCGAGGACGTGCGCGAGAAGGCCATGATCGTGGGCTACACCCGCATGATGCGGCGCTCCATCCGCAGGGGAGGGCTGGACACCCCCGATGGCCAGGCGTTCATTGACCACTGCCGCCAGCGCCTCGAGGAGCTCGTCCCCCGGCACGACACCCTGGTGTTCTGAGGCGGCAGACGAGCACGCGGCGACGGTCCATGCTTGTGTGGCATTAAACAATTGTGTACAATCGAATTGTAAGCAATTCGATTGGACGCACGAGCGTCCGGAAAGGGGACACCATGTCCATCTACGACCACAAGGTCATCGCCCGTGACGGCTCCGAGGTCTCCCTGCAGGAGTACGCCGGCAAGGTCACCCTCATCGTCAACACCGCCACCGGCTGCGGCTTCACGCCCCAGTACGAGGACCTCGAGGCCCTCTATGCCAAGTACCGCGAGCAGGGCTTCGAGATCCTCGACTTCCCCTGCAACCAGTTTGCCAACCAGGCCCCCGAGAGCGACGAGGAGATCCACCAGTTCTGCACCCTCAAGTTTGGCACCGAGTTCCCGCAGTTCAAGAAGCTCGAGGTCAACGGCGAGAACGCCAGCCCGCTCTTTGTCGAGCTGGCCACCGCCAAGCCCTTCGAGGGCATGAAGGGCCTCAAGGCGCTCGCCATGAAGCCCGTCATCGCCAGCGTCAACAAGGAGCACGGTGACAAGGCCTACATCAAGTGGAACTTCACCAAGTTCCTGGTCGACCGTGACGGCAACGTCGTTGCCCGCTTCGAGCCCACGCAGGACATGAAGGACGTCGAGAAGGCCGTGGGGGCGCTGCTCTAATGTCGCTTGCAACCCTGGAGACCGCGGCCGTCGACCCGGCCGCGGCCCTTTGCCTCGACAACCAGCTGTGCTTCCCGCTCTATGCCTGCGCGAAGGAAGTCGTGCGCAGGTACGTGCCGCTCCTCGAGGACCTCGGGCTCACCTACACGCAGTACATCTGCATGATGGCCCTGTGGGAGCGTGATGGCGTGTCCGTGCGCGAGCTGGGGGAGCGCCTCTTCCTTGACTCCGGCACGCTCACGCCGCTGCTCAAGAAGCTCGAGTCGCGTGGCCTCGTCGCTCGCGAGCGCAGCGCGGAGGACGAGCGTCGCCTGGTGGTGCGTCTCACGTCTGCCGGGTGGGCCATGCGCGAGACGGCCTGTGCCGTCCCCGGAAAGATGGCCTGCTCGTTGCCACTCTCGCCTGAGGAGGGCGAGCGTCTGGCAGGCATGCTGTGGACGCTCCTTGCACGATTCGCAGAGGAGGATGCCCCCCATGAGCACTGAGGACAACGAGACGCTGCTCGATGCCATCTCCAAGGACGCTGACCGTGACGTGCAGATCGTGCGCACGAGCATCGTGGGCATCGTCGCCAACGTCGCGCTCGCGGCGTTCAAGGCCATCGTTGGCCTGCTGTCGAACTCCATCGCCATCGTGCTCGACGCGGTCAACAACCTCTCCGACGCCTTGTCCTCGATCATCACCATCGTGGGCACGCGCATCGCGAGCCGTCGCGCGGACCGCAAGCATCCCTACGGGCACGGTCGCGCCGAGTACCTCACCACCATCGTCATCGCCGTCATCGTCCTGTGGGCGGGCATCACCTCGCTCGTCGAGTCCGTCCAGCGCATCATTCACCCCGAGCCGGCGACCTACGAGGCGACGACGCTCATGGTGGTGGCCGTCGCCGTGGTGGCCAAGATCGTGTTGGGCCGCTACGTCAAGGGCAGGGGAGAGGCCCTGGGTTCCGACTCGCTCGTCGCCTCCGGGACCGACGCCACCATGGACGCGGTCATCTC
>OCTX012247558.1_pt1 | contig 10022 bp, 7 predicted proteins | sample 1539691 | NCBI WGS metagenome assembly OCTX01 (sample SAMN02144231, study PRJEB22623) | gut metagenome | biome: sheep rumen | host: Ovis aries | place: New Zealand | reverse complement strand
ACGCGGTCGGCGCCGCAGAGGGCGGCCCCTTCTGCCATGCGGGGGTCCGGATCGATGAAGATGGACGTGCGGATGCCTTTGGTGTGGAAGGTTTTGCAAAGGTCCGTGAGGAGGCTTTTGTACTCCAGCGTATTCCATCCGGCGTTGGAGGTGATGGCGTTGTGCCCGTCCGGCACCAGGGTCACCTGGTCCGGGACCACTTCCAGCACGAGGTCAACGAAACTCTGCACGGTGGGGTTCCCTTCGATGTTGAATTCCGTCCGGACAAGGGGACGGATTTCCCGCACGTCGGCATAACGGATGTGGCGCTCGTCCGGGCGGGGATGGACGGTGATTCCCTGGGCTCCGAACCTTTCGCAGTTGAGGGCCGCCAGGGTTACGTCGGGAATGTTTCCTCCGCGGGCGTTGCGTAAAGTGGCGATTTTATTGATATTGACGCTGAGTCGGGTCATGATTCTTTTGTTTAAGTTCGACAAAAATAAGGAAATTTATGAGAAATGTGTTAATTTTGGCGGTTGATTTTATTCTGACGCATGAAAATAGGATACTTTATTCTCAACGACGATTTGCGGGAAGACCCCCGGATGCATTCCCTGATGAAGGATCTGGAGTCGGCCACTTTCCAGTTGTATGAGATTCATACCAAGTCGGATGTCCAGCCCGAGACGGACCTGGTCCTGTCCATGGGCGGGGACGGCACGTTCCTGTCGGCCGCCCATGTCGTGGCCGATATCGGCCTTCCCATCCTGGGCGTGAACTTCGGCCGCATCGGCTTCCTGTGCGAGAACCGTCCGGAAGCGGTGGGCAAGGCCCTGATGGAGGGGGATTTCCGCATTGAATACCGCACGGTCCTCAATGCCACGCTCAAGGGACCGGAAGCGCGCCGCACCATCGGCATGCTCCCTTATTCGGTGAACGAGGTGGCCCTGCACCGCAGCGGATCGTCCGTCCTCGGCATCCATGTGAGCATTGACGGAGAGCCCCTGCCCACCTATTGGGCCGACGGCCTGCTGGTGGCCACTTCTTCCGGCTCCACGGCCTATTCCCTCAGCGTCGGAGGTCCCATCTGCATGCCGGACACCAAAGTGCTGGTGCTGGCCCCTATCGCCCCGCACAACCTGAACGTGCGCCCGATCGTCCTTCCGGAGACGGCCAAGGTGGATATTTCGTTCGAGTCCCGCGACGGCCGCGCCACCATGTCCAACGACAACCGCGTGGTGGAAATTCAGCCGGACTGGTCCATTCATGTGGAGATGGCACAATTTTCGCTTAAACGTATCCGTCTCGCCGAGTCCGGTTTCGTGAAGGCGCTCACTTCACGGCTGTTCTGGGGTGAGGATATGAGAAACAACGGATAAAGTTCCTTTATGAGCAATATACCACAGCACGTATCCATTATCATGGACGGGAACGGCCGATGGGCCCAAGCCCGCGGCAAAGAGCGGATTTTCGGTCATTTCGAGGGTGCGGAAAGCGTCCGGGCCTGCCTGGAGGCCGCCGTGGAAGACGGGGTGAAGTACCTTTCCCTCTATGCTTTCTCCGAAGAAAACTGGGACCGTCCCGAAGCCGAGGTGAACGGCCTGATGGAACTCCTCATGAAATACATGCGGCAGGAACTCACCAACATGATGTCCAACCATGTCCGCTTCGTGGTTCTGGGGCACCGTGAGCGCCTCAGCGAAAAGGTGAACGCCCTCATCGACGAAGTCATGGCCGCCACGGCCGCGAACGGAGGCACAACCCTTGTGGTCTTCCTCAGCTACAGCGGGAAATGGGATATTCTGCAGGCGATGAAAAAAGCCGCCAGGGAATGTTCTCCCGAGCAGTTCCAGGCCATGGAAATCAAGGATTTCGACCCCTATCTCGTCACCGCCGGCATCCCGGATCCGGACCTTCTGATCCGCACTTCCGGAGAACTCCGCATTTCCAATTATATGCTATGGCAGACGGCCTATACGGAATTCTACTTCACGGACACCCTGTGGCCGGATTTCCGGAAACCGGAATTCCGGGAGGCCCTGGCCGAATATGCGCGCAGGGACCGCCGTTATGGTAAAGTCAAATAAATTGCCTATATTTGCAGGATAAGTTTTTACTCGAATGAATTGTAGACGGATACTTTGCGCTGCTTTGCTGCTTCTGGGGGGGATCACCCTCCGGGCGCAGAACGTGGGCGGCAGCATAGAAATCGACTATAACCGCCCGCAGAAATACATCGTGGGCGGTGTGAGCGTGGAAGGAAACCAGTATTTCAGCGAGCACCAGATCCTTCAACTTACCGGTCTGCAGGCAGGTCAGGAAATCACGGCCCCCGGAGAGGATGTCACCGGCATCGTCAAGCGCCTGGTGGCGCAGCGTTATTTCGAGGATGTGGCCGTCGTGCTGGACTCCCTGAACACCCAGGCCGACACCGCCTGGTTCAAAATCTGTGTCAAGGAACGTCCCCGTGTATCCCGCTGGACTTATTCCGGCGTCAAGAGCGGGGAAAGGAAGGATCTGCAGGAACGCCTGAACCTCCGTCCCGGCCGCGAGTATTCCGACTATGTGAAGAAGACGTCCATCGACATTATCAAGCGTTACTATAAGGAAAAGGGCTATCTGAAGGTGGACGTGGACGCCCAGGTACAGCGCGACACCATGATCCGCAGCGCCATCCGCGTCAATTTCGCCGTCAACAAGGGCCGTAAAATCCGGATCAAGGACATCAATTTCTACGGAAACACCGATGTCAAACCCCGGAAACTGGCCAAGAACATGAAGGATACCCACGCCAACACGTGGTATAACCTGTTCAAATCCAAGAAGTTCAAGGAAAAAGAGTACCAGACCGACAGAAAGACGGTGCTGGATGCGTTCAACGAAGCCGGCTACCGGGACGCGCGCCTGGTGCGGGATTCCGTCTATTTCCTGGAAGACGGAAAGCACCTGGACATCGACATGGTGTTCGACCAGGGCCGCAAATACTATTTCCGCAACATCACCTGGACGGGCAATTCCGTCTATCCTTCCGAAGTCCTGAACAACATCCTTCAGGTGAAAAAGGGTGATGTCTATGACGTGGTGACCATGGACAAGCGTCTCCATGGCGGCGGAAAGGAAAACGAATATGACATCTCCAAACTGTACAAGGACAACGGCTATCTCTTCTTCAATGTTACGCCGGTGGAAATCAACATCCAGAACGATTCGGTGGACGTGGAACTCCGCATCGCGGAAGGAAAGCCCGCTACCCTGAACGAGGTGATCATCAACGGCAACGACCTCACCAGCGAGCGTGTGGTCCGCCGGCAACTGTTCACCCTCCCCGGCTACCTGTTCAGCCAGAGTGATTTCGAGCGTTCCATCCGTGAAATCGCCTCCATGGGCCAGTTCGACCCCGAGGCCATCATGCAGTACGGCAGCGGATACAACATCATCCCCAACCAGATGAACAACACGGTGGACGTTATCTACAATGTGACCGAGAAGCCGTCTTCGCAGTTGGAACTGTCCGGCGGTTGGGGCGGCAACACCTTCGTGCTCACGGCCGGTGTGAGTTTCAACAACTTCTCCACCCGCCGCATGTTCGAGAAGGGCGCCTGGCGTCCGGTCCCCCTGGGAGACGCCCAGAACCTCGCCTTCCGTTTCCAGACCAACGGTAAGTACTATACCAACATCAGCGCCAGTTTCACGGAGCCCTGGCTCTTCGGCAAGAAACCTACTTCCCTGAGCATTTCCGGCTATTATTCCAGGATGACGGACTCCTACCTGGCCATCGGCATCCTTTCCACGGACAAGATGTTCGAGGTATTCGGTTTCAATGCCGGCCTGGGTACGCGCCTGAAGTGGCCCGACAGTTACTTCGTCCTGTACAACAACCTCAGTTGGCAGACGTACAAACTTACCAACTGGACCAACAGTTATTTCGCTTTCAACGACGGTATTTCCCACAACCTCAGTTATACACTTTCGCTGTCGCGTAATTCCTCCGACCAGCAGATTTATCCGCGTACCGGTTCGGAATTCTCCGCTTCCCTGCAACTCACCCCGCCGTATTCGCTCTTCCGCAAGTACACGTACGAGAATGGGGTGAAAAAGGCGGTGGACAGTTGGAAAGACGTCAACTACGATGATTGGACGGCCGCCCAGCGGTACAAGTGGATCGAGTACCACAAGTGGAAATTCAACGCCACCGTCTATACCAAACTGGTGGGTGACCTCGTGCTCATGACGCGCGCCCAGTTCGGCTATCTGGGCTACTACAACCGCAACTGGGGCTATTCCCCGTTCGAGAACTTCCAGGTGGGTGGTGACGGTATGTCCGGTTACATGACCTACGGTGCCGAAATCATCTCCCTGCGCGGTTACGAGGATTATTCCCTGACCCCGAGAAAGATTACGCCCTACAGCCGGAACCTGCAGAGTTATGCCGGTAATGTCTATGACAAGTTCACGGTGGAACTCCGTTATCCGGTGGTGCTGCAACCGCAGTCAACCATTTATGTCCTGGCTTTCTTGGAAGGCGGTAACTGCTGGAGCGACATCCGGGAATTCAATCCCTTCCAGATCAAGCGGAGTGCCGGTGTAGGTGTCCGCGTGTTCCTCCCGATGATCGGCCTGCTGGGTGTCGACTGGGGCTATGGCTTCGACGACGCTACCAACGGCGGCAGCCAGTTCCACTTTGTCCTGGGCCAGCAATTCTAATCGGTATGGTATTTGAAAGCATAGGTCCTCTGAACGGAACGAAGAAATAATTGAAAACAAAAAAACTATTAGTGATATGAAAAAAATCTTTGTTATCGCCCTTGCGGCATTTGCCAGCTTAACCGTATCTGCCCAGACTATCGGCAAGGTGAACTTCAATGAACTCGTGATGCTTATGCCCGAGATGGACGCTGCCCGCGAAGCCATCGCCGCTTCCCAGAAAGAGGCGGAGGAAACCTATTCCGCCATGTTGGAAGAATATCAGAGCAAGGCTTCCCAGTATCAGCAGAAGCAGTCCACCTGGACTGCCGCCATCCGTGAAAGCAAGGAGCGCGAACTGATGGAAATCCAGAACCGCATTCAGGAATTCCAGCAGTCCATCTCCCAGGAACTTCAGCAGCAGCAGGCCCAGCTTACCGCTCCCATCCAGGAGAAAGCCAACAAGGCCGTAACGGAACTGGCCAAGACCAAGGGCATCACCATCCTGTTCGACTTGTCCCAGGCCATCTACTTCGATGAATCCAAGGTGGTGGATCTTACCGCCGACGCCCGCAAGGCCCTGAACATCCCTGCCGACCGCACCCTGGAATCTCTCCAGGCCCAGTTGCAGGCCCAGGCCGAAGCCGCTCAGGCCGCTCCCGCCAAATAGGGATTCTTTCGATAGAGGGGTCTCCCCTCAAAATCATAAAAAAGGGGTTCTGCCAGGCAGAACCCCTTTTCTGGTAGTTTCAGGCTGTCGCCTAGATCGTTCCCTGCTCGAGCATGGCGGTGGCCACCTTCATGAAGCCGGCGATGTTGGCGCCCTTCACATAATCTACGCTGCCGTCCGGCTGGGTGCCGTACTTGACGCACTGCTCGTGAATGCTCTTCATGATGAAATGGAGTTTTTCGTCCACTTCCTTGGCATCCCAGGAGATGTGTTCGGCATTCTGGGTCATTTCAAGACCGCTGGTCGCAACGCCGCCGGCGTTTACGGCCTTGCCGGGAGCGAAGAGGATTCCGTTGTGCTGGAAGAAGTGGATGGCCCCGGGCTGGCAACCCATGTTGGACACTTCGCAGCAGCACCAGCAGCCATTGGCCTTCAATTCCTTGGCATCCTCCTCGGAAAGTTCGTTCTGGAAAGCGCAGGGGAGAGCGATGTCCACGGGAATGCTCCAGGACTTCTTGCCGGCGGTGAACTTGGTCTGGCCGGGGAATTTATCGGCCATGTCCTGCACCTTGTTGCGGTTGGAGGCACGCATGACCAGCATGTAGTCGATCATTTCCGGCGTGATGCCGTCGGGAATTTCGCAGACGCCGTCGGGACCGGAGATGGCGACCACCTTGGCGCCCAGTTCGCGGGCCTTGGTGGCAGCGCCCCAGGCCACGTTACCGAAGCCGGAGAGGGCGACCTTCTTGCCGACGATGGTCTTGCCGGCTTTCTCCAGCAGGTGCTGGGTGAAATACAGGGCGCCGAAACCGGTGGCTTCCGGACGGAGGATGGAGCCGCCCCAGGTGCCGCCCTTGCCGGTGAGGACGCCGGTGTTGTACTGGCGGGCCAGTTTCTTGTACATGCCATAGAGGTAACCGATTTCACGGCCGCCCACACCTACGTCACCGGCAGGGATATCCTGGTCGGGGCCGATGCAGTTCCACAGTTCCAGCATGAAAGCCTGGCAGAAACGCATGATTTCATCGTTGGACTTGCCTACGGGGTCGAAGTCGGAACCGCCCTTGGCGCCGCCCATCGGGAGGGTGGTAAGGGCATTCTTGAAGGTTTGTTCGAAGCCCAGGAATTTGAGCATGGAAGGCGTAACGGCCTTGTGGAAACGGAGACCTCCTTTATAGGGACCGATGGCACTGTTGAACTGGATGCGGTAGCCGGTGTTGGTCTGAACTTCGCCCTTGTCGTCGATCCACGTGACGCGGAAGGTGAAAATGCGGTCGGGTTCCACCAGACGTTCCACGATCTTGGCTTTTTCAAATTCGGGGTGCTGGTTGTACACATCTTCGATGGATTCCAGAACCTCCTGAACGGCCTGCAGGTACTCTTTCTCCAGCGGGTACTTAGCCTGAAGGCGTGCCATGATGTCAGTCGTTTTCATTTTGCAGAATGGTTTTTTAGTGTTATGGTTATAAATAAAAAGGAATTCACTTTGATTCCGTTACAAATGTAAAGAAAAATTAGGATTTTCCAAAGGATTTTATCAAAAGATTCTTTTATTTAAAATAGGTGTTTTGTCAAGATAAATGATTAACTTTGCAGGCTAAACTGATTAAACAAACCTTATGAGAAAATTCTCGATTGCGCTCTGCCTGGCAGCCCTGGCCCTGGTATCCTGCGAACCCCGCCGGTCCAAGGGTGCCCAACTGCTGGAGAATTATGCGCTGGTGACCATTCCTGCTCCGGACCTTTCAGGAATCACCGACAATGGTAAGGAGGTTCTCAACTTATATCGTTTTGCGGCAGACCAGGCCGATGCCATTTACTGGGAGCAGAGTTTCGGCTCCAAGGAAACTTTCGCCCATCTGGAAGATCCGGCCGCCCGCACTTTCGCCGAGGTGAACTACGGCCCCTGGAACCGCATCGACAAGCAGCCGTTCCTGGAGGGCTACGGCCCCAAGCCGGCCGGCGCCAACTTCTATCCCGCGGACATGACCGACGAGGAATTCGAAGCCCTCAAGGATTCGGCCAAATACAGTCCCTACACCCTTATCCGCCGCAAGGAAAACGGTGCCTTGGAGACGGTTTGGTATCACGATGCCTATGGGGACCAGGTGAAAAAGATGGCCGACCTTCTCCGTGCGGCCGCCGATATCACCATCAAGGCCAGCGTGCGCAACTATCTGCTCAAGATGGCGGACGCCCTGCTCACCGACGATTACTATGAGAGCGAAAAGGCCTGGCTGGAAATGACCGACAGCAAGATGGACCTGGTGATCGGCCCCAACGAGACCATTGACGATGAACGCTATGGCATCAAGGCTTCCTACGGCGCCTATGTGCTCCTGAAGAACCTGGACCGCACCGCTTCGCTCAATGCCTTGTCGGCCCGTCTTCCGGAGCTGCAGGCCTCCCTCCCCGGAGACGCCTCCTATCATTCCTTCGTTCCCGGAACGGAGTCCAACATCTTCTCCTGCGATGTCATCTATTACGGCGGTTACACCAACGCCGGTTACAAGGTCATCGCCATCAATTTCCCCTATGACTCCCGCGTCCAGGAAGAGTTCGGCACCCGCACCATCCTGTTCGACAATATCATCCGTGAGAAATTCAACCGGACCGTGTTCCCGGCCGGCATGCTCCTGTTCGAAGGGGCCGACCAGGCCCATCTGGACGCCAATGCCTTCTACTGGAACATCGTCTTCCGGGAGGTGGCCAAAGGCCTGGGCGTGAAGGAGACCGTCACCGGCAAGGGAACGGTCATCGAAGCCCTCGGCAACGAGGCCCTCACCCTGGAAAAGGCCAAATCCAACGTTCTCGGAGCCTACCTGTGCGCCCGCGAGGTGGAGGCCCACCGGGTCGATGCCCTCATCATGAAGCAGGATGTACTGGCTACATTCGTGGCCAATGTGATCCGCTCCACCCGCTTCGGCTTCGGCGACGCCACCGGCCGCGGCAACCTGATTATCTACAACTACCTGGCCGAGCAGGGAGCCATCTCCCGCAAGGCTTCCGGCAAATATGGTATCGACTATGACAAGACGGAGCAGGCCATCGCCTCCCTCGGTGCCGAAATCCTGAAACTGCAGGCTACCGGTGACCTGGCTGCCGCTACCGAATTTGTGAACAAATATGCCTTTGTCGCCTCTACCATCAAGGCCGACATCGTCAATCTGGAACTGGAAAAGATTCCTGTAGATATCCGTTTAGCATACGAAAGATAAAGTATCAATATAATGGCTAAGAAATTTAACCTCAAGTATTGGGTGTTCCTGCCGCTTGTGCTCGCCATCACCATTTTCCTCTGGGCCGTGCCCGTTTCTTTCTTTGGAATCGATGCCCTGACCGTAGTCCAGCAGCGCGTTATCGCCCTGTTCGTGTTTGCCGCACTCATGTGGATTTTCGAAATCATCCCCAACTGGTCCACGTCCCTGCTGGTCATCGTGATCTCCCTCCTTACGGTATCCAACAAGGGTATCGGCCTGTTCTGTGACCCTCAGTACGGTACGCTGGTCCCTTATGCCCGCATCATGTCCTCCATGGCCGACCCTGTGGTGATGCTGTTCCTGGGCGGTTTCGTACTGGCCATCATGGCCGAGAAGTACGGCCTGGACGTCACCCTTGCCAGGGCCCTCCTGAAACTCTTCGGCACCAAGCCGGAAATCGTCCTGCTGGGCTTCCTCATCATGATTTCCGTCTTCTCCATGTTCATGAGCAATACCGCCACGGCCGCCATGATGCTGGCCCTTCTCACGCCGGTGCTCTCCAAACTCCCGGCCGACGATAGGGGCAAGGTGGGCCTGGCCCTGAGCATTCCGGTGGCCGCCAACCTCGGCGGTATCGGCACGCCCATCGGCACGCCTCCGAACGCCACGGCAAAAGGCGCCCTGGAGCAGGCCGGCATCGACGTTTCCTTCGGCGAATGGTGCGTACACATGATTCCTTACGTGCTCATCATGATTCTCATCGCCTGGGTGCTCCTCCGCCTGTTCTTCCCCTTCAAGACCAAGAAACTGGTGCTGGAGATCCCCGAGAGCAAGCAGAAGAAGGACTGGAGGCTGTATGTGGTATGGATCACCTTCGTGGGCACCATCCTCCTGTGGGCCACGGAGCAGATCACCCATATCAATTCCAATATCGTAGCGCTCATTCCGCTGGGTGTCTTCACGGCTACCGGCCTGTTCGGCAAAGAGGAGATCAAGGAAATCAACTGGAATGTGCTCTGGCTCGTAGCGGGAGGTTTCTGCCTCGGTTACTGCCTGCAGGACACCGGCCTTGCCAAGGTTCTGATCCAGGCCATTCCGTTCGGCAGCATGTCCGTCGTCCTGGTCCTGATCGTGGCCGGCCTGGTCTGCTACCTCCTGTCCAACTTCATCTCCAACTCCGCTACGGCAGCCCTGCTCATCCCGATCCTTATCGTGGTGGCCAACGGCATGGCCGACCCCGCCGCCGCCAATAACGCAGAATTCCTCGCCATGGGCGGCACCTCCGCCATGATCATCTTCATCGCCGTGTGCGCCTCCATCGCCATGCTGTTCCCCATTTCCACCCCTCCGAATGCCATCGCATCGGCTACCGGCATGGTGGAGACCAAGGATATGACCAAGGTGGGCCTGATCATCGGTCTGATCGGTTTTGTCCTGGGCTATTTCTGGCTCACCAAACTCTTCCCGTTTGCCTGATGCAAACGGGAAAA
>OCTX012268279.1_pt1 | contig 10025 bp, 13 predicted proteins | sample 1539691 | NCBI WGS metagenome assembly OCTX01 (sample SAMN02144231, study PRJEB22623) | gut metagenome | biome: sheep rumen | host: Ovis aries | place: New Zealand | reverse complement strand
GGACGTTATGACACCAATGGAATATCACGAAATTAAGTTGAAGGAAGCAGCATAAAAACTGCCCGGCAGCAATACCGGGCAGGAAAAACTATTTTTGTTTTTTCGATTGTCTACTTGACGGGTCGCACACCAATTTCAGGCTTTTTCAGCCCTGTCTTATGTATTTCTTGTCAGCAAAACTACGGTCTCCTCGGTAGTGGAATAACGTGGTGAAAAATCATACACAGCCTCACCATTATATGCTACCGGGAATTTAAAATGCACCGTTTTTATCGGGCATCCATTCTTCCTCTGCTTGTCCGGATACAACTCGATGCTGTCGATGAATGTCCGAACAAAGCTCTTCTTCTCAAAGTCAGTCATCTTATCATACAGTTTATCAAACAATTTCAAAGACTCATAGATATATTGATTGAAGCCAATATATTACTTACTTCGGTAAGTAAATATCTATTGTATACTAATAATTTCAAAATATACTCTATCGGATTATCATGACAAAAAAAGAATAGAACGATACAACTTGTGTCTGACACAATACCCTGTTTGAATTCCCATTTTTCTGTTCGATGCTGGGCGCCGATGTCCAAGAGGACCGTTTTCAGAGATTTTATCCCGCCCCAGGGGCGCCATCACAATTGACAGCCCCTGGATATCTGATAGAATAAACTTACGATCGTGGCCAAGATGTCCGGGTACGTTGGGTTCGCAGCCCAGGAGCTTCGGTTCGACTCCGAATACCACCACGATCGCCAACAGAGTATAAGGCCTTGGTTCGATCCAAGCTACGAAAGCAGCGGCATACCTGGGACTGCCAGCTAACAAGCGGTCCTGTCTGCCGCTTCTTTTTTATCTGTCCCCAAGCTCATGATGGATCTTCGTGTGGCATGACTGGCACAGGGACATCAGGTTGCTCCTGTCATGTGTTCCGCCCTGTGAGACAGGAAGGATGTGGTGTACCTCTTCGACCAGGGTAAGTCGGCCTTCAGCCAGGCACCTCTCACACAGGGGATGCTCCCTCGCATACCTGTCCCTTATCCTCTTCCACACACGCCCATACTTCTTCGCAGTATCAGCTGCCTGGGTAAACTGGTTGTACTGCTTGTCCACCAGTTTCTTATGCTCCTCGCAGTACTGGCTGCCGGACACCGCCAGCTCCTTACAATTTCCATACGCGCATCCGCGCCTTGGTGCATATGGCATCCTATCACCCCGCAGTCTTCCGAAGGTTGCAGCAGTCGTCAGGATCATGGTTCACGTTCTGCTTCCAGAACTCATAAGCCTCTGACTCATCCTCACAGACCGTCATCTCCCTGAAGCCGGAGATTTTGGACAGCCAGTATCTTTTCTTCTCCAACGGCAGGTGCCAGTATACGCTCTGCTTCACCGTGTAATCCGAATAATCAATGGGGAAGGTCTTACGGATAAAGCTGTTGTATCTCAGGAACTCCACCAGGATCTTGTCGCACCGGATACCGTTCAGGATATCGAAGTCTATGAACTCCGATATGAACGGAGAAAGGCGAACCTCCACGTCCAGCCCGTGCATCTGCAGCTTCTCGATTGCCTTGATGCGGTCTGTTATGGTGTTCGCCTTTTCATACTCCAGCGCCTTGCCGTCATCTGTTGCCGTAATGGTTATCTGGATGTGGGCAAGCTCCGGATCATATACTTTGATATATTCGTCATCCGCAGCCATAGCGGACTTCGTAACGATTAGGTATCCGATTCTTCTTTTGTTCAGCTCCTTTATCACCTGATAAGTAATGCGGTATTTCTTTTCAATGGGCTGGAAGCAATCCGTCATGCCGCCCAATCTCAGGATGGTTCCTGGCTTTACCTTATCCAGCTTCCTCCGTATCTTCCTGATATCTGCTACAGCCGGATCTTCCGGATGCCACAGGTTCCGGAACTCCAAGAGAGATCTGGCATAGCAGTACTTACAGTTATGGGAACAGCCGCAGCCATAGCTGTCCAACCTTGTCGGGTAACGGCATTTCGTTCCTTCATTGCCGCCGACCGTCTTATAAAATGATTTGTACTCCGCCATCCATACCCCTTCTTCCTGACATAGTAAAAGCCCCACAGAATCTCTCCCATGAGGCTTGGTTCAGCTTACTTTTTGCTGAGTTTACTATATCATAGATGGCACTGTTGTTTTTTGTTGCAAAGTGTTGCAAAACGTGCAGATTTCATATTCTGACCGGTTTATCTGGCAAAATGAAATTCTTCAGAGCCATTCCATGCCAGCGGTAAACTGTGGTCCTGTCAGCATGAAGCCTATTGCCTATCTCCTCCCAGGTCATATTATGTATATACCTGTAACGCAGGACCAGTTGTTCATCAATGTCGGAAACCTTTGCAATAGCTTCCCTCATCTGATCCTTCAGATCGATCAGGCTGTCTATCTCATCATCTATCTTCTTGTTCAGTTCCCATACCTTTTCAAGGCTCTTTACGAACGGAGCATCTGTAGCCCGGTTAGGATTATGCCTTTCCTCAAACCCGGGGGAACCAACCGAACACGCCATTTCCCTGAGTCTTTCCATCTCCGCTATATCTGAATTGATCCTGTGATCCAGACGGTATGCCTGACGTAAATACTCTTTTGCTGTCATGAGATTTCTTCCTCCTTCAGTTTTCTCAGCAGCATCTGACCATCAACACTGGTCAGCGCCGCAAGCCAGTCTGAACGAAAGAACCTCTCACAATCTTCTATCATGAGCTTTGCTTCTTTGTTCTTCGGATGATATTCTGCTTTCTTCCTTGCCGTGCGGTAGTCCTTTACGGCTTGCAGGATTATCGCATTCGCAAGACCTTCATAAGGATCGGTCATCGCCTCACCTCCAGGTTTGCTTTTACTGCATTGATCAAAGCATCCTGGGTTTTTCCCTTATTCCGAAGGGCTTTCATTACGTCCTCGTCAATCGTTCCCTTCGCGATAATGTGGTGGATCACGACCGTATCCTTCTGCCCCTGCCGGTGCAGCCTTGCATTTGTCTGTTGGTACAGTTCAAGGCTCCATGTAAGCCCGAACCAGATAAGCGTAGATCCTCCTGCCTGAAGGTTTAAACCGTGCCCAGCTGACGCCGGATGGATGATTGCCGCAGGAATCTTTCCCGCATTCCAATCTTCAATATCCTTCGATGTCTTAATCTCCCGAACCGGGAAACGTTCCTTTATCCGCTGCGCGTCATGCTGGTACCAGTAGGCAATAAGCGCCGGCCTGCCGCATATGCCTTCCAGCAGGTCCTCAAGTGCTTCCAGCTTCCGGTCATGGATGCGGAGGCTGTTTTTCTCCTCATCGTAAACAGCGCCGTTCGCCATCTGCAGCAGCTTTCCGGACAATGCCGCTGCGTTTACTGCATCGATCTCCTTCCCCTTGATCAGGGCCACCATCTCATCACGCAGCTTGTCATAGATTCCCATTTCCTTCTCATCCATGTATACCGGCACCTCATTCATCACACATTCCGGCAGCTGCAGGTAATCGCAGGACTTTATGGAGATCGTGATGTCCGATATCCGCTCATAAATCTGCTCCTCCGCACCTGGAAGGGCTTTGTAAGAGTATATGATCTCTCCATTTCGTTTATCCGGCTTGAAAAAAGCATTCCGGTAATGGGTGATGTACCTCCCCAGCCGCTGTCCCAGGTCAAGGATACGGAACTCTGCCCAGAGGTCTAGCAAACTGTTCGGAGAAGGCGTCCCGGTCAAGCCGATGATCCTTTTCACCTTTGGCCGGACCTTCAGAAGGCTCTTGAACCGCTTTGCCTGATGAGACTTGAAACTGGAAAGCTCATCAATGACGATCATGTCAAAATCGAACGGAATCCCGCTCTTCGTGACCAGCCAATCTATGTTTTCTCTGTTGATGATGTAAATATCTGCCTTCCGGGAAAATGCTTCCCTCCGTTCAGCCTCACTGCCAACAGCTACCGAATATGTCAGGCTGGAAAGATGATCCCACTTATTTATCTCTGCCGGCCAGGTATCCCTTGCCACTCTTAGCGGGGCGATCACCAGCACCTTTCGGATCAGAAATCGTTCCAGGCACAATTCGAACAATGCAGTCAGAGTAATCACGCTCTTTCCAAGTCCCATTTCAAGCAGGACCGCTGCTACCGGATGATCCAGAATGAATTCCGTAGCATATCTTTGATACTCATGAGGTTCGTATCTCATCGATCACACCCCCGATCTGCTCCACACCGTCCACGCAGAACACCTTAAAGCCAAGATGTTCCAACTGCCGTTTCCTCCTCATCTGTAGAGGTCTTAACTTTTTCCCCGGGCTCTTCAGCTCCACGAAAGCCATCTGTCCGCCTGGGAAAAGGACGATGCGGTCAGGCACTCCATCCCATCCCGGACTCACGAACTTCGGGGCAAGGCCGCCGGCATTCCTGACCGCAGCCACCAGTTTCTTCTCAATCTCCCTTTCCCTTAAAGAGTCCATTGGCAACCTCCTTTACATTTCAATGATCTTCTCTGTCCAACATATTTTGATAGACAAATGGACAGACAAGTAGCCAAATTCCCTTTACGCGCGAATTACGTGTACAATATCCCTTTTTAAACATGATTTCGTCTAATATAGAAATTCTTGTCTTGTCTGTCATAACTTCAAAAATCCAGTGTTTATGCGGCTAGACAACCTGTCTGTGGCTAGACAACCTTTTTCCGCTTGTCTAGCGTTTCCGGGTTGTCTATCACTCTTTCCGGGTATAGACCCGCTGTTGCCCATAGATCGGGATGTTCTTCCGCTCCTTGCACTTCTCCCAGTCTTCCAGACGCTTCATGATAGCCGCGATGGCATAGCTGTCCTTCGGCTGGATATCCTCTTTTGGTTTCCCGAAGCATTCGCACCAGACCTCGATGTTGGAGACCTCCATACGTTTCCTCACGCCCTCCGGCCTTGTTGGATCGGAAGGATCCCGGAAATAATCCCGGCGCCGGTAAACGTCCATATCATCCCAGCCGTCAGGGAGGAGCATGTCGAGGTACTCGCGCACCAACCCTTCACGGTCATCCTGCTCCATCGCTTCACGCTGTTCCTCATTGGCGAAAGCTTCCAGCGTATGGTCGAGGAACAGTTCTTCCCCTTCTTTTGCAAGGACCGCCACTTCCGCCCAGATCTGATCCACGGTATCCTGCGTCAGATCCCACGGCTTGTATTTCCCTTCGCCGCTCACCTTCACATTCCAGAAACGGCGGTTCCCGGTGACGTCGCGGAGGTATCCGTTCTCGGCATTCGTCGTCCCGAAGAAGATGCACTGACGCGGATGGGGAACCACCCTCTTCCCGAATGAGGCACGGTACTTGTCATCCCGGCGTGATACGAAAGCCTTAACCTTTTCCAGGTCCACCTTCCGCATGCCGACCATCTCACTGATCTCATGGATCCAGTACCCCTGCAGCTTTTCTGCCGCCGTCTTGTCGTTCATATCGGAAAGCGCCAGACTGTCGGAGAACCACTCCATGCCCAGCATGCTAATCAGCGTTGATTTGCCGATTCCCTGGCCTCCGTTCAGAACGATAACGTAATCGAACTTGATGCCCGGATGGTAAATCCTCATGTTTGCCGCACACAGCGCTTTCCTCGTCACTGCCCGGACATAGGCGTTATCCTTCGCCCCGAGATAGTCGATGAGCAGCGTATCCACCCGGGGGATCGCGTCCCAGGGAGGAAGTTTTTCAAAATATTCCCTGATCGGGTGATAGCCCCTGTCGTCGGTAACCTTTGTTACGGCCACATCATAATTCCGCTGTGAGAAGACGCCGTAATGGTCTTCGACATAGCAGATCAGCTGTGCGTCATCCGCATCCCTCCAGTACTTTGCCGGATGCTTCCACGGCACTTCCCCCTTGATCTCCAACCCGTCCGCCAGCTGGTTGAAGACGATGCCCTTGAGCCTCGGGTCATTGTTCAGGATCAGTCGGAGGTTCCATGCGCTGTTCTCCAGTTCCCCGCTCCGCTTCGTATACTTCAGCTGCCTCATCCAGTCCCCAGCATCCGCGAAATCCTGCTCCGCCTCTTCAAACCGTTCCTGGGCCAAGAGTCCCTTCACGCTCTCATCCTGTGAGGCAAAATCGCACATGGCCTTATAGGATTCCTTCTCATCCAGATCCCCGAACCTGTGGACGCGGACGATGTCAAAAGCATTGCACAACCGGAGGTATGCCGGGTCCGTCGCATGATGCGAGTAGACAAAACGGTCATCCTTGATTTCCACACCGGCCACGCTGCCGGAGGTGATCAGGTGCCAGCGGTTCTCGTTCTCCGTCGGTTCATATACGTCCGGCAGGAAAGACTCCAGCGCTTTCGTGACAGGGTAATACGTCCTGTTGAATGCTCCAACCAGTCCTTCCTTCGTAAGCGGATCGGCGACTTTCTTCTGCTTTGCTGAGTTCGCTTTACTCTCCCGGGATGAAGTGGGCAGTCTTGTCGGGTCCCTCCACTCCGGGTGAGCGACCAGTATCTCATCCGGGTCCAGCCATTCCTTCTTAGCTTCTTTAAACACGAATAAGCCGTTCTGCGGAGAGGACGGCCAGTACATCAGCTGGTTCGGCTGATAGGAACACTCGTCAAAGTAATCGATGCCCAGCATCTGGGCCAGATATCGCGCAACAGCTACGAACTCCTCCGGCGTGATGTCCCTCGTCAGGGGGAACACCATCCTTGCCCTCGGTTCTTCTTTAGTACTGCTGTGCGTGGTATAAAGGCAGGACGTATAAGGCGTAACCGTTTCGAAGTTATCCAAGAACTCCTTCGTAATCCTGTCCCCGTCCAGGGCGATCATAGATCGGGATGCCACTGTCTCAATCTTCCGTCTGCCACCTTTCAGCCCGCCGGCAACAAAACCGCCGTGGTCCTTCGCAGCATCCTTCTGGGCCTTGCCCATCTTGGCATACTCTTCTGCGGACTCTGATGTCCGGATCGTCACCTTCAGCCGCTCCTTCAGGTCATCGTATTTGACGGTCTTGTTGACCCAGGTCTTCGCCTGCCGGTTTTTGCCGTAAGCAATCGCAAGATCCCTCATAATGCCGTCACCTCCCGGAACTCGCTGTTAAAGTAACGAACTGTCTGCCTTCGCCGCCTTGCCACCTTGATCTCCGTATTCATGCCTTCCGTGATCAGGTCACCGAAGACCCACAGCTCACTGCAATTGCCAAGCAGCACGATATCCATGAAAATCGCCAGTTCCCGTTCCTCGGGAACCCCGTCATTCATGAACTGCGGGAACAGCAGCTGGGGAGCAAGCGGGATCTGGCCCTGCTCCAAAGCGAACCGGCAATACCGCCTTGCCTTCTCCGTGTTGCCGGGTACATCGCCGGATAAAGGACTGCAGATATACACAAGCGGCATGAAAGGCGGCCTTGTCTTTCCCTCCGCTGCCCTGATCGCCTTGTAGGGCGTCGGGTCGGGATACCCTTCCGAGTTTTTGAAATCGATCATCTCAAACATCCTCCTTCAAAAAAAATTGCCGAGGTTATCCTCTCAACAGGTAGCCTCGGCAGGAGGTCAAATCTGACGTTTTCTAATAATTATTTCAGATCTGCTTCTATTGCGTACAGTTCACTGAACACTTCGCTATAGTCTTCAGGGCACAGAGCCTCAACACTCTTGGCCCCATACTTGCCCAGCACGAACGCAACGGTCTCATATCCAATTTCTTCCGTGATGCGGTTAGCGCAGCACTCAATGCTTGTAATCCAGTTCTCTCTTTCTTCTCTCTTCATGCCATATTCCCCGCTTTCCGTTCCGGATATGCTTCCCGAAGTTTCCGCTCCGCACGTTTCAGTTTCTGTGTGATGCTGTTTTCATCTGCACCGATCCTTCTGGCATATCCACGGACAGATTCCCCTTCAAGCCGAACGGCAATAAAGGCATCAGCCCATTCAGGCTTTTTATGCAGGACCTTCCGTACCCATGAACAGAGTTCCTCATACTCAGCGGTTTCTGTGTGCGTCTCTGGCCCGGATGTTGTAAGAAGGTAGTCCATGATATCGAAAGCCGCATCATCAGAATCTCCCTGAATATAGCCGCGTCTTCCGTCCATGCGCTTTCTCTTAGGGGTCGGGTCGATGTGGCGTGTCTCACGGTGCCAGATGTTATACTCCGGCCTGTTCACCCGTTCTTCCCATACCTCCTGGATGCGCTGTTCACGCTCCTGCTGGGACAAGCCTTCATCTTCAATTGACAGGCTGACCCACAACTGCTCTGTTTCCTGATCATTCAGGACGATTGTCTGCATCTCGTTCTCGTAACGGATCTTAAGTTCCATATCGCTGTCTCCTTTCGGTCAAAAAACCGAAGCGGAGACAGCCTATATATTTTGCCAGTTCTGTTTTCCATAAGACGGTCACCTCTGCGGATATCTCCGCTTCATTTCGGTGACCAGCCGTTCGTAAGCTGGCACTTTTCTTATTTTGTTCTCCCATCCGTCAACTACGAACACACCTCGTGGCCACGAAGAAGGTGAGCCGATTTCAGGGAAGACAGTTTAATGCCATATCCAGGGCATTTATTAAGCAGTCTCTCGGCTTACTCACGGATAAAATAGCATGGGATAATTTCTGAAAACGGACATGGCATGTCCGCTCCAAAACGCCCATAAAACACAAAAAGCCGGAGTTACCTACTTAGCCTTCTGGCTTAAATAGATAACTCCGGCGGTCAGTTCCTCGACTGGTTACGGGACTTTTTGCGGTAGTTTCTTTACTACTGATTTACAGCTCTAGCAGCCTCTACCTGGTAGACCACGTCTTCCCAAGAGATCTTTACATATCTGTTTTTATCTTTCTTCTGTTCTAAATAAACCTTTTCCCCTTCAACAATGACATCACAGAACCTAGGTTGTACCTCCTTGTCACTGTGTAGATCACGTATCGGACGTTTAATCACAGGCCATCTCCTCCTTAATTAAAATGGAATTGGAATGAAATCAGCATCATCTTCAATATCATCATTCATAAATGCATCAATTATGAGCTTAATATCCTTATTGACCTTCGGATGTCTTGCATTTTCTGTAATAGCTTCATAAAGCCCTTCTATTAACAACCCGATTTCTGCCGCATCCTTGGTCCCGCAAAGATATTGAGCTGGACTTCTATACGGGCACATCCATATTTCTTTGGCAAACGCTTCAGCATCCCCTACCATATGCACACTTTTACTAATATTCATAAAATATAAGATAGTATCATTTTTCATTCGGAGATTATAACAATCACCCGCAACCACTGTATGGACATCAAATGATCTTGATGTAAAAACGATTCTTGTAACCTCATCTGGATAGCCTTCTTCCCCTTCCTCCATATATGTCGCGCAGGCAAAAAGGGGATGATCACAATTACCTCTTTTATCTAGTACAAGTTGATGGTTTAGATATTCGGCAGATTCCCGATTCCAGTCCAGCTTGTCATCAAGCGTATCTTTTGTCAGTTTTTCCAAAAAGGATAGTAGGTACTGTTCTGTTGGCGTTAACCTAGATAAATCAACATTAAGCAGCGTATCAACGCTCACATTCAGTATTGCTGCTACCTTCAAGATGAAATCAATACCTGGTTTTGTGTTATTATCCTTGCTAGTCCTGGATATATATCCAGAACTTACCCCTGCCTCAGTCTCCAATTCACCAATTTTCTTCCCTGATTTCTTAAGCATATAGGAGATATTGTCAAATAACCTCTTTTTGTTTAGCTCTTCGACCATTGCTGTTCCCTCTCTTTCCTTGTTTGTAAAATATGGTGGCATAATTATGCCTATATGTCAAGTTAATTAATTGAATTTGATTTTTATGTCATAAAATGGCAGAGTATTTGAGATATAAATCACATGTCGCAGTATAATGTTCCTAAGTTTTAGAAATGCCCTGTCAGATTATTATTCTGCTTATCATCGGATTGGATCCATTTCCTTTTTTATCTAGTGTTTGGTCAACAACTCCTTTTTCAGCCTGTATCCGCTTGAATTGACGCCGGCCGCAATCGTTTCGAAGTGCGCTTTGACTTTAGAT
>OCTX012266768.1_pt1 | contig 10027 bp, 6 predicted proteins | sample 1539691 | NCBI WGS metagenome assembly OCTX01 (sample SAMN02144231, study PRJEB22623) | gut metagenome | biome: sheep rumen | host: Ovis aries | place: New Zealand | reverse complement strand
CGGTGTCTGGAGTAATAGTCGGCTATCAGCCCGTGCTTATTCATTAACAACGGGCTTGATGGTGCCGTCCTGGTTGTAGTAGAGGCGCTGCACCTTCAGTGAGCGCAGGTGGGTGACGTCGTTCGAGGGCACGCAGTCGTGGTAGAGCAGGTACCACTGGCCCTTGAACTCGACGATGCAGTGGTGGGTGGTCCAGCCTACGACGGGTTCGAGGATGACGCCCTGGTAGGTGAAGGGGCCGTAGGGGTTGTCGCCGACGCCGTAGCACAGCAGGTGGGAGTCGCCGGTTGAGTACGAGAAATAGTACTTGCCCTGGTACTTATGCATCCACGAGGCCTCGAAGAAGCGGTGCGGGTCGCCGGCGCGCAGCGGCTGGCCGTCCTTGTCGACGACGAGCACGTGGCGCGGGGCCTCGGCAAACTGGAGCAGGTCGTCGCTCATGCGGGCCATCAGGCTGGGCAGGGCGGCCATGTCGGCGCCGGTGTAGAGCTGCGTCTTGCGGTCGGGGGCGGGTCCGAGGTCAATGCCCTCCTTCAGCACCTGCTCGGGTGCGACGTTCCACTGCAGCTGTCCGCCCCAGAGTCCGCCGTAGTAGCAGTAGACCTGGCCGTCGTCGTCCTTGAACACGCAGGGGTCGATGCTGTAGGCGCCGCGGATGGGGTGCTCCTGGGCCACGAAGGGGCCCTCGGGCCGGTCGGCGATGGCCACGCCGAGGTGGAACACGCCGTTGTAATCCTTGGCCGAGAAGATGAGGTAGTACTTGCCGTCCTTCTCGACGACGTCGCTGTCCCACATCTGCTTCTCGGCCCAGGGCACCTGACTGACGTCGAGGATGACGCCGTGGTCGGTGGCCTCGTCGTTCTCGATGTCGCCAAACGACAGCACGTGGTAGTCCTTCATCTGGAAGTGGCCGCCGTCGTCGTCGAAGGCTGCCCCTGCCTCCCAGTCGTGGCTGGGGTAGACGTAGAGCTTGTCGTTAAACACGTGGGCCGCAGGGTCGGCCATATAGTCACTCGGGAAAAGATAACGTGGAAGTTTTGCCATAGTTATATCATTATTATTTATTTCGTGCTTCTATCTCATTGTTCATTTCGTCGAGCCGTTCATCGGTCAGCGGATATTTATAGATAAGGTATCCCACGACGACGAGGAGAATGGCGGGAATGACGGTGGTGAAGATCAGGATGGCATTCTGAGCGATGTCAGAATAATTGGCCAGCTTCGGGTAGTAGGCATTCACCGGGGCGCTGATGAACGACGCCAGGAACACCACGACAAAGATGCCCAGCACGAGCTGCAGGCACTTGTTGTCCTTGAACTCCTGCCACATCTCGCCGAACGAGACGGGCTTCTCGGGCGTGGTGGTAATGTTCTCCTTGCTGCCCATGAAGCAGAGCATCAGGAGCACAAAACCGACGAGCGCAAACACGCACGTCACCGTAAACCAAGCGCTCGGGTCGACGGGCAAGGCCGACTCCTCGCTGGCGAAGTTGAAGCCTATCCACCCCATGACCAAGGGCGTAATCCAGCCGGCAATGGAGAAGCCGGCCTTGAAGGCGACGCCGGCAAGGGCGTTGACCGTGGCTGCCGGCCGGTTTCCGGTGCGGTATTCTGCCTCGGTGATGACCTCAGGCACGAGTGCCCACATCAGCGAGCCGACGAGCAGGCCCACGCCCGTCATCACCTTGGCCACCTGCACAAGCGAGTTGAAGTTTGTGACGTCGAAGAACTTGCCGATTGTAAACAATATGGCAAAGCCGACGAGGCCGATGGCCAGCAGCGTGTAGTAGAGGCCCTTCTTGCCCAGCCACTTCTTCAGCACCGGCATTGAGGGCAGGATGATAAAGGCGGGAATGGTGCCAATAGCCATGAACGTGGCCTGGTTCCAGTCGATGGCCGAGTGGATGCACATGGCGAGTCCGATGGGGAAGCCGGCCTGCACGACAATCTGTCCGATGTTGGCACACACCATTCGCGTTGAGGTAAGTATCAGCACCTCGTCGTTGTCGCGGGTCATGCTGGCCATGATCGAGCCGTAGGGAATGTTCACCACCGAGTAGATCATGCTCAGCACGGTGTAGCTCACGGCGGCATAGATCATCTTCATCGGCATTGACCATGTGGCGGCCTGGGGGAGCATCAGCAGGCAGGCGGCCACCGTCAGGGGAATACCGCCGTAGAGCAGATAGGCGCGATACTTGCCTAACTTGGGGTTATGGTTGTCAATATAGCGCCCCACCACAGGACTCCAGAAGCAGTCGATGAGCCTGACGGTGAGAATGAGTCCGCTGACGAAGGCGGCATTGATCTTTAATACCGTCGTAAGATAAATCATCAGGTAGGTGGCTACCGTCTGGAAGATGAGGTTCTGGGCCAGGTCGCCCGAGCCGAAGCCGATGCGCTGAAGCCACGAAAGCTTGTAAAAGCCTTTCGATTCTTGGGAAGTTGTTGTCATTTCCATAATGTTGTTGTTAGTTTGTCGGTTTTCAGACTGCAAAGATAGCAATAATTTCCCTTCGGAGCACTATAAAAATGTTACAGAATTCTTTCAAAATATCTCATTTAAGTTAAAAAAACTGATAATTTACCGTTCCTTCGCCATAAAAAGCGTAATTTTGCAGGAAGATAATAACTAAAACCTAAAAGGTATGAACATCAGGACAATGCTCTGGACCATCATGATGGTCTGCTCGGTGACCGCCTCAGCGAAGGTCACGCTACCCCAACTCTTTCAGAACGGCATAGTGCTGCAGCGCGGCAAGCCGATCCCCGTCTGGGGGAAGGCCGATGCCGGCGAGGCCGTCAGCGTCAGGCTCGGCAACAAGAAGCCCTGCACCACCGTTGCCGACGGCGAGGGGCGCTGGCGCGTCGACCTGCCCCAGATGAAGGCTGGCGGTCCGTTCGAGCTGAAGGTAAACGACGTCACCCTCGGCAACGTCATGGTCGGCGACGTCTGGCTGCTGTCGGGCCAGTCGAACATCGACGTCACCATCGAGCGCGTGTATCCAAATTATACCGATGAAATCGACGATTTTTCGCTCGACGGCGTCCGTCTCTTCCGCGTGCGTAACGACACCGACACCCACGGTCCGAAGGACGACATCCTGCCCACGGGCACCAACTGGAAACCGCTGACGAAGCAGAACGCCTGGTCCTTCTCGGCCGTGGGCGCCTTCCTCGGCAAGCGGATGTTCGAGAAGACGGGCGTGGCCCAGGGCGTCATCGTCAACAGCTGGGGCGGCACGCCCATCGAGGCCTGGATCAGCGCCGACTCACTGCGCCGCGACTACCCGATGCTGCTGAAGCGGGCGGCTTTCTTCCAGAACGACAACTACGTCAAGGCCCAGGCTCAGGCCAACGGCGAGGCCGGCCGACGGTGGAACGAGATGCTCAACCAGGCCGACAACGTCAGCGCCTATACATCGCCAGCCTGCCAGGACGGCGACTGGGCCACCATCGACCAGAACAGCTGGAGCTGGCGGGGCGTCGGCTCTGTCTGGCTGCGCCAGCACTTGCGCCTCGACAAGGCCCACGCCGGCAAGCCCGCCCGCCTGCTGCTGGGCACCCTCTACGACCAGGACGTCACCTACCTCAACGGCCGACAGATCGGCCAGACCGGCTATCAGTATCCCCCGCGCCGCTACGACATTCCCGAAGGCCTGCTCCAGGAGGGCGACAACGTCATCACCATCCGTTTCATCAATAAGAACGGTGCCGCACACTTCATACCTGAGAAGCCTTACATGCTCTGCTTCGGCGACGACCGCTTCTCGCAGAACCCCATGCCGAAGGACGTGATTCCCCTCAGCCCAGTGTGGAAGTTCCACGAGGGGGCCACGATGCCGCCCTGTCCCGGCGGCGACGTGTCGCTGCAGAACGTGCCTACCGCCCTCTATAACGCCGTGCTCCATCCGCTGGCACCCTTCGCGCTGTCGGGCGTCGTCTGGTATCAGGGCGAGTCGAACGTGGGCAACCCTGCCCCCTACGCCGACTACCTCGAGAAGCTCATCGGCTGCTGGCGCGACCGCTGGCAGCAGCCCGAGCTGCCCTTCGTCGTGGTACAGTTAGCCAACTACGACGGACGCCAGCAGACGGGCATGCCGCGTCCCATCACCTATCAGGCCACGCCCGTCAGCACCAACAGCAACTGGGCACAGCTGCGCGAGGCTCAGCGGCTTACGGCTCAGAAGATGGACAACGTGGAACTGGCTACAGCCATCGACCTCGGCGAGACCGTTGACATTCATCCGCTGCGCAAGCGCGAGGTGGCCGAGCGCATCGGTCTCTGCTTCGACCGTCTGGTATATAAAGACAAGAAGGTGAAGCTGATGCCGCAAATCACGTCGTTTACCTACGGGAAAGGGCGCATCATCCTGACCTTTGACCAGCCCCTGCGCCCCTGCGGCGAGCTCTTTGAGTTTGAGGTCGTCGACAAGGGCGGGCGCGCCTACAACGCCACCGCCCACAGCGAAGGCCGCAACGTCATCATCGACTCGCCCATTGACTATCCCAAGCTGGTGCGCCACGCCTGGAAGGACAATCCTCTGCGGCTGAACGCCTATGCCGAGACGGGACTGCCCGTCGGACCGTTTGAGCTATTGGTTGACCGTGTGGCTGATTATCACCCCCATAACTAAAAAAAAGATTATCCGCATGCTTGCGCGCTCTTTTTTTAGGCACGGAAAAACACGGAAGGACACTGTCTGGCCGGGGAAAAAACAGTGATTTCCGTGTTCTTCCGTGCCAAAAATAATATCTAAGGTTATCACCTACTCCACAAACGAGCCGAAGTATTTCAGGCAGACATCGCGCCACTCGCGGGCGTTCTCTAACTGATGCTGCATGCGCTCGTCGACCTCGCGCCAGCGCTGTTCGTCGACGTAGGGCTTCGCGGCCTGCCACACCCGGCAGAAATCCTCCACCTCGCTGACGCCGCGGTTGTAGCGCACCTGCAGTTCCTCCCACAGCGTGCGGCCGCTGTTCATGCGGTAGGTCCAGGGCAGGTGGTGGAACCACAGCAGCAGGTTCTCCGGGCACGTCGACGGGTCGTCGTAGAGCGAGCAGTAAGGCTCGCGATACTGGCTCGTGGCGTTGCTGCCCGTGTGGGTGCGGTCGAAGCCGACGCCCTGCTTGTCAGCCTGGTGGTAGTAGACGGGGCACCACTCTATCGGGTACGACTTGATGAACCCGTCGGGCTCCGGTCCGTAGTGGTGGTCGAACTTGAAGATATGGTGCAGGCCCAGCGGCATCATATAGTCCACGCAGGCCTCGCGCGAGCGGAGCATGACGCTCAACAATTGGGAATTGAGCGTTGAGGATTGGGGATTCTTATCACTGCTGAACGTCGCCGCCAGCCACTCGCTTGCAATTTCCTCCGATTTCATCGATGGATTCCACGCCAGCCGCCCGAAGGCATACCAGTTGGCCTGCGAGAAGTGGTGGCCGCACCAGTTCGTGTCAAGCCCGATGTTGGCCACGCCGGCAATGCCCGCCAGCTTCCCAGGCTCGACAAAGCGGAAGAACTCGCGCCACATCGGGGCGAGGTACACCAGGTGGCGCGACTGTCCGAGATACTCCTGCGTAATCTGCAGCTCCACCATCTGGGGCGTCTGCGTCATCTGGTCGAAGATGGGGGCATACGGCTCGCGGGGCTGGAAGTCGAGCGGGCCGTTCTTCGACTGCAGGATGACGTTCCGGCGGAACTTGCCGTCGTCGCCCTTAAACTCCGAGACGGCCTGCTTCACGCGGTCCTCGCCCTTATGCTTCGAACCATAGACGAACGAGCGCCACATGATGATGCCGCCGTAGGGAGCCACGGCGTCGGCCAGCATGTTGGCACCGTCGGCGTGCGAGCGGTTGTAGTCGCCGGGGCCGGGCTGCCCCTCGCTGTTGGCCTTCACCAGGAAGCCGCCGAAGTCAGGTATCAGGCGGTACACCTCACGGGCCTTCGCCTTCCACCACTGGCGCACCTTCGCGTTCAGCGGGTCGGCCGTCTTCAGGCCGCCCAGGCCCATCGGCGAGGCGAAGTTCACCGACAGGTAGACGCGAATGCCGTAGGGGCGCAGGATGTCGGCTATCTGCTTCACCTTCTGCAGGTTCTCCTTCGAGAGCATCTTCGGCGAGGCGTTCACGTTGTTCAGCACCGTGCCGTTGATGCCTATCGAGGCGTTAGCGCGCGCGTACGCTTTAATATGCTGTGGGTCGAACGTCGGCCAGAAGATGCTCCGGCCCGCATAGCCACGCTCCACCGAGCCGTCCAGGTTGTCCCAGTGGTTCAGTATGCGCAGACTGTAGAAGGGCTCCGACGCCCCCTGCTCGCCGCGCAGCAGGGCGTAGGCGCCGTACATCAGTCCGCGCTCGGTCTTGGCGCGCACGGTGTTGCCGCTGACGACGTAGCCCTCGTCGGCAGTCACCGTCGGGTCGATGACCAGCCGGGCCTCGCTGCCCGTGTAGTACTTGCGTAGCTCGTCGGCGGCCACGCCCTCAGGTCCTGTCACCTTGGCCTTGTTCACCTCGTCGTAGCGCAGCCACAGGCGGCTGCCGTCCTCGGCCATTGCCATCGTGCTGATCAGCACCGCTGCCAGCATAAAAAACAGTCTTTTCATCGTCGTTCTGCTTTTGTTCGTTAAATTGTAGGTGCAAAGGTAGCGAAAATAAAAAAATTTATGTACCTTTGTGCGCAAAAAAGAATTAAAAATGAAAATATTGGTCACCGGAGCCAGCGGTTTCATTGGCTCGTTCATCGTCGCCGAGGCCCTCAGCCGGGGCTTCGAGACGTGGGCCGCCGTCCGCGGCAGCAGTTCGCGCGGGTACCTACAGGACCCACGCATCCATTTCATCGAGCTGAACCTCTCGTCGGAGGCCGACCTTGAGCAACAGCTCAGCGGCCATCAGTTCGACTACGTCGTCCACGCCGCCGGCGTGACGAAGTGCATCGACCGGCGCGACTTCCGCCGCATCAACACCGAGGGCACGAAGCACCTCGTCACGGCGCTCATGAAGCTGCAGATGCCGCTGCGCCGATTCGTCTACCTCAGCTCGCTCAGCGTCTTCGGCGCCATACGCGAGCAGCAGCCCTACCAGGAAATCCGCGAGACCGACACGCCCCGGCCCAACACCGAGTATGGGCGCAGCAAGCTCGAGGCCGAGCAGTGGTTAGAGAGCCTCTCCCCCGATCCCTCCCCCGAAGGGAGGGGGGAGTTCCCGTATGTCATTCTTAGGCCGACGGGGGTCTACGGGCCGCGCGAGCGCGACTACTTCATGATGGCCAAGAGCATCAAGCAGCACGTCGACTTCGCCGTGGGCTACCGTCGTCAGGACATCACCTTCGTCTACGTCGACGACGTCGTGCAGGCCGTCTTCCTGGCCCTTGACCACGGACAGACGGGCCGCAAGTACTTCCTCAGCGACGGCGAGGTCTACCAGTCGACCACCTTCAGCGACTACATCCATCAGGAACTGGGCCGACCCTGGTGGGTGCGCATCACGGCGCCCGTCTGGGTGCTGCGCATCGTGACGTTCTTCGGCGAGCACATCGGTCGGATGACGGGGCGCATCTCGGCGCTGAACAACGATAAGTACAACATCCTGCGGCAGCGCAACTGGCGCTGCGACATCGAGCCCGCCCGCCGCGAACTGGGCTACCACCCCGAAGTGGGCCTGCGCGAGGGCGTGCGCCGTAGCATCAAGTGGTACAGGGACAACCGATGGTTGTGAGCCAGTGTCTTTGACTACGAATTATACGAATCATACCAATTTTCTTAGCAGGATATTCGTTCAATTAGTATAATTCGTAGTCGATAAAGAGGAATGAGGAATGAATCTGATAAAGGAACTGTTCACGATTGACAAGAAGCCCGTGCGCGGACTGTTGTGGGCGGAGTGGGCCATGCTGGCCTACCTCGTGCTGACGACGCTGATGGTGTTCTTCATGTGGACCAAGTTGCCCTCGGCCGAGCCGATGCTCTGGGGGCGGCTGCGCATCGTCGTCACCACCGCCCTGCTCTGGGGCGTCTATCGCATGGTGCCCTGCCGGCTGACGCTGCTCTGCCGCGTAGCACTGCAGCTGGCACTGCTCTCGTGGTGGTACCCCGACACGTTCGACCTGAACCGCGCGCTGCCCAACCTCGACCACCTCTTTGCCGACGCCGACCAGCAGCTCTTCGGCTGCCAGCCGGCTCTGCTCTTCGCCCAGCGGCTGTCCCACCCCGTCTTTAGCGAACTGATGTATCTGGGCTACTCCAGCTACTTCTTCCTCATGGTGGCCGTCGTGCTCTGTTACTTCCTGTGTCGCTACCAGGAGTTCCTGCGCACGGCCTACGTCGTCACCGCCTCGTTTTTCGTGTTCTACGTCGTCTTTATCTTCCTGCCCGTCACGGGGCCGCAGTTCTACTACCTGGCCGCCGGGCTCGACAACATCGCCCAGGGCGTCTTCCCCGACGTGGGCAACTACTTCCTCACCCACGACGAGATGATGACCATGCCCGGCTATCAGGACGGATTCTTCTACCAGTTCATGGTCCACGCCCACGCCGCTGGCGAACGACCCACGGCGGCGTTCCCCAGCAGTCACGTCGGCGTCACCGTCGTCCTGCTGTTGCTGGCCTGGCGCACGGGCAGCCGGCGCCTCACGTGGACGCTGTTCGCCGCACTGCTGCTCATGTGCCTGGCCACGGTCTACATCCGCGCCCACTACGCCGTCGACGTCCTCGCCGGGCTGTTCGCCGGCGTCGTCATCTACTACGCGCTGCAGGCCTCGTGGCGCAAGTGATACCCGTCACACGGACACAAAGCCTTACGACTACGAGACCTTCGTCGCCTTCCACGGAAAACACTGTTCGTCCCAGCCGACTACGAATTATACGAATTAAACAAATTGTCGGCGCCAGCCAGCGTCCTTCCGCGTTTTTCCGTGCCTAAAAAAGACACCGCGCCGGGGAAGGCCACACAAAAAAAACACCGCCGCTGCAAACTTTTCCGCCAAATTGCTTGGCCGTTCCAATTTTTTTGTCTATCTTTGCCCCGTAAATACCCGTCTACAAATCATTAACATCTTCCGGTATGAATACACTACGAAGTCTTACCCCCCACCGATACCGTAGCCGGCACTCCGGCGCGACGCTGGGAAGCGGCCTCAGCCGCATCGTGTGCCTCGTGGCACTGCTTGTCACCTTTGCCGCCAGCATGCGGGCGCAGTATCCGGTTACTACATCATCCTTCCCGGACAAAAACTTCTACAAAGTTGTGTTGAATAAGTATTCCATGTTCAACGGGACCTATTATGAAACCGTATCTGTGCCAGCTATGGACGTCAAATCGTGCAACATTGCTGATTTGACAGGTATAGGGCTCTTTCCCATCCTTAAGACGCTGGACTGCTCGAACAACCAGCTGACTTCGGTCGATCTCTCATATAACGCCATCCTTACCACGGTGACAATCTACAATAACAAGCTGCGCGGCACCAACATGGACAACTTCATCAGCAACCTGTTTGACCGCTCTGGCCAGGCGAGGAAAGGCGAACTCAGAATCATCTACAACGAGAACGCCTCGACAGGCAACCAGATGACTACCGAACAGGTGGCCGCTGCCAAGAAGAAAGGATGGACGCCGATGCAGTCGACCAACGGCACCACATGGACGGTCTATCCCGGCGTCGTACTCATCAACTCGAAGAACTTCCCCGACAGCAAATTCCAGGCATGGCTGAAGAAGCAGACCTACGGCCAGGACGGCGTGCTCACCGACGCGGAGATTGCCGGGGTGACGAGCATCAACGTTTGGTGGAAAGACATCAGCGATCTCACAGGTATTAACTACTTCACGGCGCTGACGGAACTGAAATGCGGCGGCAACCAGCTGACCAACCTTGACGTGTCGGGCTGCACGGCGCTGACGGAACTGGATTGCGACAACAACCAGTTGACCAACCTTAACGTGTCGAAGAACACGGCGCTGACGAAACTGAATTGTGGCGTCAACCAGCTGACCGACCTTGACGTGTCGAAGAACACGGCGCTGACGA
>OCTX014527529.1_pt1 | contig 10030 bp, 7 predicted proteins | sample 1539691 | NCBI WGS metagenome assembly OCTX01 (sample SAMN02144231, study PRJEB22623) | gut metagenome | biome: sheep rumen | host: Ovis aries | place: New Zealand | reverse complement strand
GGCGCAGAAAAAGTCGGATACAGTTTGAGAGGAAATACAGTAATTTATGATTAAGACAAGACTGATCAGCCTTCTGGGACATGCGAAAAAATATATAGGCTACAACATCCTGTTCCAGTGGATCGCCCTGATCGCTCAGATCGTGGCATCTTTTCAGGCGGCCGATCTTATAGCACGCATCCTGGAAGGACGTATGACCACAGTGATTCTGGCAAGGACTGCCGCGATACTTGTGGTATGCGTTGCCGCGCGCTCAGCATGCGAGTGGTTCTCGCAGAAAATGACCTTTATGGCATCCAGCGATGTCAAAAGAATCCTTCGGGATAAAATTTATCAGAAATTGCTGCGGCTCGGTGTTTCGTACAGAGAGAGGATCGCCACCAGCGAAATCGTACAGCTCTCGACTGAAGGTGTCGAGCAGCTCGAGACTTATTTCGGCCAGTATTTATCTCAACTGGCATACAGCCTGCTTGCTCCGGTCACACTGTTTTTGGTGACGGCGGTACTGGTCAGTGTCCGCGCGGCCCTTATTCTCCTTGCGTTTGTCCCGCTGATTCCCATTTCTATCGTCATTGTCCAGAAGTTCGCGAAAAGAATCCTCGGACAGTATTGGACGTCTTACACCGACCTGGGCGATGTATTCCTCGAATGTATCCAGGGTCTCACCACTCTGAAAATATACAGGGCTGATGATCTGAAAGCTCATCAGATGGATGAGGAGGCGGAGGAATTCCGCCGTGCCACAATGCGCGTACTCATCATGCAGCTGAATTCGACATCCGTTATGGATATAATGGCATACGTCGGAGCTGCCGCAGGTATGATTTCCGCGCTGACCCTTTATCTGAGAGGACACATCGACTTCGGAGATGCCCTGGTCGTTATCTTTCTTGCGGCTGAATTCTTCCTGCCGATGAGGAAGCTTGGATCTTACTTCCATATTGCCATGAACGGTATGGCAGCCAGCGACAGGATATTTGCACTGCTCGATCTGCCTGAAGCAAGGCGCGGCCAGGAGCAGCTGACAAAGACAGTCGATGTGGCCAGGGAGCGCGACCGCCGTATGAACTTTGCGGAACAGAAATTCTGCAAATCCAGTAATATTTCCATCCAGCTCTCGGACGTCGGTTTTTATTATGACGCGTCACGCCAGATATTAAACGGAGTGAACATGGTCCTTCCGGCCGGAAGCCTTGTTGCTCTGGTCGGACCATCCGGCTGCGGAAAGAGCACGATTGCGGGTATCATCGCCGGAAGGAACAGAAGGTACACGGGAAGTGTCCGGATCGGCAGCGCAGAAGGCGGTATTCACGAGCTCCGCGATGTGCGGGAGAAAAGTCTTCTCTCCCATGTTGTGCTGGTCCGCCATAATAATTACATCTTCAAAGGGTCGGTGGCTGATAACCTGAGAATGGGGAAGCCGGGGGCGACAGATGAAGAACTCTATGAAGCCCTCGACGCGGTCCACCTTGTTCCTTTTGTCAAACAGAGGGGCGGCCTTTCCATGCAGCTTGAGGAGAAAGGCGCAAATATTTCCGGCGGTCAGGCCCAGCGCATCGGTCTTGCCAGAGCCCTTCTCGTCGACGCGGAGGTCATGATCTTCGATGAGGCAACCAGCAATATTGACGCGGAAAGCGAAGAACTCATTATGAGTATCATAAGGGAGATCGCGAAGACAAAGACGGTCCTCATGATCTCTCACCGACTCCACAACTGCGTCAGGGCGGACTGCATTTACATGTGCGAGGACGGCGCGATCACGGAAAGCGGAACGCACAGTGAGCTCGTGGCAAAAGGCGGATCTTACAGCGCTATGTACGATGCCCAGATGTCTCTTGAGACTTACGCCGAAGGTGTGAGGGGAGATAAAAAGAAACATGTGGAGAGCTGTGAGGTCAGAGGTTCGGCAACATCGATCACGGACGAGGATCGGGCTTACGAAACTATTCGCAAATCTCTCATAGCCTACGCGGATGAGACCGTGTCTGGAAAGGAGAAAAAACGTAAGCGGACTGAAAATAATAATGCGAAGGAGCCGGAAAAGGAGAAGCGGCGAAGCGCTGTCGTCATTATGGGGCAGCTCATCAGCCTTGTACGTCCGCTCATGCCGGTCATGTGTACCGCGATCGCTCTGGGAGTTCTCGGTTATCTCACGGCGATTTTCATCTCGGTGTTTGCGGGCAACGTTCTGCTTCACGGTCTCATATTCGGGACCACCGAGACAGTCTATGAAGCCGAGAAGGCTGTAGACGCTTTTGCTTTCCTCGATCCCGGTCACAGCGAAGCTGCCAGAGCGGCGGCTGAGGCTGCCCGCGAAGCCGTGAGTGCCCTCCGCGCGCAGGGGACTCCAATCACGTTCACGTCGCTCGCGACAAGATCTGCCCAGACTCTTTTTGTGCTGATGGGTCTCTTCGCGGTACTTCGAGGTATTCTGCACTACGCTGAGCAGTACTGCAACCATTATATCGCGTTCAAGCTTCTTGCCATTATCCGCCATGAGGTATACGCAGCTCTTCGCAGGCTGGCACCGGCCAAGCTTGAGGGCAGGGATAAAGGCAATCTGATTTCCATTATAACTTCGGACATTGAACTCCTGGAGGTTTTCTACGCGCATACGATCTCGCCGATTGCAATAGCGATCATCACGTCAATGATCATGATCTTTCTGTTCATGAGACACTCGCTCTATGCGGGACTTATGGCTGCGGCAGCCTACATAACTGTCGGGGTGATCATTCCGGTCATTAACGGAAAGCTGAACGGCGGGGCGGGACTCAGGTTCCGGAACGCTTTCGGAGATATGACCAGTTTTGTTCTTGATTCTCTGAGAGGTCTCGATGAAATCATACAGTTTGGCTGCGGCAGGAGACGGCGTGAGGAAATAGCCTCACGGTCAGATGAGCTGTCGGACCTGCAGCGGGGACTTTCGACAATGACAGGAGTCCAGAGAGGCGTGACAACGGCAGTGATCCTGTTTTTCTCCTACGCAATGCTGTTCCTTCTCACAGGACTCTATTCCGGCGGCAGGATCGGCTATGACGGACTGCTGATCTCACAGATCATGTTTATGAGTTCTTTCGGTCCGGTGGTCGCCCTCGGCAGTCTTTCCAACAGCCTGAGCCATACGCTGGCGGCGGGGGACCGGGTCCTTGACCTTCTTGAGGAAATGCCGCTCGTGTGGGACGTCTCCGGCACGGATGGACGCGAAGGATGGGACGGCTTCGAGCATTTCCGCGGTGCTGAGCTCTCTAAGGTCACATTCTCCTATGGGGATGAGATGATCCTCAAGGATTTCTCGATCCTCTTCTGGCCCGGCAGGATCATAGGTATTCACGGTCCGTCGGGGTCGGGAAAGTCAACAATATTGAAACTGCTTATGCGCTTCTTTGACGTCCAGGAAGGCAGGGTCATGGTCTCCGGTGAGGATGTCCGTCATATTGCGACGACCCAGCTGCGTGACACAGAGTCGCTTGTTGAGCAGGAGACGCATCTGTTCCACGATAGTATTGCCAACAATATTTTAATCGGCAAACCCGGAGCTTCCCGTGTAGAGATCGTGAGGGCGGCTAAGAAGGCGGCTATCCATGACTTCATTAAGTCGCTTCCCAACGGCTATGACACGGCAGTCGGAGAGCTGGGAGATACTCTTTCGGGAGGAGAACGCCAGAGAATAGGCATTGCGAGGGCTTTCCTCCACAACGCACCGTTCATGTTGCTCGATGAGCCGACCAGCAACCTTGACTCGCTGAATGAGGGCATTATCCTGAAGTCTCTCATGGAAGAGTGCCGGGATCGAACGGTCGTTATCGTATCCCACAGGGATTCCACCATGAACGCGGCCGATACGATATTTGAAATGTGAGAACGGATCCGCGCTCTGGTCCCTGTCAGGTAGTATGCAGACGGATCGCTATCGTGCGTCAGGTAAGGTGCTTCGCGCCCGGAGCGGCGCGGCATGAACGCCGAGGTGTTCTTAATTTAAGAAATAATTAATAAATGGATTCACAGATAAGACACATGGAGGTGGCAAGATGAATTATGCGGTGATAGACGTTGGCGGCACATTTGTCAAATATGCGGTCATGACAGCCGAGGGAGAATTTCTGAGGAAAGGAAAAATCCCGACAGAGACAGAAGATCTTGATTTGTTCCTTAAATCCATCGCAGGTATTTATCAGGATGCAGCTGCAAAGGAGGGAGACATAGCGGGAGCAGCCCTCAGCATGCCGGGCTTTTTGGATGTAGAGACCGGATATGCCTACAACGGAGGCGGCGTGTATTGTGTCAAAGAGATGAATTTAATAGAAGCCCTGCAGGAGAGGATCCCGGTTCCTGTGACTATGGAGAATGACGCGAGATGCGCTGCTCTTGCGGAACTCTGGCACGGAAACCTTGCGGGCTGCCGTGACGCCGCCGCAGTGATCCTGGGAACAGGTGTTGGCGGGGGTATCATCGTGAACGGTGAGATCCTTCGGGGGAAGCACTTTGTTGCAGGGGAACTCAGCTATTTTATGCTCGAGGATATGGACGGCGAGCTTGATGAGAGAAAAATCGCCGCACGCGCAGCCAGCGCGAGGGGCCTTGTCGGCATGGTCGCGGAGGCTAAAGGGATTCCCGCGGAAGAGATCGACGGAGTCAGGGTCTTCAAAATGATTGAGGAAGGTGATAAGACTGTCCGGGAGATCCTCTGGAAATTTGCGGGAAATGTCGCGAGGATAATCTGCAATATTCAGATTATCATCGATCCTGAGCGGGTCGTTGTCGGAGGCGGGATCAGTACCCAGCCCCTGCTTATTGAGATGATCCGGGAACAGGCCCGGAGAACAATGAAAATGTTCGTATGGGCGGACCTGCCGGTACCGGAAATCGAGCCCTGCAGGTTCTTTAATGACTCCAATCTGATCGGGGCTCTCTACTCGCATAAGAGACAGCTCGGCATTAAGAGTTGAGGAGCAAAAGCCCATCTGCTACAATAGACGGCGCAGGCATCCTGCAGTCTGAACGCATGAGGCGGAAACGGCAAAAGAGGTGTCCCGGTGCAGGGACCTGCGGCATAAAGAGCATGTCCTTTCATGCGGGACAGTGCGGAGACAATAAGAGGTGAGTATGGATAATAAGATTCAATGCCAAAACTGCGGTGAATGGATCGATGAGGAAGCCAAGTTCTGTCCTAACTGCGGGGCTTTCAGCAAGAGATCTTTTCGGCAGGATCCGAACAAGCAGTACTGCGTGTTCTGCGGGAGTGAGGTTGCCGCGGGCGATAATTTCTGCCCTGTCTGCGGAACAAAGATAGAGGCAGGAGCCGTAACGGCCGACGGCAAGGCTCCTAAAGCGGAAGCCGAGCCAAAAGAAAAAAGTCACAATGCAGCGTCGCGCCTGGCAGGATTTTTCGGTCTGGGCGACGATGATGATTATGATGATGAAGATTACGACGATGATGACGATGACGGCGGCATCCTCTTCGTGAGACCTGAGGGTAAAGGCGGAAAGAACGGCGGGGGCCGTTGGGCTCTGCTTGCGATTGTCATGGTAGCCCTCATCGCGTCGATTTTATTATTTATTGTGCCGGCTATCCGGAACGCCAAGCTCTCTGACTTCTGGACGAGCAGCAGGGAAGAAGAGGGCAGACCGGAAGAGACAACAATCACGCCGAATGTGACAGCTATCCCGCTTGATACGCCGACACCAACGCCGACACCGGTGCCGACGGCAACGCCGACTCCGTCACCAGCTCCGACAGCGATCACAGCAACGGAGCTCACTCCTACACCTACGCCTACTCCGACCCCAAGTCCGGAGCCGACACCAACGCCGATTCCGCAGCCGACGGCAACTCCTATCCCGGAACCGACAGCGACACCTATCCCGGAGCCGACGGCAACGCCGGTCCCGACAAAGAAACCGCAGTCGGGATCTTCGGAAGGAATGATCATGCCGGACAGCAGCACAAGGCTGCTCAGTGAGTCGGAACTTGAAGGCCGCTCCGCGCGGGAAATCAGGCTTATGGTCAATGAGATTTATGCGCGTAACGGATATACGTTCAATAATCAGGAGTATGCTGAGTACTTCAGCCAGTTCTCCTGGTATCATCCGAGCGTGCCTGCAGGTGAATTCTCTGAGGATATGCTCAATGATGTCGAGAGACAGAATATCAATATGATCTCAAGTTATGAGAAGAGCCACAATCTGAATGCGGACGCATATTGATACAGAATAAATGTATAATTCTCCTGACAAGTGACTTAAGTAAGGACTCAGGAACGCTAAATGCCTGCGGCATTATTACTTAATGATGACCGGATATGACAGACCACATTAGAATGTCATATCCGGTCCTTTTTTATAGAAAAAAGACGATTTATCGGCACGATTATTGAAATACAGGGTGTGGGATCACGGATAATTCGATATTGTGGTATCGATTTGACACAAAATTTATAGATACTTAAAATTTCTTTATTTTTCTCAGCGGTTATGTCACTCAATTTTTATTTAAGGTTCTTGAATCGGGTATTCTAACAGCATAAGTATTTGGGTAAAGCTTTTGTTGAAAAGGCGGGAAAAAGGATGAATAAAATATTGTATTTGGAGCGTATTAGAAACCTTCGCGAAGACAGTGATTATTCTCAGGCGGAAGTCGCGAAGATCCTTCATGTTGCACAGCGGACATATTCGGACTATGAGAGAGGAAATGTCAGAATACCGCTTGACGCAATGATCCAGCTTGCACAGCTCTATAAAGTCTCAATGGACTATATCTGCTGCCTTACAGATAAAAAATAAAGGTGCTTGAATAATCCGCTTTCACATCTGCTGAGATCTGCATGTATCTGACCGGCTGAGCCGGACCGTATTCGTGCGGATCGCAGCATTCGTGACAGCGTTTTTTTTATATCAGTTGCCCTCTGCATGATTCCACTGTCTAATCGGACTTGCCTCTCATGAATATGTAAGCTCTACATTGCGCGGAAGCAATTACAGGAAGACTATGTCACGTCTGTCAGCTTCACCGCGCAAGACATATAGATACTCATTTATCAGCTCTTGCAAGAAGAGCTGTTTTTTATTATAGTAAATCGTGATAACTTTTAAAGGAGTGTGGATCTTTGGCGAAGAAAAAAAATCAGAAGAGAGTAGGTGGGAACTATTCGGGAAACCGTGTAAAAAAGGAAGACACCTATGGCACAAGCAGAAGAAAGATATATATGATCCTGTCAACTGCCGCGATCATCATAGGGCTTATTATGACCGGCGCACAGTCGCTCGGCACGTCACGATCGAGCGTAGAGCTTGCGTATTCCGATATTACGACAGCTATCCGGGAGATGGAGGATGAGGTATCGGCCTTTGTGCGTGAGGCAGGGAAAGCAGGCGTACCCTCCGGGGATCGTGCCGGAGCTTTTGCTTCCGCATATTCGGCTCTTTGTCAGGCGGGATCCGCAAAGGAGAGATCTGACGCTGTAGATTTATTTGCAAATGCTCTCTTCACCCTTCATGAAGCCTCCGATGAGGCAGGCATGTCCATAAGTTCTTATAAGAATGCCTCTTCGGCTGTGGATCAGGCGGCGGATGGGCTGAATGACGCAATCGCCGATTACAACACGAAAGCCGAGGCTTATAATAAGTCAGTGTCAGGATTTCCGAAAAGCATCCTGGCAGGTATAATGAGATACACAGAGGTCGATCTTATCTCCGGGGGGAACACATGACTCTTCAGCAGATGAAATATGCGGTCACGATCGCCGATTGCGGATCAATAAATGAGGCGGCAAAGCGGCTGTTCATTTCCCAGCCGTCCCTGTCCGGTACGATCAGGGAACTGGAGAATGAGCTTGACATGACACTGTTCATGAGATCCAATCGCGGAATCACGATCACAGCGGACGGGGAGGAATTCCTCGGATATGCCAGGCAGATCCTGGAGCAGTACGAACTTATAGAGAATACGTTCATTGTGCCCGAGAAGAGGAAAAAGAAGTTCTCGGTCTCGATGCAGCACTATACATTCGCGGTCGAAGCCTTTATACGGGTGGCAGGGAGACATGAGGGGGAACCCTATGCATTTGCTGTCCACGAGACGAGAACGGCACAGGTCATTGAGAATGTCAGGAATCTGAAAAGTGAGGTCGGAGTTCTCTATCTCAATGATTTTAATGAAAAAGTGATGACTAAAATATTCCGCGACGCCGAACTGGAATTCATCCCGCTGTTTGAGTGTCCGATTTCCGTATATCTCTGGAAAAATCACCCGCTGGCAGACCGGGATAAGATAAGATTCGAGGAGCTTTCGCCCTATCCGTGTCTCAGCTTCGAGCAGGGGGAGAATAACTCGTTCCATTTTGCGGAGGAGGTCCTCGCGACGCGGGATTATGACCGGATTATTAAGGCGGACGACCGGGCGACCATGCTCAATCTGATGGTCGGTCTGAATGCCTACACGCTGTGTTCGGGAATCATCTGTGAGAATCTTAACGGAGAATATTACCGGGCAGTCCCTCTCGACGCGGATGATGTAATGACGATTGGCTTTATCAAGAAAAAGCGCATGCCTCTATCAAGCCTCGCGGAGGAATATATCACAGAACTACTCTCTTTCAGACCGACAGACTAAACCGGAGGACTTATGATTTACGTCAATATAATTATATTGCTATATGCGCTCATCACAATGGCGATCCTGCTTGTGGGATGCCTTATGGTGTTTTCTATCAGACGGAGGAGATATCCGTATTTTATCGAGTCTGTGGTAAGTGCCATTGTGATGCTGGCGTCAGACCTCATCGGCTGGATAGCTGTATTTTGGAGGGATGAGAGTATAATTGCGAATCGCGTGTACAATGTGGCGTATTTCCTTTCGAGTGCAGCGTATTATGTCCTGCTTGTCTTTTTTGTACGCTTTATCATTTATGTGATTGAGAGTACTGTCAAGGGTACGCACGTGCCGAGATGGCTGGATTATCTGAATATCGCTGTGTGCGGGATCTCCGCCGGATTCTGGGCAGTCAATTCGGTAAACGGCCTGATTTCCACTTCGACAGTAAACGGCACCGAGACCGGTCCGTACTATTTGATCGGTCAGGCGGGGGGAATTATTGTCCTCTGCATTATTTTTGCGATGCTTCTGCATTACAGCAGGGGTCTCGGAATAATTAATGTTGCGACCCTTCTGTCATTTGTTATTTTCCCGGTCATTACATTTGCCTTCCGCGTTATTAATGTAGAAATCGGTCTCATGGGACCGGCGCTTTCCCTCTCCCTGCTCCTGGTCCACAACTACCTGAACATACGGCGGACGATTAGCATGAGCGAGATGGAAAAAAGGCTGGCTCAGGACCGCATTGATATTATGCTGAGCCAGATCAGGCCGCACTTTATATTCAATACACTCAACTCGATTTATTATCTGTGCGATCAGGATACAGAGCTTGCCAAGGAGGCAATCGCGGATTTTTCCGAGTATCTGCGCACGAACATTCTCACGATTGAAAACTCGAGCCCCGTCCCGATGGAGAAGGAGATGGAATTCGTGGACCATTATCTGAAACTTGAGCAGATGCGGTTCCGGGATGAGCTGGAGATCGTATACGACCTTCAGTATACAGACTTTTCTGTACCGCCCCTTTCCATACAGCCGATTGTAGAGAATGCCGTAAGACACGGGGCTATGATGAACGAGGACGGAGGCCGAGTCAGTATCGGCTCCTATCTGAAGGGCGACTTTGTAGAGATAGTCGTGAGCGATAACGGACCCGGGGCGGACGCCGATGCGGTCATGGCGGCGGACAGCAGTCATGTCGGGATCCGGAACGTAAAGGAGAGACTTGCCGGGATCCTCAATGCCAGTCTGACCTTCGAGAGCGCCCGGGGGAAGGGAAGCCGGGTGACAATAGAGATTCCTTTAAATAAAAAATGATGAGCGTTTTGGCTTGGTCTGTAACGGTTCAGACAGACTGCTTTCACAGTTCGTTATACAGGCGGCAAATCATCCATCTTCATAAGAAAAACATTGTCGGTCCGACTGAGAGATCAA
>OCTX011792448.1_pt1 | contig 10030 bp, 8 predicted proteins | sample 1539691 | NCBI WGS metagenome assembly OCTX01 (sample SAMN02144231, study PRJEB22623) | gut metagenome | biome: sheep rumen | host: Ovis aries | place: New Zealand | reverse complement strand
GCACAGACGATATCCATTACAGCCTCCGCCGTTCTCGGCCTTGCGGCAGGACTGCTCTACGACATCCTCAGACAGATCCGCGCGGTTTCGGGAAAGCTGGGAGGGATCCTCTGCGATGTGTTTTTCTGCCTGTCCTGCACGGCGGCGCTGTTCCTGCTCGGCATGACGTTCTGCGGCGGTCGCCTCGGCGTATGGGAAGGGGCGGGATTTCTTGCTGCCTTTGCCCTGTATCTGGGCGGCATCAGCCCATCCGTTTGCCCATTTTTTGGGATTTGTCGGGAAAAAGCGCAGGATTTCTTGAAAAAGATCGTAAAAAAGTAAAAGAAACACTTCCATTTTTCAAAATAGTAGGATATAGTATCATACATTGAGAGGTCGTGACCTTACGGGCGAGAAAACCATATCGGAGTTTATCCGAATCGTTGTCGCGGTGCTGCTCGCTTACGCGCTGGCGCGCTATGCCGCAGTGCAAAAAACATATGAAGAAACGGAAAGGACGCTCCGGACGCTTTGTTCGGAGGTGCAGACGCTCCGGGAGGAGACGGGCGCGCTTTCGCGTGCGCTTGACGCCGAGCCGGACGCGGAGCAGATCGAAAAGTTGGCGCGCGATCGGCTGGGACTTGTGATGCCGAACGAAACCATTTATTATTTTACCGAAGAAGACAGCACAAAACAAAAAGAGGGATAACATGGCACTAGAAATTGGAACTGTCGTTGAAGGCAAGGTAACCAGTATTGCAAAGTTCGGTGCGTTCGTGCTGCTGCCGGGCGGCAAGAGCGGGCTTGTTCACATCTCCGAGATCGCAAACGCCTTTGTCTCTGACATCAATGAATTCGTTCAGGTGGGTCAGAGCGTGAAGGTGCGTGTGCTGAGTATCAGCGGGGAAGGAAAGATCAATCTTTCGATCAAACGGGCAGAGGAAAACACAGCTCCCGCCCCTGTGCGCACGGCCCGTCCGCCGCGCCGGACCGAGAGCGAAGTCTCTCCCCGCCAATCCGTCGCGCCGACAGGCGAGGTCACAGCGCGCAGCGACAACCAGGAGTTTGAGGACAAACTCAAAAAATTCATGCAGGAGTCGGACAGCCGCATCGCGGATAACCGCCTGTATGCCGACCGTCCGCGCCGAGGCAGAAAACATTGACGGAGGAAAAAAACAGAAAATGAGCGACTATCAGGACCGGTACAGAGAGAAGCTTATGGACGCCGCTTCGGTGGCAGCCCGGGTGGAGGACGGCTGGGTCATCGGCATGGACGCCGCTACGGCGCACACGCCCCGGATCATGAGCGCGCTTGCCGCGCGGGCCGCCGCGGGTGAGGTGAAGAACGTCAAGGTGCAGACGCTGCTTGACGTGTATCCGCTGGAATTTTACGCGGACAAGTCCCTGGACGGAAAGCTCAACGGTGTTTCCTGGTTCGCAGGCGGCGGAGCCCGCAAGGCGATCAACGCCGGCTTTGCCGACTTTATCCCCAACTATTACCGCGATATCCCCAAGCTGATCCGCAGCTGCTATGACTATGACGCCTTCTGCGTCTCCGTCTCGCCGATGGACGAGCATGGGTACTTTTCTCTCGGCTGCGTTTCGTCCTACTCCGAGGCGATGATCGAGAAATCCAGGCGCATCTTCATCGAGGTAAATGATTTCCAGCCCCGCGCCGTCTGCGGGCTGCAGATCCACATCAGCCAGGTGGACGGCATTGTGGAGAACAACATGCCGCTGCCCGTTCTGCCCGCCGCGCAGATCGACGAGACCAGCCGGACCATCGGCGGCTATATCGCCGAGCTGATCCCGGACGGAGCCTGCATCCAGCTGGGCATTGGCGCGATCCCGGACGCCACGGGTATGGCGCTGAAGCAAAAGCACGATCTCGGCATCCACACCGAGATGTTCACCGACTCGATGGTCGAGCTGATCGAATGCGGCGCGGTCAACAACAGCCGCAAGCAGATCCACCGCGGCGTGTCTGTCACGACCTTTGCCTTCGGTTCGCAGCGCATTTATGATTATATCAACGACAATCCCGCCATTGCGCTGATGCCGGTGGACTATGTCAACGACCCGAACGTGATCTGCCAAAACGACAACATGATCTCCATCAACGCGGCGCTGGAGGTCGATTTTTGGGGCCAGGTCTGCGCCGAGAGCGTCGGCACAAAGCACATGTCCGGCTCCGGCGGGCAGATCGACTATGTCCGCGGCGCGACCCAGTCAAAGGGCGGCAAGAGCTTTATTGCCTTTACCTCGACGGCGAAGGGCGGCACGATCAGCAAAATCAAATCCACGCTCACGCCCGGTGCGGTCTGCACCACCAGCAAGAACGACGTGGATTACATCGTCACCGAATACGGCGTGGCTCACCTGCGCGGGCAGAGCCTTGCGAGCCGTACAAAGCAGCTGATCGCGATCGCGCATCCCGATTTCCGCGACCAGCTTGCCTTTGAGGCCAAACAGCGCGGCATCATGATCTGATATAAAGCCACAAACGCGGCGGGGAGACCCCGCCGCGTTTTTCATACTTGATACTTCCGCCGGTTGATGATAAACTATACAGGATAAAAATAAAAAACGACCTTACGGAGGAACTCTCTCATGATTGCAATCGGAAGCGACCACGGCGGCTTTGCCCTGAAGGCGGAGATCATTGCCCATCTGCAGAAGCGCGGCTTTGAGGTCAGAGACTTCGGCACTTATACCGAGGCAAGCTGCGATTATCCCGTCTTTGCCAAGGCGGTGGCAAAGGCCGTCGCAGGCGGGGAATGTGAAAAAGGGATCCTGATCTGCGGCACCGGCATCGGAGTATCCATTACCGCGAACAAGGTCCGCGGCATCCGCGCCGCCCTGTGCGGGGACTGCTTCTCTGCCGAAGCGACGAGACTGCACAACGATGCCAACGTCCTCACGCTTGGCGCGCGTGTCACCGGCCCTGGCCTTGCGCTGAAGATCGTCGATACGTTCCTGGACACGCCGTTTTCCGGCGACGAGAGACATATCCGCCGCATCTCGATGATTGAGGAGTAAACCGACCCATGGCAAGACACGCCGAATTCTATAAGGGCAGCCGAAAGAAACGGTCGCATTACTATGTGGCTGTCGCGGTAGCGGTGGCATTGGTGGCTTTGCTGATCGTTCTGTTCTACAGCATGCAGAAGTACGCCGTCATCACCAAGGACGACGTCAAGGTCGTGCTGCCCATCCTGGAGGGGGAGAGCGCCGCTTCGGACGCGCTCGACCGCGAGGGAACGGACAGCCCCGTGATGGAGCACACCTCCGTCTCGATCAGCTTTGACTCGCCGGATTATTCCTCCGTTCTGCCCATCGCCCGCACGGATGTCAGACCGGTGCGCGCGATCTATGTCCCGCATGAAAATCTCACCCTTGAAAAGCTGGAGGAGTATGCTGCCCGCCTGCAGACCGGCAACGCACTGCTGCTGGAGATGAAGCCGCGCAGCGGCAACCTGATGTGGTTTTCCCATGCCAACGCCGCCGTGGCCTACGGCCTGTCCAGCGAGAACGAGACCACCAATTCCATCCAGCGCTATGTGGACATGCTCAAGGAGAAAAATGTCTATCTCGTCGCGCAGATCAGCTGCTGCGTGGATGAGCGCTTCCCGGGCTACAGCACGCTGGTCGCGCTGAAAACTGCTTCCGGCATGAACTATTACGACGACGTCGGCATGTGGCTGGATCCTTACAGCCAGCGGGTGCGCGACTATGTGGTCGATATGGCGAGAGAGCTGTATGACATGGGCTTTGACGAGGTCGTGCTTGCCGATCTGCGCCATCCCGTGCCGGATGAGTCCAGGGGAGAGATGGAGTTTCTCTACACGGCCGAAATGTCCACCACGCCCAGCGCCGTCGGCGGCGTATGCGGCTTTGCCATCAGCGTGGCCCAGCAGCTGAGCGACCGGGAGCGGGGCAAGGTCCTGTCTATTTACAGCTATACGCCCACGTCCCTTGTCAAAACAGACGAGGGAACGGGACAGAACACGCCCCTGTTTTTCAAGCTTTTTGACCGGGTCTATTATCCCACGGACCGCGGCACCTATAAGTATAATCTGGAAGACGTCCTGCACAGCATTACCGAGACGGCCGCGGCTTCCCGTTTCGTTCCGGTCGTGCAGAATTATCTGCCCGACAACCCGGACAAGATCTCCTGGGTTTTGATCGACGTGGAAGAGGAATGATACGCATTTGCAGGCAAAATGGAAGATCCGGGACAACAGTCCCGGATCTTCCATTTTTTATATCTCCAACAGATATTTGCCCCAGGCGTTGATGACCGTGGTATCACCGTGCTGCATGGTGCGGGGCGCGCCGTAGCTGTAATTCATGTGGACATGGCCGTGAACGTGATAGGCGGGGGCGTACTTGTCGATAAAATCGTTGAAGCAGGCAAAGCCGCGGTGGGCATAGTCCTGCCCGTCGCCCCAACCGGCTGCCGGCGCATGCGTCAGCAGGATATCGACGCCGCCCTTTCGCCGGATATCGAGCCACCGCCGGTTGATCCGTTTTTTCATCTGCCGCTCGGTATACTGCAGGGGCTGATGGCTGTACAGGGCGCTTCCGCCGAGACCCAGGATCCGCAGGCCCTTGTATACCACAAGTTTGTCGTCGATGCAGTCGCAGCCCTCGGGGGGCTCGGTCTCGTAGCGCAGGTCATGGTTGCCGTGAACGTACAGCACGGGGGCGCGGCCCATGGTGACAAGAAAGCTGAGATAATTGGCCTTCAGATCGCCGCAGGAGAGGATCAGATCGATCCCGTCCAGGTTGCCCGGACGGTAATAGTCCCACAGAAAGGGATCCTCCTTGTCGGCCAAAAGCAGGATCTTCACAGCTGTACACCATCCTTCTCCGGCGGGATCTTCTCCCGGTAAATACCCTGCAGACGGACGATCGAGCGGGCAAACGGCAGCAGCTCGTCGTAGGACGGGATCGAGCCCTGTACGCGGTCACACAGCCAGTCGATATGCAGGATCTCCTCCGGCGTCAGCGCGTGTCCGCCGTCGTTGATAAGCTCTCCGTCCTGGGCGATGATGCGGCGGCAGAAGGGGGCGATCAGCCCGGAGATCACGCCGCGCTTGAGAATATCCACAAGCTCCGCCATCGCCACGGGCAGCGCCTCGCAGGCGCGGATGTCGACCACGCCGGAGCTCAGACCCCACCAGTAATTGACAGCCTTCTGCGAGCGGTCGCCCAGTTCTTCCCAGGCACCGGAGAAAATGCTCTGAATCAGGCGGATATAAAACTCACCCCAGCTCCACACCGGCGAGAGAATGGGCGTGAGCGTGCCGTCTCCCTCCGCACGGCAGAGGCCGTAGGCCTCATGTGCCTGTGCCTCGGTGATGACATCGCGGTTTGCAATCATATCGCAGCCCAGCTCGCGCAGTTCACGGATCGCGTCCTGCGACACACAGGTCCAGCGCAGGAGCACCTCCACGTCCGGGTTGGTCAGCGTGGCGCCCAGCGCGAAAGCGTTGATCCCGGCGGGGACACCGTAGATGGGGCTGCTGGCAATATAGCCGATGCGGCCCGTGTGCGTCATGGCGCCTGCCACCGCCCCGGAGATGAATTTGCCCTCGTAGATGCGGCTGTAATAGGTGCGCACGCCGGGGAAGGGCATGGAAACCGAGCAGTTCAGGATCCTGCAGTCGGGATATTTCGCCGAGGCCTTGCGGCAGGCGGAGATCAGCGAGGGCGTTGTGGCGAAGATCACCTGCGCGCCGTCGGCCACGGCGGCGTCAAAGAGAGAATCCGGCTCGCAGCCGTCCAGCGCGGTGTAGACCCGGACGCTGAGCTTGTCGCCGAAGTATTCCTCCATGGCCAGACGCCCCTGGTCGTGGGCATAGACCCAGGGACTGTCCTCACTCTTGCGGTCGTTGATAAAGGCGACGTTCAGATGGTTGGGGAGGAGCACAGCGTCAATGAGCTTGGAGAAGATGTTCTTGCCCGCCTGCTCCGGCTCGGTGCTCATGTCGATGGGCTCACGCTCGCCCTGCAGACGCGCGTCCGGCAGCAGCTTGGCGATCGACTCGCCCAAAGCCTTGGCCGACATGGTCTTCAGCTCGCCAAGGCTGTAGAGCTGCAGCCAAAGCAAAAACAACTCGCTGGCCGAGACCTGCTGCGCCGCGCCGCGCTGGGATTCAAGCGCGCGCTCAAAGGTGGAAAGAGCCGCCAAAAAGCTGCGGCGTTCATCCTCCGTCCAAACGTGATCCGGTTCAAAACCAAGAGCGGCCTGCAGCTTCCGGTATTGTCCCGGACGGCTGAAACGCACGCGGTAGAGCTTGCTGAGCGCATAGAACTCCATGAACTCGTAATAGATGCGGATCTCTTCCTCCTCGGACCAGACGGGAATGATGCGCACAACGCTCGCCGCGATCGAAGGCGAGTCAAAGGCACGCAGCACGCTGACGCGCTTGTTGCCCTCCTGCACATAAAAGCGGCCGAGGTATTCGTAGCAGCGGATGGGATCGCGGATCCCCTCGCTGCTTAAATTTGCCTCGCACAGCGAAAGCCACTTCATACCGAACTCCGTCTCCATGGGCAGAAGAGGCATGAAGTTGGAGGCAAAGGCATTGCGGCGGCCCTGGCTCTTGGTTCCGACGATCTGATCCATCGGGATATTCATGGTGCCGAGCTCGACCCGGCCGGCGGCAAGATGCTCGTCAAAGATCTCGTCAAGGACCTGGGGATAAGGATATTCTCCTTTCAACACTGCTTCGCGGTAGCATTTCTGCCCGGCTTTAAGAGCGGCTGCGTAATACTGTTGGGCTTCACCTGTTGCCATTTGGATACCTCCGGTTTTTAGTGTCGCCATTATATTACAGCCCTGTGGCAATTGCAACCGCATTTTCCTTGACAAAGAGCGGTTTTTTACACTATCATGGGACGGAAAGCGAACGGGAGGAAGAAGGATGGAAGATCCCTTTGTCAGAGCACGGATTCTTTTCGGCAGCGACGGCCTTGATCGACTGCAGAATGCCCGCGTGGCAATCTTCGGCCTCGGCGGCGTTGGCAGCTTCGCCTTTGAAGCGCTTGTGCGCAGCGGCGTCGGCGCGCTGGATCTGATCGACAACGATACGGTTTCCCTCAGCAACCTCAACCGCCAGCTTCTTGCGCTGCGCTCCACGGTGGGCATGCGGAAAACCGATGTGGCCGCCGCCCGCGCCGCCGACATCAACCCGTCTGCCGTGATCCGGACTTACCCGGTCTTTGTCACGGCCGAGAATATCGACATTTTTCCTTTTGCCGAATACGATTATGTGATCGACGCCATCGACACCGTCAGCGCCAAAATCGCGCTGGTGCTGCGCTGCCGGGACGCGGGCGTGCCGATCCTGTGCAGCATGGGAACGGGCAACAAGCTCGATCCGAGCCTGCTGCGGATCGCGGACCTTTCCGAGACGCGCTACTGCCACCTGGCCCGCGTCATGCGCAAGGAACTGCGCCGCCGCGGCGTGGAGCATCTGAAGGTCATTTATTCCGAGGAGATTCCTGCCATCCGGGAGGAGGGCAGCGAGACCAAGGGCGTCCAGGGCCGCCCGGCGCCGGGCAGCACGGCCTTTGTGCCGCCGACGGCGGGATTGATGATCGCGGGTGAGGTCGTCCGATACCTTGCCGGCGTCTGAAAACGTCTGAAAAAACGAAAACCGCTGTGCCGACTGGCACAGCGGTTTTTCATCGGAAACTCACTCGATGCCGAGAACTTTGTAGTCCTGCGCCTCGACGGCGTTCCTGAGCGTGTCGTTTGCCACGTCGGCACTGAGCATGACGACGGCGGTGCCGGCCACATGGCTGACCTCGGCGGCGGCTACGCCGTCGACGGCCTCCAGCGCCTTCTTCACACGTGCTTCGCAGTGGGGGCACATCATGCCTTCGATCTTCAGGGTTTTGGTCATGTTTTTTTCCTCCTCTTCACGCTCTTTGAGCGTGTTTTTGATTTTTTTGTCCCGCGTGGGATCATAGAGCCTGCAGAAGTTCAGGCGCAGCGCGTTTGTTACGACGCAAAAGCTGGAAAGGCTCATGGCCGCCGCGCCGATCATGGGGCTGAGCGTCAGCCCGAAACGGGCGTAGGCGCCTGCGGCCAGGGGAATGCAGATGATGTTGTAGAAAAAGGCCCAGAACAGGTTTTCCTTAATATTGACGAGCGTGGCACGGCTCAGACGGATCGCAGCGGGCACGTCGCGCATCCGGCTCTTCATCAGTACCACGTCTGCCGCATCAACGGCCACGTCGGCTCCCGCGCCGATGGCGATGCCCACGTCTGCGCGCGTCAGAGCGGGGGCGTCGTTGATGCCGTCGCCCACCATGGCGACCCGCCCGCGCTCTTGAAGAGAACGGATCACACTCTCTTTTCCCTCCGGCAGCACGCCGGAGATCACCTCGTCGGCGTCCACCTGCGCACCGATGGCGGCAGCGGTGCGGGAATTGTCACCGGTCAGCATGACGACACGGATCCCCATGCCCTTCAGTTCACGCACGGCCTCCACAGCGTCGGGCTTTACGGTGTCCGCCACGGCAATCAGCCCGAGCAGCAAGCCGCCCTTTGCAAAGAGCAGAGGGGTCTTTCCCTTTTCGGCAAGTGCTTCCGCCCCGGCGCGCAGCGCATCCGGCACGGAGACAAGGGAGGAAATATACCTCATGCTTCCGCCCAGCAGCACTTCGCCGTTTTGCGTTGCGCGCAGGCCGTTGCCGGGCAGAGCCGTGAAGTTCTCGATCGGCGCAGCGGCAACGCCTTTTTCCTCGCCATAGGCGGTGATAGCCCTGGCCAGCGGGTGTTCGCTCTTCTTTTCCAGCGCCAGCGCCGCGGTGAACAGCTGCTCTTCCGTCACCCCCTCGGCGGGGATCAGATCGGTGACAACAGGCTCACCGTTGGTGACGGTGCCGGTCTTGTCGAGAACGACGATCTGCGTCTTGCCGGTCTGCTCAAGGGAGACGGCGGTTTTGAACAGGATGCCGTTTTTCGCCCCCATACCGTTGCCCACCATGATCGCCACGGGTGTGGCCAGCCCCAGCGCGCAGGGACAGCTGATTACCAGCACAGCGATGCCGCGGGAGAGGGCAAAGGCAAATTCCTTCCCCAGCAGCAGCCAGATCCCAAAGGTGACGAGGGCGATGCCGATCACGGCCGGAACGAATATGCCGGAGACCTTGTCGGCCAGCTTCGCAATGGGGGCCTTGGTGGCAGAGGCGTCGCTGACCATTTTGATGATCTGGGAGAGCGTGGTGTCTTCGCCCACGCGCGTCGCCTCGCAGCGGATGAAGCCGGACTGATTGACCGTGGCGGCGCTGACACGGTCGCCCGCGGTCTTGTCCACGGGGATGCTCTCGCCCGTGAGCGCAGCCTCATTCACCGAGCTCTCGCCTTCCAGTACCACGCCGTCCACCGGTATGCTCTCACCGGGACGGACGAGAAAAACGTCGCCCTTTTGTACCTCGTCGATCGGGACGGTCTTCTCGGCACCGCCGCGCTCCACACGGGCTGTCTGCGGCGCAAGACGCATCAGCGATTTCAACGCGTCGGTGGTTTTCCCCTTTGAGCGGGCCTCCAGCATCTTGCCGACGGTAATGAGCGTGACAATCATAGCTGCCGATTCAAAATACAGATTGTGCATCAGGGCGTGGGCGCGCTCTGCGTCGCCGCGCTGTACAGCCGCAGTCATGGCAAACAGCGTGACGGTGGAGTACAGAAACGAAACACCGGAACCCAGGGCCACAAGCGTATCCATGTTCGGGGCGCGGTGGAGCAGGCCCCGGATGCCGCTGGTAAAGAATTTGTGGTTGATGAGCATGACGATCGCGGCAAGCAGCAGCTCCAGCAGGCCGATCGCCAAATGGTTCCCCTCAAAGAAGGCGGGAAGGGGAAGCCCCAGCATGGTATGTCCCATGGAGACATACATCAGCACCAGCAGAAAGCCAAGCGAACTGGCGAGCCGACGCTTCAGCACCGGCGTTTCCCGGTCGCGCAGCGCCTCCTCGTCCGCGGCGGGAGAGGAGGTCTTTTTCTCCCCTTTGCGCGAGGCGCCGTAGCCCG
>OCTX011577252.1_pt1 | contig 10032 bp, 7 predicted proteins | sample 1539691 | NCBI WGS metagenome assembly OCTX01 (sample SAMN02144231, study PRJEB22623) | gut metagenome | biome: sheep rumen | host: Ovis aries | place: New Zealand | reverse complement strand
CCGCCATACCAAGTGTTGATGATGCACTGCTCACGGCTTGTGGTGTTGAAGGCAACGCAAGTCTCTGAATTCAGACCCAGTTCCTTGTAGTTCTCTACCTTTGCCTTAGAAGCGTTGTAGATGACGAAGTTAGGCTCGAACTTCTCCAGCTCCTCAGCTGTGGGCTGGATGAACATGTTCTTCACGAAGTGAGCCTGCCAAGCAACCTCCACGATGAAGCGTACAGCCAGACGAGTAGCCTCATTGGCACCGCAGAAAGCATCTACGACATACAGGTTCTTGTTGCAGAGTTCCTTGATGGCGATTTCCTTTACTTTAGCCCAAACCTCCTCGCTCATGGGGTGGTTGTCATTCTTATATTCATCTGTGGTCCACCACACCTTGTCCTCGCTCTGTGCATCCTTTACGATGTACTTGTCCTTAGGTGAACGACCGGTGTAGATACCAGTCATTACGTTAACGGCATTCAGCTCGGTGTTTACGCCCTTGTCGAAACCCTCGAGCCCAGCCTTCGTCTCCTCCTCAAAGAGGTACTCATACGATGGATTGTGTGCGATTACGGTTGAACCCGTAATACCATACTGTGTCAAATCTAACTTTGCCATAAAGATATCAATATTTAATTGTGAAAACTCTTTTTGCCCTAAAATACAAATCGCCTGCAAAGTTAGCGAAAAATCACTAAGACACAAAAAGTTAAGCATAGAAAATGCTTTTTTGATCATAAAAATCGGTTAAAGTATTTAAAAAAGAACGGGATGAAAACATTTTTGCAAAGTCTGTCTTACAAAATAACAGGGAATATGATTATCTTTGCAAACAAAAAATGGCAAACTTATGAAAGTAATCAATCTGAGTGAGAACAACAGTATCATGAACCTTTATCTTGCTGAACTGCGAGACAAGAAGTATCAACACAACCGCCTCCTATTCCGAAACAATATCAGACGCATCGGTGAAATCATGGCTTACGAGATATCGAAGACACTCGACTACAGGCCGAAAACGGTGACAACCCCTTTGGCGAATATTGATGTCAACATACCCAAAGACGAGCTGGTGATAGCCACCGTGCTACGTGCCGGATTGCCATTCCACCAAGGTTTTCTGGAAATCTTCGATCATGCCGACAATGCCTTTGTCAGTGCCTATCGTATGTACACCAACCGCGAGCACACAGAGGTGGGTGTTCATACGGAGTACATGGCTTCTCCCAGTGTGAAGGGAAAGACACTGATGATCGTGGATCCGATGCTTGCCACAGGAGGAAGTATGGCGGCAAGCATTGAGGCATTAGTAAAGACCGGAAAGCCCAAGACAATACATATCGCCAGTGTCATTGCCACTCCCGAGGGCATTGACGTAGTAAAGGAGGCATTGCCTGAGAATTCCATGATCTGGTGTGCTGCCATCGATCCAGGCATGAATACACACAAGTATATCGTTCCGGGCTTCGGCGACTGTGGTGATCTCTGTTACGGAGAGAAGCTCTGAAAATCTCCTCAGTCTCTTCCCATTTTAGGAAGAGGCTGAGGAGCTTCATGATTCGAGAAACGGAGGAACGAACGAGCGTCCTCGCACCCTCGAAAGTTGAACAAGTGAGACTTTAACTTTTCACTTCACTTCCCAAGTGTCGTTTGTCTCCAGCAGTTCCGCGAAATTATGGTATTTCTTCTGCTGCGACACCTCTGCAATCTGCTGATGTACAGCATCATTGTAGGTGGGAGCCTCCACATCGCGGATCACGCCCAATGCCACGGGGAATCCGTGCTCATTATCCATCATCGCCAGTTTCAGCTGTAAGGTATCATCCTCACAATGGGCATCGTGCACCAGCACATCATCCAATGTATAGCCATCCTGTCCGATGGTCACCACCTTCAAGCCGAAACCATCCTGTACCAAGCCATACTCGTTGTTCGGACCGAATACCAGTTTCTCACCGTGACGAACATAGATGGCATTGTTCTTACGTCCTTCCTTGTTATAAATAGGATCATAGCAGCCGTTGTTGAAGATCACGCAGTTTTGCAGGATCTCACAAACGGCAGCACCCTTATGATAATAGGCAGCCTTCAGAATTTCCACTGTCTCTGCATTATCGGTAGCCACAGAACGGGCAAAGAAATGACCACGTGCACCAAAGCACAGCTCAGCGGGACGGAACGGATCCTCCACCGTGCCATAAGGACTCGACTTACTCACGAAGCCTCGCGGACTGGTAGGTGAATACTGTCCCTTTGTCAGTCCGTAGATACGGTTGTTCAGCAGGATCATGTTCAAGTCGATGTTTCGGCGCATGGCATGGATAAAGTGATTTCCACCGATTGCCAAGCCATCACCGTCGCCACTTACCTGCCATACGGTGAGATTCGGGTTTGCCACCTTTGCTCCGGTAGCGATACTGGCAGCCCGGCCATGGATGGTCTGCATGGCATACGGACTCACATAATAGGGCAGACGACTGGAGCATCCGATACCAGAGATGACAGCCATCTCGTGAGGAGCGACACCAACTTCTGCCATTGCTTTGTGCAGTGATGCGAGGAAGAAATGGTCACCGCAGCCTGGACACCATCTCGGTTGTCCTTTTTTATAATCATTTGCTGTATAGCTCATATCTCTTACTTCTTTAAAATGTCCTCAAAAGCGTTTACCAACTCACTGACCACAAACGGCTGGCCTTTCACCTGATTAAACTGCTCAGGAACGAAGCCATCTACCTTCGAACGCAGATAAGCAGCCAGCTGTCCCATATTCTGTTCGGCCACTACCACTTTCTTATAGCGCAAGAGCACATCAGCGGTGTTCTTTGGCAGCGGGTTGATGAACTTAAACTGTGTATGGGCTACCTTGTAGCCTTTCTTCTGCAGTTCCTCCATAGCACTGTACAGATGACCGTATGTAGAGCCGAAGCCCACGATAAGGAGGTCGGCATCAGCATCGCCTGCCACCTCCAAGTCGGGAACAGGAATCTTAGCCACCTTCTCCGCACGCAGACGGGTCATCATATCATGATTCTCTGGATCTGTAGAGATCGCTCCGGTCTTACCGTCTTTCTCCAATCCACCGAGGATATGCGTATAGCCTTCCATTCCGGGAACGGCCCAATAGCGCACCTTTGTCTCCTCGTCACGGAAATACGGGGTATAGTGATCCTTCATCTCTGGTGTAGCATAGTGAGGCTTAATGGTAGGCAACTCCTCCATCTTCGGCAGTTTCCATGCTGCAGAGCCATTGGCGATGAACGCATCGGTGAGCAGGATCACCGGGGTGAGATGCTCAAGGGCGATCTTGGCAGCACTATAGACAGCATCGAAGCAGTCGGTAGGACTGGTTGCTGCAATAACAGGGATGGGACTTTCGCCGTTTCTTCCATAAAGAGCCTGCAACAGATCGGTCTGCTCACTCTTGGTGGGAAGACCTGTGGAAGGTCCGCCACGCTGTACATCGATGATCACCAGAGGCAGCTCATCGATCACGGCTAAGTTGATGGCCTCGCTCTTCAGGCAGATACCAGGGCCCGAGGTGGAAGTGGCAGCCAGAGCACCAGCAAAGGCGGCACCTACAGAGCTGGCGCACCCACTGATCTCATCCTCGCACTGCACGGTGATCACACCGCAGCTCTTGTGCTTGGAGAGCTCATGCAGGATATCGGTGGCCGGAGTGATAGGATAAGAGCCCAGATAGAGGCGCAGTCCTGCCTTCTCGGCAGCAGCGATCAAGCCATAGGCTGTGGCCTTGTTTCCGGTAATGTCCATATACCGTCCAGGCACTTTTTCCTTGGAGTCGATGCGATAGGTAGCGGGCACACTGGCATGGGTGTTATGTCCGTAGTCATATCCCGCCTGTACCACCTTGATATTATTTTCTGCAATGGCAGGTTTCTTGGCGAATTTCTCGCGGAGGAAGTTAGCGACAAGGTCCAGATCACGGTTAAAGAGCCAGCACACCAGTCCTAAGGCAAACATGTTACGGCACTTCAGGACAGCCTTGTTGTCCATTCCGCTGTCAGCCAGGCAGTCTTTCACCATCGTAGTCAGCGGGCACTGCACCACACGGTCGGGGTCGATGCCCATCTCGCCAAGATAATCATCAGTCTGGAAGGCAGCTTTCTTCAGATCGTTAGGACCGAAGGAATCGGTGTCGATGATGATAGTAGCCTGTGGTTTGGCATACCTATACTGTGTTTTCAAGGCGGCTGCGTTCATGGCTACGAGCACGTCGCACAAATCGCCCGGAGTATAAACCTTCCCGGCACCGATATGTACCTGGAAACCCGACACACCGGTGAGCGAGCCTTGCGGGGCTCGGATATCAGCCGGATAATCAGGGAATGTTGAGATGCCGTTACCTACGGTGGCACTAACCGTAGAGAAGATGTTTCCGGCCAGCTGCATACCGTCGCCGGAGTCTCCTGAGAAGCGGACAACGACTTGGTCCAGCTCCTTCACTTCCAATTGTTCTGCCATAATTCTTTTAAGATTAATACTTGAATGAAGCTTTTATTCACCCATCGGTGACAGATATTCTCTTAAACGGGTGCAAAGTTCATAAATATTATTGAATTAACAAAATCTTTTCGTTAAAAAGTGGCTTTTCTCACGAGAAGCAAGCGTTTAATACTTGAACGAACTGCCTCCCAAGAACTCACGCAGCAACGATGTGGGCGGGATGTCGGAGTCAGAGATTGGCCGGATATACCTGAGGAATTTCAGCAGACGGTATGCCTCGGCGTGCTCGTTACAGTTCTCGGGAACCTGTTCCAACAGTGGCTCTGCCTGACTCTTGATCACAGCTAATTCGAAGAGCATGGCGGTATTGAACATCGCATCCGCATTCTCCTGATAGGGGAAAATCCATTTATTCTCGCCGGCTCTCACACTGGGCCATCGGTGGATGGTTTCCTGTGCGCTCACACCCCGATATTTATGGTCACGGATGATTCGCCGAAGCAGTCGGTTGTCGGTAGTGGGAACATAGTTATGCTCATCTAACAGAAGGGTGGTCAAAGCAGAGGCATAGACGCGGAAGATCTGATCCTGCGGCACCTGTGCCGTGAGTTCCGGGTTCAGGGCATGGATGCCCTCCACCACCAGCACCTCATCTTTGCGCAGGCACAGTCTTCGTCCATCGGGTGTGCTTTTTCCCGTCTGGAAGTTATAGCGTGGCATTTGCACCTCCTCCCCAGCGAGGAGTGCGTTCATCTGTTCGTTCAGTAGGGGGATGTTCAGTGCGTGCAGGTGCTCATAGTCGTAGTCTCCATGCTCATCGCGGGGTGTCTGTTCCCTGTCAACGAAGTAGTCGTCTAACGAGACAGGTACCGGTTTGATACCGTTGGTGACGAGCTGTACCGAAAGACGTTTGCACGTGGTGGTCTTCCCCGATGACGACGGTCCTGCGATCAGCACCATCCTGATCCCCTTTCTGTTGGCGATCTCATCGGCAATTCGTGCAATCTTCTTCTCCTGTAAGGCCTCCGACACCTGGATAAGCTGCGAGGCCCATCCCTTTTCCACTAATTCGTTCAGGTCACCGATGGTGCTCATGCCTAAGATCCGCTGCCAGTGGTGGTGTTCCCTGAAGATGTTGAACATCTTATCCTGATGTGTCATCTCGCCCAGTTCCGCGGGATGTTCCCTTGAAGGGATGCGCAGCAGGAGTCCGTCGCCATATTTCTCTAACCCAAAGAGGTAGAGCTGCGACGTATTGGTGAGCAGTGCCCCATAGTAGTAGTCGTAATAGCCGTTGATGTCGTAGAAAACCGTATAGCACTTCCCGGTACTCTTGAGCAGTTTCACCTTCGAGTGTGCGCCCACCGACTCGAACAGTCGGATAGCCTCCTCGGTGGTTGTCTCGTGTCGATGGATGGGATAGGCGGCATCGATAATCTCCTGCATCCGATTCCTGATCTGTCCCACCTCTTCCAGTGTGATGGGCCTTCCGATCTTCAGGTCCACATAGTAGCCGTTGCTCACGGGTGTGTTGATGCTCACCGTACAATCCTTATAGAGGTTGTGCACCGCCTTGCACAGAACGAAGAAAAGGGTGCGCGTATAGGTACGTGACCCGCTGGCCGATTCCATGTCGAGGAATTCCACCGTCTTGGGGTTATACACTCGGAAGTGTAGTCCTTCCACTTTATTATTCACTTTGGCACTCACCGGACCATATTTCATCTCCAGTCCGAAGATCTGAAAGATTTCAGAAAGGTTCGATCCCAAGGGTATTTCCTTGCGTTCGTTATTGTTCTTACACCAGATCTCTACAGTTTTCATAAGCATTCAATCGTATGTTTTCAGATTTTGGCTGTAAAGATACGCATATTTTTTCAGAAACATTCTTTTTTTAGTTTTTTTATAAAACAAGACAATTGTTTGGCGCTTTACGAGTTTTTTTGTATTTTTGCAGCAGATTTTTCAAAATACCATCCCTGCAGCATAACAATCATTTTAAATATCTATGTCTATTTGGATTATCTTTAAGCTTCTCGGATCACTCGCCCTGCTGATGTTCGGTATGAAAAGCATGAGCGAGGCTCTGCAGAAGATGGCAGGTCCGCAGCTGCGCCATGCTTTGGGCGCTATGACCACCAACCGTTTCACTGGCTTGCTCACAGGTACCATCGTGACCGCTTCTGTACAGTCGTCAACGGCAACCACCGTGATGACCGTTTCGTTTGTCAATGCCGGACTGCTTACCCTTGCGCAGGCCATCTCCGTCATCATGGGTGCCAACATCGGCACCACGCTCACGGCATGGATCATGGCATTGGGAACATCGTTCGACATCAGCGTAGCCGTCTATCCGGGCTTCTTCCTCGGTATCATTCTGATCTACATGAAGAGTCACCGTTACGTAGGAGATTTCCTGTTCGGTCTGGCCTTCCTGCTATTAGGTCTGACCACCCTGAAAGCCACGGGAACGGCGATGGATCTGGGACATAACGAGGCCGTCACAGCTTTCTTCCGCTCGTTCGACCCCAACTCGTTCCTCACCACGATCATCTTCCTGTTCCTGGGAGGCGTGATGACATTCTGCGTACAGTCGAGTGCTGCCGTGATGGCGATCACCATGCTTCTCTGCTCCACTGGCGCCATGCCCATCTATCAGGGTATAGCCCTTGTGTTAGGTGAGAACATCGGTACCACCATCACCTCCAACCTTGCCGCATTGTCTGCCAACACCCAGGCTCGGCGTGCTGCCTTGGCACACATGTTCTTCAATGTCTTCGGTGTCATCTGGATCTTGTTTGTCTTCCACTGGTTCATCGATGGTGTGATGTGGCTGGTAGATGCTGTAGGTGGCTGGTTAGGAAAAGACATGGCCCACATGGCATCCACCGAGAAGCTCAACTTCGTCCTGGCTGCCTTCCACTCCTGCTTCAATGTCATCAACGCAGGAATCCTCATCTGGTTCATTCCCCAGATAGAGCGTTTCGTCTGCTGGGTGATCAAGCCGAAAAAGGTCGATGAGGAAGAGGATTTCCGCCTGCATTTCATCACCGCCGGTTTCATGAAGACTCCGGAGCTCTCGGTGCTCGAAGCCCAGAAAGAGATTGTCAGCTTCAGCGAACGTATGCAGCGCATGTTCGGCATGGTGCGCGAGCTCCTCTCCGAGAAAGACGATCAGAAGTTCACCAAGCTGTTCACCCGCATAGAGAAATACGAGAGCATCTCCGACAATATGGAGATAGAGATCGCCTCCTATCTGGAGCAGGTCTCCGATGCCCACCTTTCCGATGAGACGAAAGGAAAGATCCGCGCCATGCTCCGCGAGATCAGCGAACTGGAGTCTATCGGTGATGCCTGCTATAACATGGCACGCACCATCAACCGCAAGGTACAAGGGAAGAACGAGCACTTCATCGACCGCCAGTACGACCACATGCACCAGATGATGGAACTCACCGACAGTGCCCTCACCCAGATGAACAACCTGATGGGTGGCCGCAAGGAGAGTTTCAACGTGAACCGTTCGTTCAACATCGAGAACGAGATCAACAACTTCCGCGACCAGCTGAAGAGCCAGAACATCAACGACGTGAACAACCATGTCTATACCTACGGCATCGGCACCATCTACATGGATATCATCAACGAGTGCGAGAAACTCGGCGACTATGTCATCAACGTGGTAGAGGCCCGCATGGGAACAAAGCAGCGCGAGGCATAGGAGCACAGCTGGATTCGTATAGACGAGAACCTTTTCAACGGTCGGCTCTGCTGTTAGGTGCTGAGGTTGAAGGTCAAACGTCGAAGGTTAAAGTTCAAAATTCAAAGATCAAAGATCAAAGTTCTTCATGATCAACATGTCTGCATGGATCGACGAGGTGATCCAAAAGAAAGAGGTGACGGCGGTGCCTATCATGACACACCCCGGCATCGAGTTAGACGGGCACAGTGTGCGCGAAGCCGTCACCAACGGCAACGTGCATCATCAGGCCATCATGCGCCTCACCCGTGAGTTCCCCAGTGCCATGGCTACGACGATTATGGATCTCACCGCCGAGGCCGAGTGCTTTGGGGCCGACATCGTCTTCTCCGACGTAGCCGTACCTGCCGTGACAGGACACCTGCTGAAGGATGTGCACGACATCGAGGCACTCCAGGTGCCCTCCCTGCAGTCGGCACGTATCCCCGCCTATCTGAAGGCGAACCTGCTGACGGCACGCGCCCTCCACGACCGTCCGCTCCTCGGCGGATGTATCGGTCCGTTCTCGTTGGCAGGACGGCTCTACGACATGTCGGAAATCATGATCCTCATCTACGAGCATCCCGATGCCGCCCACCTGCTGTTAGAGAAATGCACGCAGTTCATCCTGAAATACTGTCAAGCACTGAAGGCCACAGGAACCAACGGTGTGGTGATGGCAGAGCCCGCCGCCGGACTGCTGAGCAATACTGACTGTCTGCAGTTCTCTTCCCGTTATGTGAAGACCATTGTGGAGCAGGTACAGGATGATACCTTCACCGTGGTGCTGCACAACTGCGGGAATACGGGGCACTGCACACAGGCTATGGTGGCCACGGGGGCCGCTGCCTATCATTTCGGAAACAAATGCGACATGGCGGAGGTGATCAAGGAGGTGCCGCCCACCGCCCTCGCCATGGGGAATATCGACCCCGTGTCGGTGTTTAAGGACGGCACGCCGGAGGGGATGCAGACTGCCGTCCGAAACCTCTTGGAGAAGATGAAGCCCTACCCCAACTTCGTGCTCTCCTCCGGATGCGACACCCCGCCACATACCCCCATCGCCCATATCCGCGCCTTCTTTGAAGCCTTAGACGATTACAACAGCCATTGCTGAGAAATGACTACCAAGGAGCTGACATACGATATGTTAGGTATCACTGCCGCTGATCTCTATGAACAAATGGGCTACCATGGTGCGATGCCCGATGCTGCCGTGGTATCAGAGACATATCGTATCGTGGATGAGGTAAGAGCCTTTCTCCGCGCCCGCTACTGCTTCTTCGTGACGAGGGATCCCCTTCCCGCCATCTTCTCCTTGGGGAAGATCATCGGGCACCAGCTCAGGGGCAGCGAGGCCTACACCTTATTTATATGTACCGCGGGCATGGAGTTCGAATCCTACCAGCAACAGCTCAAAAGCCAGGGCGACCTCCTGCGAGTGTTCATTGCCGATGCCTTAGGCAGTGTGATCGCTGAGAGATGTGCCGACCAGATGGAAACGGCATTACAGCAGTCCATCGACAAGCTCGACTGGCACCACACCAACCGCTTCTCCCCCGGCTACTGCGGCTGGCATGTCGGCGAGCAGCAGCAACTTTTCGCCCGCTTCCCCTCAACGTGTGGTGTCACCCTCACCGACAGCTCCCTCATGGTCCCCATCAAATCCGTGAGCGGCATCATCGGCATAGGAGCACAGGTGCGCCACTTAGACTACTCCTGCGGTCTCTGCGATTTCAAGCAGTGCTTTACCCCAGTTCGGGATAAGCAGTCTTTCAAAACAGCATAAGTTGCTTGTTATCCTCGATGTAAAAGCCGTCAAGTGCTCTGGGTTTGTTA
>OCTX011061996.1_pt1 | contig 10033 bp, 7 predicted proteins | sample 1539691 | NCBI WGS metagenome assembly OCTX01 (sample SAMN02144231, study PRJEB22623) | gut metagenome | biome: sheep rumen | host: Ovis aries | place: New Zealand | reverse complement strand
ATTGCTATGCCTATACTTATCCACGTAATACTCTTTTGTATATTCTCTATCTCTGTTTTGTATATGAACGCGCCGAAAACAAATCCCCATGCATATCGATATGTATTTGATAGATATATGATTCCAAAAGATGGTAGCTGTTTCTCTAAAACATTAATCACCAACGTGACTATCAAAGCGATAGTCCACACTGTTGCAGAGTTTCCAAGTATTCTTATTACGAAATACACTATGATAAAAATTAAAAACAGAGTTGGTAGATACCATAAATGTCCGACATCCGACCCATTTAAAAGCATAAATAGTGCTCCTAAATAAGACCGTCCTTCGTAATGTGGATAGCGCAATAATAGTTTTATTGGTATCATCCACATCATGCCGATTGCAAAAAATGGGACGATTAACCTCCGTACTTTATTTACAATGAATCTGCCTGCTTTTCGCTCCCCCCATCTCATAGAAAACAAATATCCTGAGATCGAAAAGTATAGGGGCATCTGAAACAGATTTATGATTTGCTTTGCATAGTCTAATGCAACACAGGTCCTTTCTGATTCGTACAAGGCCCACTGAGAAGAATAGAGTATTATGCTATGCCCAAGAACAACTATTAAGATGGCAAATGCACGTATATTGTTAATCTTCTGATTATATTTCATAAAACGCTATAATTTCCTAAACTTTTTAGGCTCTCTATCTTTTCCCATTTACGCATCCGAAACACGATCGACAAGCATAAGTCTTCAAAGCGTTTAGGCTCCAAATCCCGGGAAGGTAATGGTGCATATGTTCTTGTTAGGTGCATTCTTTAACATCTCCTATACGAACTTCAATTGGTTTGTTATAAAAATATCCCCAGTATCTAGTTTGCCACACCATATTATTATTAAAACCTGGAGCTTGCCTAATTTCAAACATAAACGCCTCATGAACAACATCCTGATGTACCATTTGACCATACTGATTTACATCATATAGAGTTGGTGTGATTATGTAATGTCCAGGAACAAACATGGACGTGTCGAGATCAAAAAACAGCTTATTTATCTTCCCACCAATAAAATCAATTCCACGATTTGTTGTCATCATTGTTACAGGAGTACCGTCAGAGGCCTTGACTGTCAGTCGTAAGAATATGTTTTTCATTTCACGCTTACATGCGCAGCCAATACACAGCTTTATGACAGAGCCCACATCATATACTGCCGCATCATTTTCAAGGGATTCAATACTGGTCATAGTGATGTTTTGATATGCAACGTGACTATCATGATCCATTACTGATAAATCTACATAATTGGATGTAATTCCTTTAGCCCCCATATAGACATCAATCGCTTTTCCAACATCTCCATCGAAAATCGCCTTTCCATGATCAAGAACGATACAGCGGTCACACAGCTGTCTAATAGTATTCATGTTATGGCTGACATAGAGAATCGTCCTCTCCTCCGCCTTAGACACATCACTCATCTTTTCCAAACATTTCTTCTGAAAAGCCATATCACCGACGGCCAGCACCTCATCCATTATCATTATCTCCGAATCAAGATGCGCTGCTACTGAAAATGCAAGTTTTACATACATGCCGGATGAATACCTTTTCACAGGTGTATCGATAAACTGACGGCATTCCGAAAACTCGATGATGTCTTCTATCTTCTCATCGATTTCCCTCTTCTTCATGCCCAGAATGGCGCCGTTCATATAAATATTCTCACGACCGGTCAATTCACCATGAAAACCCGTTCCTACTTCAAGCATGGAGGCAACACGACCATTCATCCAAATATCACCTGATGTGGGCGCCGTTATCCGAGAAATCAGCTTAAGTAGAGTTGACTTGCCCGCACCATTATGACCAATGATACCAACACGTTCACCTTTTGATACTTCGAATGAAACATCATCCAGTGCTAGAAATATCTCACCGTCCTCATATTCTTTTGCCCCTATTTTTCTTGTGGGATCCTCCTGATGTCGTCTCCTTGCATTCCAACGTTGAATCTCTTCTCTCAGAGTAGTTCCACCAATCTGCCCAAGTTTATATTGCTTAGAGATGTGGTCAACCTTAAGCATTATTTCACTCATAGAATCCACACCTCCTAAATCGTGTCCATAAATGTTCGCTCAATCCGGCTAAACATTATTAGACCAATGAAAAAGACTAAAATACTAACAACCCAGCTAAGGACATAATATCCAATTTGAAAATATCCGAATCCGAACACTGCATATCGAAATGTTGTTAAAATCGGAACAACTGGGTTCATCATATATAACCACATATATTTATCCGGCACAAGTTGTAATCCATAAGCAATAGGGCATCCATAACGCCATAATTCCAGCCCAAATCCAACAAGCATAGCAAGATCACGGTATTTTGTGGTTACAGAAGATATGATAATTCCAAAGCCTATCGCCAGAAGCATCATTTGAATAATCAGAAACGGGACCAGTAATAACCATAGAGTAATTCGAATACTTGTACCTCCCCGAATAACAAAATACAGCCAAAATACGATGAGCATGGCGAACTGGATTCCAAAAGAGATTAGTCGTGAGAATGCAGTTGAAATCGGTGCAACAAGCCGAGGGTAATAAACCTTTCCCATTGTCCCACTATTATTCAGAAAGGTATTCGATGTTGCACTAAGTGTTGAAGAAAAATAACCCCAACACACATTTCCAGCCATATAAAACAGAAACCCAGGTACAATGTGATTACCAGGGATATCTTCCGTAGTAAGCCTTGCTAGGTTTCCAAATACGATAGTGAAAACAATAGTTGTAAGAAGGGGTTGAATAATCGCCCAAAGTGGACCCAGAATCGTCTGCTTATACTGTGCCGTAAAATTACGTTTTACAAACAGAAATATAAGGTCGCGATACTGGAATGTCTCCATGATATGCAGGTCAAACACCTTATGTTCTGCCGTAATATGTGTCCTGAAATGCTGTTCCATATTGCTTTCCTCAAAAACTCATCCTATTACCGCCGTCATGGGGCGAACAACTCGCTAATCGCAGAAGAACCCAAGAATGAATTGTACTCCATAAAATAATAATCTTTAACCAGTTCCGCAGATTCAGTTCCGCTATAAATGCTGGCGATATCGCCATTTACATCCATGTAACCTACTGTCAGATTTCCATTATAATCCGCATCGAGTTTTGTGATACACTTCGCATCCTCTGACAAGGCAAGAAGCTGTGACTGATATGCCGTCAGAGGGAGCCCTGCCATCTTAAGGGCATAGGTAGATAATGCGCAAATGTCAATTTCATTATTCTTAGGCATGGCTGAATAGTCCTGTTTACTATTGCTCCATATGAAATACGGAACCTGCCGCTTTCTGAATGTAAACTCTTCCTCAGAATAAGCTGCCTGTCCACCGCTATATTCTACAACTGTCTTGTAATCCAAATGATAGAGCAAGGAAGGGCAGTGGTCGCCGACCATACATACGATAACTTCTCTGTCCAATGAAGAAAAATAGCTGGTAATCTCCTGAATGAATTCATCGGTCAGCTTAACTCTTGTCAAATATTCATTCATGCTCTCGCAGTCTTCACCAGACATTCCATAGCCGTTGCCGATATGTACCCTATCAAATGAGGGGTCATTTTCATTCCAGTCCCCATGATTCTGTATCGTAAGCAGATATCCGAATCTTGGCTTATCTTCTGGCATTTTTTCATAAAAAACTGTAAAGTTTTTAAATGCGCTGATATCCGTGCAGTACCAACTGTTCCCATAAAAATCAAGATCTGAAAAATCCGACTGAAAATACATATCACCAAAACCGAGGTCCCGCCATGCTGTCTCTCTGTGGTAATTACCTGGGATGAAAGGATGTGCGGCCATCGTAGCATAACCAAGCACATTCAGATACCCTACTATACTAGGATATTTGTTTAGTCTAAGGTTCAGGAACGGCGTAGAAGTAGTCAGCAATGTCATAGAATTCCCTGTCAGCAGTTCATACTCACTAGCATTTGTTCCGCCGCACATATACGGGCTTGCGGCAAATCCTTTGTAGGCAGAAAGACTCTTATAGTTATCCATAAAAGGAAAATCTGTTTCCAGGTCAACTAAATGTCCTACGTCATAATAGGTTTCATTCAATATCAAAATAATGTCGGGATAGGAGACCTCTTGTGCTTCGGCTCCACTTTCATCTTTATCGGCGCTATATCCTGCTATCTCATCTTCAGTATAACCGGCTGGTTTTATAAATTTATTGAAAGCAGTTCCGATATTCTCCATAATGCCAAGGACAAAGCTGTCAGAATAATATGTCCTTTCCCAGCTCCAAGATGCACCATTAACGACTGCAACAGGAGAATAGACCAGAATATATGACATTACAACTAAAACAATCGCAGCAGCAATCCCTTCGCGACAGTTGAAATGGAACACTATTCCTCGTGAATGAATAAAAACAAGTGCCAACAGCATAACCAGAAAAGAAAGAATGATGTATTCGACCGGGCGATTTAACTCAAACTTATAGTTTCCTAAATGATGGTATGCCGTCCCAATATTGCCAATATCCTGATGAGTCAAAACAGTACCATGGTAAATAAATTCATAGTAATTGATTACCGCAATGACATTCAGTAACAGAAGAAGTAAAAAAGCGGAAATAATAGGCTTGGAGGCAGTCATTACCAGCAAAGCAAATAGCAAGAACAGGAATATCATGCCAATTCCATATAGCAGAAAGTTAAACTGGATGGTTTTATCAAGAATCCTTTTTACTGGAAACATGGACAATGTTAAGGCTGCCATGGACTGACATGAACATAAAAAACAAACCAATATTTTATAGAGGCGTTCACGACCGACAGATTTCATAATCTTTACTAACATACAACTACTTCTTTTTAATCCCACATATCTCTTTTCAGTTTTGTTATTATGCCGTTTGACCCCATCCCTAAAATATCCTTCAATCTATCTATTTTATCTAGCCGTTTCCTTGCTATCTCAAGCTGCTCGATGTTCCAGGCTTTTCCTTTTTCAAGCTCCTTTATCCACTGAGTCAGTTCCCAAACATTGTTTCTGATCGACAGGTCGGCACCCTGCATAAGCTGTTTTTGCCAAATGTATAGTTCCTCCAGCGGAACATTGTATAAAGGCAGAATATCCCCTTTCTCTGCCTTGGAGATAAACTCTAAGCACCTATCCTCCAGATCTGTACGAATCGAAAGGTATTCCTCAGAGTTATTCGGTGGATTTTCAATATCAAAAAACTCTTTAATCCGAGTTAATGTACCAGTTTCGGCTACGTGAAGAAGTGGGAAGAAGGCCTGAAAGCGATTAAGGTTTTCCTGTTTATATACCAACAATACAGGAGTTCCCAGGGCAAGACAAGGAAGAGCGCAATGCATTCGGCTTGTAACGACACATTTTGCCCCTTGGTATTTTTTAAGCAGTTCCCTTACAGCATCAAGCCTGTCTGTACCAGTCACATTCCGGTACTCATTTGGATTCACATAATGAGTCAGTTCTACAAATTCTGTTGACGGATATATCTGTTTTAGCGCATCTGTATCTACATCCTCTAAATCGACAAGTATAACATTACCAGACTTACTGCCAGTTTCCTCAGGCTGAAGCGTCAGCGTCAGGCAGCCAGAATAATAGGCGTTAATACCTTTCGAATCCAGAAGTTCCTTCGTCGCGTGGTCTCTGGCACCAACTGGGCCATAATACCTTAAATAGTCCCCTCCAATGGAATCAAGGAATCGGTCTCCCACACCGTAGTAGTCCCTTTGGGAAAAATGCATGGAAAGCAATAGCGGGTTAATCGACGAAGCAGGTGGCCAGTTGAATTTATTGTACATAAACCAGCCATTCATGATTATAGACACGGTTTCCTGATTCTTCCCAAAGCCAAAGGTATCCATGTTCTCCCGGTCAACGATATAATCTATGGACGGGAGAAACCGGCATGCTGCATAGCTTTGAATATCATCCCCGATGTTCTCTGTTCTGAAATTCAATAATACTCCATATTTCATGATGGTAATCCTCCGACCGCATCAGTTTCCAAAGCTTCTTCGGTCATTACTTGAACAGTTTATTAATTTTTAGCTTAAACATAAGCTTAATTGCTCGTCTTCCCCATTTTGAATTCGCAAGGCGGACCAGTTCACTCTTATTCAGCGTTTCTTCGTTCATGAACAACCCTTCAAACGCTTCAATCTCTCCATAGAGTATGGCCGGCTCTTGTATCAGATGAGGATATTTTCGCAGATCCTTTGAGACACGCTCCCTTTCCTTATTCTCAGATTCAGCAAGATGTGTGAATATCTTTTCCAGTTTTCCGATCATAATCTGTGAAGAAAAGTGCTTCACTATACGGTCCCTGCAGGCTGCACACATTTCCCTATACATGACATCGTCTGCCAGAATCTCCTTAATTGCCCCTACATAAAGCTCGACTTCCTGCTGATCGAATTCACGCGCATCCAAACTGCTTTCCTCATCCTGCATAAGAGGTATAACCCTTCCCACAGTATGATCAACCAATTCCTTTTGTCCGCCTACATCTGAAGTAATTACTGGCTTACCCATGGAAAGAGATTCATATGCTGTAAGCGCAAGTCCTTCTTTGAGGGAACATATGAGAGTCAGGACACAGTCCTTATACCAAGGGAGCATGTCAGTCTGGCGGCCGGCCAGGAATATGGTTTTCTGAAGCTTCTCACGCTCTATCGCAGTTTTCAGTTCCTCAAACTGTGGTCCATCTCCCACTACTGCAAACGCTATATCAGGTATCTCATCTTTTACTTTTTTCGCGATTTCAAGCATCAGAAAAGGTCTCTTTTGAGGATGGATCCTGCAGGGAAACAGCACCATGGGCCTTCCCGATTCAATTTCAAGTGTAGCCTTTGCCTTGCCGTATTCCACTTTATTCGCACTAAATTTATCCTGGTCGACACCTATGTACAGAGTCTCAACACTTTCATTGCCCCTGCCGAAATCGTCAAGCAGCACTTTCCTTGTCCCACCATTACAGACATAAGTTTTCTCCAGAATTTCCCCCATTGAACCGGAAATACGTGCATATCCCCCGTTTCTCCAATACCACTCCTCCATATGGACATAGTCTATAATCGCAAGCTGGGGAAATTCCTTCCTGAGCCAGGGAACAAGATAATATCCATAATAGGAATTGCTCAAGAAAAGGATATCAATTTCTCTGGATTTTATATAGTAGCTGATAAATTCAGCCCAGTTTGCCGTGTCAAGGAACTCCGGTAGATTGAATATATCCGTGACATGTTCTTCAAATCGCTGTTGCCAGGAATTCTCAGATGGCTGAGTCGTGATGATGCCTATCTCATATTTCTCCTTATCGATTCTTGCACACACGTCTAGGTTAAAAATATCTGCACCACCCATTACCATCCACGGGATCAGCATCAGTATCCGTATCTTATTGCGTTCCTTGAAAACAGACCTGTCCCAGGAACTGGACTTTAATGCATAGAACCTGTTCGGTAATAAGTCTTTAGGGTACTCAACTGCCTTAAGTCCTTCGTCTACATTCTTTGCGGCTTCGTGTATTAAACTTAGGGATTTCCGTCTTTTCTTCTTGTCAGACTCCACCTGCTTCAATATGCCGGAATTGCTCCTCCGGTACCAGAACAAATATCCGCTGGTGTGAACGGGATACATTCCTTTGGAGAGAAGTCTTAGCCAAAAATGCCAATCCTCGTTGAAATATTTCTCACCCGAATAATATCCATCGACAGCCTCAATGGCTTTCTTCCTGATTGCAGCCGTACACACCAGTAAGTTCTCTTTGCGCATTTCCATTGCCGAAAATGGTCTTTTCCACAGGTATTCATCGCCTGCAAAACCGCAGCTGTCCGTATAAGCCCATGAAGCCTGGGGGCAAAAATATAATGCCCAGTACAGGTATTCCAGGTAGGTCGGCCCTATCAGGTCATCTGCGTCCAATGGGACAATAATATCCGTAGTGCTTACTTTCACACCGGCGTTACGCGCGGAAGCTAGCCCTTCATTCTTTTGTGAAATCATCCGGATACGGTCATCTAGAGTAACAAGCTCCTCCAGTACATTAAGGCTTTCCTCCTCTGTACTGCCATCATTCACAATGATCCATTCAAACCAAGGAAATGTCTGGTTCATGATGCAGTTAAATGTCTGTTTAAAATACTTTCCGGCATTAAAATATGGTGTGATTACACTCATCAGCGGACGACCTTCATGGCTAAGGTTCCTGTCAAGCAGACATCTACCAGGTTCTTTTGTATAATCGAAATTCATAACGCTCCCCTTCTTGAACATATCAGGTATCTCTTCCATTGATTCATTCCTGGCTTTTATACACATATTATCTAAATTTAAAGCCCAACTAAAAATCATCGAATAATCATTCACGAAAACTATCTTCAAGAAACATCTTTTCCATGAGATTCTTTTTTCTTTTTACCCATTTAATCCGAATTGTCCGATAGAGTCCTGTGTTTATAAGAAACAGATAGACTTTAATCTTTCCTTTTAGTGTCAGACCCGGTAATCTCCACGCCTTTTCCAAATGAACCCTGTACTTCTTTCGCAGGGCCCTGCTTATATCCTGATATTTCTCACTAAAAAACAGCCTGTCTATCACATCCCAAAAAATGCATGTGCATAATCTGGCTTCCAGATACGCGAAATCATCTGGCTTGTTATTTTCCGCGAACCCTATCAAACGATCAAATCCCGATTCCCACATCTTTATTCTTTCTTCATTAATTGTGTGGGTAATACTTCCTGCGCTGTTTATATAATAGTAGTACTGTTTAGCAGAACTATAGGCAATTGAAGCGCATTGACATAGAATATACGGTATCAACTGGAGATCCTCATATAATACACCTGAAGGAAATCTATTGTGATAAAATAGTTCTACCCTAAACAGCTTCCCACAAGGTGACCATGTAAATTTATCAAATCCAAGCAGTTCCCGAAAGATATCTTTATTTTCAATTATAATTCTGTTGTCTTCACATAAATCATTCTCAAGTTCTGGCTCCATGTAGAAATCACGAACTCCTAGAATTGTCGAATCATGTTTTCCTTCCGTCATCATCTCGTATAAAATACGAAGGTAATCCGAACCAACAAAATCATCGGAATCAATAAATGTGACATACCTGCCTTTCATGTGGTCTAAGCCATAATTCCTAGCATCGGAAGGCCCCGCGTTTTCTTTATGAAATAGTCGGATTCGTGTATCCAGTTGCTGATATTTTCCACAAATATTCAGAGAATTATCTGTAGAACCATCATCTATCAACAAAAGCTCAAATTTAGTATATGACTGTTCCAGAATGCTTTTTATGCAACGATCCAGATAATTCTCTACATTATAAACTGGAACGATGACACTGATCAGACCAATATCCAACGGCCTATTTCCGTCCTCATACTTCAATTCCATACAGTTGCCTCACGCGCTCCGCCGTCTGTTTAGCGCTGTAACCATGATCCCTTAAGAAACCTTCAAGCCTTCTGCGTCTTCTACCTTTCATCTTCAGAACTTCTTCTGCCCAGGAAGAAGGACTTTTAAGCGGAAGAAATAATACTTCTCCTGTCAAATTAAGTTCTTTTGCCACAGTGTCAGACGTAATAACCGGAAGATCCGAGGCCTGAGCTTCAATCCCTACTATAGGAAGGCCCTCAAAACGGGATGGAAGGACGAATACATCCATAGCCATCATATAGTCCTCCACATTTGAAACACCTCCGGTAAAAATCACTTTGTCTTCCATTCCTAATTCACACACGAGCCCACTAATCTGCTCCTTATCTGTTCCTTCACCAACCAGAAGAAGCCGCGCATTATTATCTCTTCTTGTAATCTCACGAAATACTTTTATAAGAAACGGATGATTCTTCTGAAAGGTAAATCGTCCTACATGCCCCACAACGAAATGATTATCGCTATACCCTATTCGCCTGCGAACTTCCTGCCGTTTCTCCTGATCTAACAGATACCTCGTC
>OCTX011955166.1_pt1 | contig 10034 bp, 10 predicted proteins | sample 1539691 | NCBI WGS metagenome assembly OCTX01 (sample SAMN02144231, study PRJEB22623) | gut metagenome | biome: sheep rumen | host: Ovis aries | place: New Zealand | reverse complement strand
ACCAAAGGCCTGTGCAAGATGCGTCTTTCCGGTCCCTGCGGGGCCGATGAAAGCGAGATTTCTGTGAGAGTAGATCGCCGCCAGTGACGGGAGTGCCTTTATGCGCTCCACATCTCTGCCCTTCAGCAGAGAGAAGTCGAAGTTTTCAAAGGTCTTCGGCTCCTTCGTCGGTAGCCGGCTCATCTTCAGCAGCGTTAGAACAGTAGTCTGCTGTTTCTTGTCCTTGAGATAAGAAAAGACAGATCTTACCGCCTCAATAGCGTCTTCAGACAGGCCGTGGTCTTCCGCGAAACCCGCAAACTCCTCTGCGGAGAAATCCACTTTCAGTACCGACGCCGCTGAGGCAATCGTTTCAAACGCAGTCTCGTTCATCCCGGATCCTCCTCGTCAAAATTAAACTTGGCAAAGGAGAGATCCATGGACGGCTTTGGAAGCTGGCGGATCTGTGTCCTGACCGGTGCTGTTGGAAACTCTTCAGGTTGGGCTTGCTCTTCGTACTGCCCCTCGCAGAAGCTGTCCCTACGGCTCCACGTCACATTATGAGTCGCCAGCAGCACACGCAGATCGAAAGAATAGATGTACAGCGTGTCGCCGCTGCGGGATACTCTGGCTGTCGTGCCTAAATAGCTGTACGGCACTCCAAAGCGACGTCCCTCGTAGTTGACGAAGCCATCGAAAGAGATCTTTCGCTCCGGACACAGATAAAACCTGATCGCATCCGTTTTCGGCAACTCCTTCAGGTGCTCGCCGCACAGGCTGAGATGAAGCTGCTGCGGCACGCCGTCCACCGCACGGTGGTAAATGCCGTTCTGGCGGTTGCACCACTCCAGCGTCTGCCAGTTCAGATCGGTAACATTACTGAACACACGATCAACGAGGAAGTTTTCCTTCACAAAGCGGACGAGACGCTCTACCTTGCCCTTCGTGAAAGGATGCCGCGGCTTGCAGAGCTTTGTCTCAAAGCCCACGGTCTTCATGAAGGCCTCATAATCCTTCTGCCATACCGGATGCCCTTCCATGTCCCTGTGAAGGACTACGCTCTTCATGTTGTCTGTGAGGACAAATCTCGGAACGCCCATGTACTGAAAGGCGTGGATCATGCCGATGAAGAGGTTTTCCTGCCTGGCATTGGGAAAGAACTCTACGTACCGCTGCCCGCAATGATGGCAGATCATAGCGAAGCAGGCCACCTGAAACTCAGCACCGTCCGGATTCAGAACCTTTGTGAAGCCCCAATCCATCTGAAACGCTTCTCCCGGCTCGGTCATGTAACGGCGACCGCGGTTGCCTTGCGGTGCGACCTGCTGGCGCTTGGCCGGCAGAAGATGCTTGTGCGCGGCGATGTATCGTTTAATGGTACTACGGCTCCCGATGAAGCCCATTTTCTGAAGACGTTCCAAGCATACAGCGGAATTGTTGACACCGCAGCGGAGCATGCTGTCGAGAACGGCAGAATAGCCATCCAGAATCTGCGGCCTTTGCTGACCTGTGAGGCCGTGAGGTGCTTCGCAAAAACCATTTGCTTTTAGGCGGCGAAGCTTCGCACGGCTAAGACCTGTCCGACGGCTCAGCTCGGCCAGATTGATCTCGTCGATGCTTTTGAATTCGCCATGTGTTTCTTCCATTTCCGCAATGGCTTGTGCTATAATGGGCACGAAGCCATTGCCTTCTAATCCTTTCATTTCATTCCTTTCTACTGGGTTGTTTGGTCGCTATTCAGTATAAAGGATTTGAAAGGTTTAGGTAATGGCTTTTTCTTTTGAGCCGTTTTGGGCGATTTCTGCCGGTCACTTTATGGCTGTTTCAGCCGGGCCCGAACAGAATCATTGACTTTTCTGGTGCCCTTTTATCTTTTGAGAAGGAGAGTAGGAGGTGTTCACGCAAAAAGAGCCAGCGTGTGCTTCGTTATAAGTGTTGATCTGGTGATTTTCGTAAGTTTATTCTTAGGCTCGGTGGTTATGCGTTTACCCACATGGCTTCTTATAGTTATAAATTCAGGTACTATGATATTAGGCATGACTTTACGACCAGCATACCCCCCACAAATTGATTTCACTGAAGAAGAAAAAGAAGCAAATTATCAGAGAAAAAACCTTTTCTTGCTCTTCCTAATGATAATTCAACATTTATCTTTGTTTTTCAACACTAAATTTGTTGCATATAGTTTTTGCGGAGTTGGAGTTTGTGTTATTACAGTGCTCATACAGAAACAAAGGGAATACAAAAATGAAAAAACTGGAGGAAAACGCGAAAAAACTGGTTAAACGAATCATTGATATCGAAATGTATGGATGGCCGCCTGTCTGTTTTGGAACAATTTATCAGCCGGCAAGACCAAGTGACCTTGAAAAGAGGAAGAAAAATCTCCGTCGTGAAGAATCATAAATGAACTCTTTCTTCACTCTACTAATTACTTCTAAATATGTCTGCTATTATCCGGCAAGGCGCCTGCCCGGATTTTTGCAAAAATAATAAAGGAGGCATTATTCTATGAAAAAACTGATTTCTTTGTTCCTGTGTCTTGCTATTGTCCTTGCATTTTCTATCCCAGCTTTTGCGCTTACAACATCAACAGCCTACACCGCTTTAGAGAACGTCAATGTCCGTTATGGTCCTGGAACAAACTATAAGAGCTACGGGCTACTGCTCACTGGGGAGACTTTTTATGCTGATAATACCGCACTGAATCCATGGTTTTATGGACATGTTGCAACTAACACAAATATATACAACTACTACGGATATGTTGTTTATGGATATGTTCATTCTGGTTCTCTCGAATAATAGTTTCTTATTCAGTGGAGCAAAGGGGAGAGCGCGATTCAGATAAAAATTTAAGTATAGACCAAGCGGGGTTGTTTGACATTTGTTAAACGCCCCTTCTTTTTTAGTGAAAAATAGAGTAAAGGAAGTGTACAGATGAAGACGCTACGTAAAGTAATAGTATCAGTAATCGCTATAGTATTTCTCATAGCCACTTGTTGGAGTATCCACTCTAAAGTCTCCCCCCAAAATAGGGATATTAATTCTTTATATGATGCCACCAACTCAAAAGTTGAATTAACAATAGCAACCATTTCTGAAAATGCTGATTTGAATATTGTTGTAGCAGAGTTTAACAATAACAATAAAGATTGTCATATTACCGTTCTGGATTATTCTGATAATGGAGCGCTTTCTTTAGAAAAAGCAATGGAGAAACTAAGTACAACCATAATTAGCGGAAACTTCCCAGATATGATATGTTTCTCATCTTTATCCCCTTATCCATTTATTAGCAAACATCTTTTGCTGGATCTAAACAAGTTCATTGACCAAGATAATCAAATATGCTTAAGCGATATTGCAGTTTCGAAGGCGATTGACTTCAACGGAAATATTTATTTTGTCGGAAACAAGTTTAACTATGAAACCATAGTTGGCAAATACTCAGAATTTGGAGATAGGTATGGATGGACTCTTTCTGAATACCTGGGCATAGAAAAAACTTTGCCGAAAGATGTAGAGATGATTTACAATATTACAAAAAGTAGCTTCCTCCGCTCTGTTTCCGCAAGATATATAGAGTCTGCAATTGATTGGGAAAATGGAACATGTGACTTTAATAATGACGAGTTCATTGCGATACTTGAAGCTAGTTCCCGAATTCGAGAAACGCCTGAAAATCAAAAAGATTTGGATTATAGTTATCCATCCGCAGATGTGGCTTCTGGAAAACTTGTAACCTCAATGTTGTTTGGAGATAGTGTTTTCAAACTTGCTTTTGATGAGAAAATGGCAGGCTGCCAATTAAGCTATATCGGGTGGCCAACTGTGGATGGGAGTTGTGGATCAGATATTTACCTTCATTCTCCAATTGGAATAACAATTCGGAGTAAACACCCGGATGAATGTTGGAGTTTTTTGAAATACATGATGATGAATGTAGATGAAGAGGATATCTTTTCCTTGCCTGTGTATCTACCTGCTTTACAAAAGATGGTAAAAGCCGCTATTAATAATAAAGAATTACCCGTTCAAATGGATGAAAAAGATGCTGAGCAGCTGTATTCTTTGATTTCAAATATTGAAAATGTAGCATTTTATGATGAAACTGTGTTAAAAATCATAACTCAAGAAGGTCAGTCATATTTAAATGGCTCTAGGACTGCCGAAGAAACAGCATCTATTATTCAATCAAAGGTGAGCATATATGTATCGGAACAGGGCTAGCTGACAGATACTCGGATAGCACACATGAAAAGCAGGGGCTCGGTTGTGTTGCCATACTTGATCGAAACAATATCCCGGTTCCATCTCCAAAATACTAAGTAGTCTTACATTTGCAAGACAACCAATCTTTCTTATGAGGTGAGGTGCTTGCTTTTTTAAGATGATGATGCGGTAAAGTGTAAAATAATAAACCTATAAATAAGATGATAAACACAAAGAGACGTATAAATTGACGAGATTTATCGGCCACAGGATGAAATACAGATGAATGGTGAAGAAAGAAAAAACCACTGGTTGCTATGTCCGAAATGCGGAGAAAAGACGAAGATTAAAATCCGCGAGGATACCGTCTTTTTAAACTTTCCTTTGTACTGTACCCGCTGCAAAAAGGAATCTGTCGTTGGAGTAATTAAGTTTAGAATGGTTGTCAATGAGCATCACACGCTATAAGAAGCTTTAATACTTTCTATATAACCAAAAATGAACGCCGGCAATACGCTGTTGAAGTGTGTTGCCGGCAAAACTATTATTTTTCATTCGGTCAAGATTTCTGGTAGCGTTTAGATAAAAGACCTGGAATTACCCCTTCACGTGACACTTTTTGGCCCATGAAAACACGAAGCATAAATATTTACTTGATAGATTGATAAAAAGTGCTATATTAGATGTCAGTACGTTCTTCTTATTATTTCATGTTTGGGGTAAGTAATTGTGGAATTGAATGAGCTAAAAGAGACAATACAGGAATTCTTCCAAGAGAATACCGTAACAATTGTCGGATCGGGCCTTTCAGCAGCAGAGGATCTTCCGGGAATGAAAGATTTAGCGAAATATCTTATGGCAGAAATACCCAACCTAATTCATGATCAGGCTGACATTGACGCATGGTGCGGGATTAGCACAGAGCTGGCAGCGGGGAAAGGCCTTGAAGCCGTCCTGCTTAATAACACGCCGACCGACAGACTCGAAGCTGCCATCCGAGATCTAACTGCGCGTTTAGTTGGAGATGCGGAAAAGAAGATCATTAAAGAACTGATGCAAAGAAAGAGAGTTCTCCGCTTTTCAGAATACCTGGAGCGTTTTAATCTGCGCAATGATGGCCTCACGGTGATTACTCCCAATTACGATCGCTTAATCGAGTATGCCTGCGAGTTCAACAAGGTTCGTGTTGACACGTTGTTTATCGGGAACTATTTTGCTCATTTCAATCCGAATCAAAGTAAATATATGTTTTGCGAAGGCAAGACAAAACATAATAATACGCTAAAAATCAAATATGCTCCGCGGGTTACACTTTATAAACCGCACGGCAGCCTAAGCTGGCACATGATTAATGGCGAGCCGTATTCTATTCCAGATTCAGATTATGAAGACAGCTTAATCATTACGCCGGGGATAAATAAGTACCATAAAGGATACAGTTCTCCCTTTGATATTCACAGGTCAAAAGCTAACGATGCTATTAATGCCGCTGAGAGATACATAATCATTGGCTACGGGTTTAACGACGATCATTTGGAGACGCATCTTGTTCATCAGCTGCAACGCGGGAAACCAACACTGATCGTCTCAAGGTCACTGCGGGAAAAGACGCGAGACCTTGTAAAGCAAAACAAAAATATTATAGCGTTGTGCAGGGGGGATAAGGACGGCACAGAAGTGCTGACTTCTGCAGAGCAATGCTTCTTTGATGAAATCAATCTTTGGGACCTACACGAAATGCTGAAGGAGGTCTTCTAATGGAACAGCTTCTTACTTTTCATGAAAATGATTTTCTGGGAAGCGTAACTCATGTTGATACAGAGCAGATCGTTATTGAAATAGAGAACCAGAGCATTATGGGAAGAATCTGCGTGGGAAACATCGTAGCGATTGAGACGGGAAAGCGCCATGAGTTTCTGATTGCCCTGATTGACAAGGTGACCAGAAAGTATGTCGATGATTTTTCCGAAGATGAGGAAGACCCAGATGAAATCATGGTCTCGTCCGCGGATTATATCAAGGTCGGTATTATTGGTACATATCACACAGTCATGGGCGGCGCGCATGATGTGTTCAAGCGTGGCGTAGATTCCTTTCCGCAGATTGAGAGCAAGTGCTACTGCATTTCCGGTTCCAATCTGCAGAGCTTTATGAATATTCTGAGCAAGGATATTGCTACAGATAAGCGGCTAAAAATCGGTTCGTTCTTGATGGATGCACAGGCAGATGCTGTGCTGGACGGAAATCGTTTCTTCCAGCGTCATGCGGCTATTTTGGGAAGCACCGGTTCAGGTAAAAGCTGGTGTGTGGCAAACATTTTGGAGAAGGCTAGTGCTCTTCCTTATGCAAACATTATCGTATTCGATATGCACGGAGAGTACGCCAGCCTATCTGAAGGCCCGGAGCGAATTGCCGAGCGGTTCAGGATTGCCGGGCCTGGGGATCTTGAAAAACCGCCGCAGGATGTGCTTTTTCTTCCGTACTGGTTACTGAATCGTGAAGAATTGCTGTCGATGCTCCTTGACCGCAGTGATTCCAACGCGCCGAACCAAGCTGCGAGGTTTACAAAACATATCCGAGATTTGAAGCTTGCTACATTAACGCGAGAAGGTGAAAACGAAACAATAAAGTCTTTCACAGTTGATTCTCCGATTCCTTTTCTGATAAATGATTTGCTTAAAAAGCTAAATGCTGATGATACAGAAAAGGGAATTGGCGCAAACAACAGGCAAATAAAAGGCGAATGGGAAGGAAAGCTCACTCGCTTTATCTCTCGCTTGAAAACAAAGGTCGAGGACAAAACTTACGGCTTTATGTTCCAACCTCCTGCGGATGTGCAGGCCTATAACTGGCTGGCAAATATGCTCTGCAGGCTCCTCGGATATGAAGATGGGAGGAAGGGCATCAAAATCATCGACTTTTCAGAAGTTCCCTCGGATGTGTTGCCTGTAATTACCGGAACGCTTGCAAGACTGTTGTACAATGTTCAGTTCTGGGTTCAGCCGGAGCTTCGCACCCCATTTACGATAGTCTGCGACGAGGCACATCTTTATCTGCCAATTAAGGAAGATGCAGACGGAGTACAGAAGCAGGCGCTATACAATTTCGAGCGCATCGCCAAAGAAGGCCGAAAGTATGGAGTTTCGATTCTGGCGGTGAGCCAGCGCCCGGCCGATGTCAGTAAAACGATCCTCAGCCAATGCAATAACTTCATTGTCCTTCGCCTGACAAACGAGAGGGATAAAGGTGTCATCAAGAACCTGCTGCCGGATTCTCTAAAGAGCACCATTGAGTTCCTGCCGCTTCTGGATGTAGGTGAAGCCTTAGTCGTCGGCGACGCGATCCTTTTGCCAAGTAAGTTGCTTCTGGACAAGCCCGCCGAATCTCACAGGCCGGTCAGCGCTACAAAAGACTTCTGGAATGAGTGGGATACCAATTGCCCGAACAATGCAGCGATCGTCAATGCGGTGAACGCACTACGTAAGCAGTGCAGATAAATCGTAGAAACCATATGGCGCCTCAAGAGAGCGTTAAAAAACGAACGCACCATGCAAGTCTTTCACGGACTTACATGGTGCGTTCATTTTCGCTTAAGCGCTGGCATGAAATAATAGCAAACTCATTGTAGTAATCTGAATCATTTGCCCGAAGTGGCCATATTCAGCTGTGAGATGCTCAGCAGGTTTTTGTGAGGGGCGTGGTAGAGAAGGGAATTCCATTTACAGTGCCGCTGATAATGAGCGTGTAGCTTTGTCCTTTGGTCACTGTGCAGGTACCGTAGAAATCTACATAAGAGGTTCCGCTTTCGCTCCAGCTGCCTACAGGAGTGCTACCGTGATATAGCGTCATAGTAGCAGAAATACTCTTGTTGTTATCAGTTACACTCCCAGAACAGATCGCTGTAGTTCCGCTGAACGAGAGCCCGCCAGTGGCTAATATTTCCAAGATAATGGGATCATCTGCAGGGGTTGTCACTTCTTCAGCATGGGCAACAGGAATAATTGAAAAAACAAGGATAAAAGCGAGTGCAAGAGCAAGAATTCTTTTCACGGGAACACGTCCTTTCTTATAGCAATCAATACTATAACGTATCAGGCAGTGGTATCCAGACAGTTATTTATAAAAAATTATCGAAGAAGCTATTCTCGCCATAGTCTCTTTCGTCTGTATCGACGATAAAGAGAACATGATAGATCCTTCTTCATTCATCCAAACAAGAAGATTATCAGTATCTGAGTCGAACGCTTCGTAGAAATCAGCAGGTAAACTATTTATCTGGGCGTTTTCGTACTGATAATCGTCAGAAAAGATTTCCATATAATCTATTTCATTTACAATCCAGTATTCGAAAACGATAGAATCAGCAGCTCCAATAAGACGAATTCTCCTTTTCTGCGGAGAAGAGAAAACTACCTGGATTTCATAATCTCCAGGCAGCCAGGCAAACTCAACGTCCGGAAGAGAAACAGCGGATTCACTTTCTTCTTGCGTTCCATCGGAAAAGAACTGATAGAAGATGCTCTTCTCATAAGTGTTCCTTATCCATCGAGAGAAATCCGCTCTGGCATCGGGATTGAAGGCAAGAAATAGTGCACCCGTGAGAAACACACCGATCAGGAAAACCGCCGCATGCTGAAGAATGCGCTTCCTGTGATTCCGCCGATCATCCAAGCGAAACAGCACTTGCATCCGCCGCAGAAATGCCTCGGAAAAGGTATGGCGGGGTTCAAGGGCTTTTTCCAACGAACTTAGCATCGAATCGCGAACTGCCTGAGCCGCAAAACGAAGTTCGTCATCAGAAAAGCCGCTGGGATCTGCCCGCCTCGAAAACAATTGAATCATAAGCCTCCGTTATCCAAATCAAGCTGTTTGCGAAGGGCATCTTTTGCTCTCCAAATCAGCTTCTGCATACTTCCCTCCGTCATATCCATCATCTTCGCTATCTCTTTCGTGCTGTAACCATTGTCGAAACGAAGAAGCAGCACTTCCCGATACCGGGCAGGCAGCTTTGCTAGTGCATCTGCCAAACCATTGTCTCCCGGCAAAGGAATATCCATACCCGGAAGCGTTTCCGTCAGATCTTCCCCAGCCAAACGTTTTCGGGAGCGGATGATGTCTATAGCCTTGTTTTCAGTAATAATAACGACATAGGATCGGGTTTCCGGACAGTTTACTTCTTTAACTTTGCTCAGGTTGTCTATGATAGAGACGAAAGCCTGATGGACAGCATCTTCCGCGTCGTACTGATTCTTCAGAATTCTGTTTGCGGCAACGAACATTAATTGCCGGTACTTATTATAGAGTGCCTCAAATTTTGACTTGTCCTCTTCGGACTCTATCATTTGCAGATAGATTAACATGTGCTTCTTCTCCTTGCTGTCCCATAACAGTATTTCAAGTATAGCTTATTTTAGCTGCGCATGAAATGTTTTTTCGACATATTTCGCGCTTATATCCATAAAAAGATGCGTTTCACATATCCAATGAAACGCATTCTGTTTGCAGTTATGAATGATTATCGTTGAATGCCTCTATTACGTTCAATACAGCGGATTTTTGATGAGGCGTCAGGAACACCCATCCATCGAACAAAGCCTTCAATTCGGGGTTGAGTTCTACCATCTCATCCTCGGCAAAGAATTGAGAGACTGTTATTCCAAAGCCGGTGCAAATAGCTTCCAGCGTTGGAATCGAAGGTGTGGCGTTCCTGCGAAAGATATTCATGATCGTGGATTCAGACAATTTGGCTTCTTTCGCAAGCCGATACTCAGTCCACCCACGCTCTTTCAAAAGCTTTCTTAACCTTTCATGTGTATTCAAGAATACCACCACCCTTGCCT
>OCTX012039938.1_pt1 | contig 10035 bp, 10 predicted proteins | sample 1539691 | NCBI WGS metagenome assembly OCTX01 (sample SAMN02144231, study PRJEB22623) | gut metagenome | biome: sheep rumen | host: Ovis aries | place: New Zealand | reverse complement strand
CTTACGGCAATAGTGGCAGGTGCCGGACTGTCCGTTTGCGGATGTGTCATGCAGAACAACCTCAGGAATCCGTTGGCATCGCCGTCCACCCTTGGTATTTCGGATGCAGCGGCATTCGGAGCCAACTTTGCAATCATCGTGCTGGGGGCAGGGACTGTTACAAGCGTATCTGCGACCCTTTCCGAAAACCCATACCTGATCACAACGATGGCCTTTACCATGTCCATGATCACCATGGTCGTAGTGATCCTGTTATCAAGAGCGACCAATTTCTCCCCATCATCCGTGGTGCTGGCAGGAGTTGCGATAGGTTCCATTTTCGCAGCGGCCACAACGATAATTCGGGTATTTGCCAGTGACAGCGCCATTTCGACCGCGGTATTCTGGAGTTTCGGAGATCTGTCACGTGTATCCTTCGATGAACTGAAGATCATAACGATCGTTGTGGCAATATCATCGTTGTTCTTCTTCATGATGAGGTGGAATTACAACGCATTGTCGAACGGAGAAGATGTGGCCAAGAGTTTGGGGGTCAATACCAAACGGCTGATCGTGATGGGCATGATCCTCACATCCCTGGTGACGGCGGTCTGCATATCATTCATGGGGATCGTAGGTTTCATCGGTCTGATCGGACCGCAGATAATGAGGTTGATATTGGGAGAAGATCATAGATATCTGATTCCCGCATCCATGTTGGCCGGCTCCATAATTCTTCTGCTGTCGGACATCGTTGCCAACACGGTCATTGCTCCCGCCGTGCTTCCCGTCGGAGCCATAACTTCATTGTTGGGCGGTCCGATGTTCCTGTATCTGCTCATAAAAGGGAGGCGCTCGAAATGGCTATCCTGAAGGTCAACGGACTGAGCTTCAAATACCCTTCACTGGACGTCATAGACGACGTGACATTCGAGTTAGAACGTGGGGAATTGGTATCGATAATGGGGGTCAACGGTGCCGGAAAATCCACTCTTCTGAAGTGTATAAACCGTATCCTCAAGATGAGTTCGGGGACCGTCCTCGTGGACGACGTAGATATATCCGAATTTTCCTCGAACGATCTGGCAAAGAAGATAAGTTTCGTTGTGCAGAATGTCGCATTCCCCAGCACAACCGTCTTCGATGCGGTTCTTCTCGGAAGAAAACCGTACATTACCTGGAATCCTACCAAGGAGGACGGTGCGATAGTCCGCGATACGCTGAAACGTTTGGATCTTGAAGAATACGCTTTGCGCGACGTCACCCAGATGTCCGGCGGAGAGGCACAGAAGGTCTCGCTGGCAAGGGCGATCACGCAGCAAACGGAGGTAATGCTCCTGGACGAACCCACCTCCAATCTGGACCTCAAGAATCAATTGGAAGTGATGAACATCGTCCGTGAAGAGGTCCTTAGCAGGAACGTCGCGGCATTGGTGACGATGCACGATCTGAATCTTGCTTTAAGATTCTCGGATCGTTTCATCATGGTCAAGGATCGTAAGATCTATTCCGTAGGCGGCATCGATACGATAACGCCGGAATCCATAAAGGACGTTTACGGTGTGGATGTAAAGATCGCTGAAGTGGACGGGCACAAAGTAGTAGTGCCCATGTGAACAATCCTGATGTGATATGATGTATGATAAACAATTGTGGGAAGAATGCAAGAGATTCCACGGACACGGGTGTCCCGGATTGGCCACCGGTTTCAAAGCGGCGTTGGCCGGAATGAAGTATCTCGGATTGGACCTTTCCAACAGGGATGTGGATGAAGAGATTCTTTGTATCGCCGAGAACGATGCTTGCGGTGTCGACGCGATCCAATGGATCACCGGCTGTACTTTGGGAAAAGGCAATATGATGATAAGGATGACCGGGAAACAGGCATGGTCATTCTATGACAGGAACAGCGGGCGCAGTGTAAGGGTCGTAATGCGCCCCAACAAAGAAGGTCCGTACAGCGGCGAGTCCCGCGAAGAGACCTTGGAAAGAATACTGAACGCTTCCGACGAGGACGTATTCGATTTCAAACCCGCAAGGGAGTACGTACCCGGCAGGGCATGCATCTTTGAAAGTGCTGTGTGCTCGGTGTGCGGAGAATCGGCCAGAGAGGACCTTTTCCGTCTTCACAACGGGAAATTGGAATGCCTCGATTGTTTCAAGGAATACGATCACAATTGGTGATCCCAACATTTTGTCGGGTAAAGGCCCCCGTGAGGGGGAGCCCCTGCCCGATCTCAGAATTTGTCCGCGAGCTCTGCCGCCTTACGGCAGCCGTCGGTCTCGTGCACCTTTCCCGCTTCCAGGACCCCGGGGATGAGCACCTCTCCGACGGATGTCCATTTCATCAGTTTCGCGGTGCGCTCATACGGGATGCAGATACCGTCAAGGATCTCGATCTCGTGTTCTTCGCAGCAGGCGATGAGTCCGACCTCTTTGTCGAAGATCTTCTCCTTCCCTCCGACGCAGAAGCTGAACATCCTGTCGATGACCGCTTTGATCTGCGCCGGCCAGGTGTACCAGTATACAGGTGCGGCGAACATGATGGCATCAGCATCAAGGATATCGTCTGCGATCTTGTTGAAATCGTCGTCCTGACAGCACGGTTTTCCGGATTTGTAGCATGCGGAGCATGCGGTGCATCCGCCTACCTTCATGAAGGCGCAGTCAATGCGTTTGACGTCATGTCCCTTTGCCTCCGCCTCCTTGGTGAACGAATCCACCATGGCGAAGGTGTTCCCGTTCCTGCGGGGGCTTCCGGTCAGCACCAATATCTTCTTTCCCATGGATCTCACTCCTTCTTCACTGTGGCGGAGTTCTGGTTATACGCCTTGGCGACGCATCTCCACTGTCCGTCCATCTTCATCATCAGCAGGTAGTCGGTGAAGTCGATCCTTCCGCCCCATCCTTCCTCCAGGACGCGGACCACCGCGAGTGTTTCCTCCAGATCGACGACGTCGACCCTCGCCTTGAAGTTCTCGCCGGCCCCGACGGTGTCGACATTGTGGTAGAACTGCTGTATGGATCCGTGCTCGAGCTTGCCGTCGAGATATCCGAAGAGGACAGCCTCGTCGATGAAGAGTTCCTTGGCGTACTTGCTGTTGCCCTCGGCAACGCTCTTCACGAATTTCATGGCGGCTTCTTGCACTGCTTCGTATTCGGATATGTTGTCTCTCATGAATGACCGTAAGCAAAGTAGTTATAAAAGTAGAGTACTTACTGAAAGTAGAGCGTATGAACGAAAGATGCATTGCCGACTGCAGGCTGGGAGAGACTGGTTTTGAGTACACCATGTCCCTGATACAGGGGAAGTACAGGATGTTCATCCTGTACACGCTGATGGAGTTTGGCACCGTCAGGTTCAACGAGATGAAGCGCTATATCGACGGCATTTCCTACAAGAGCCTCAGCGACACGCTGAAGGCGCTTGAGGCCGAGGGGCTCATCGTCAGGAAGGACTACGGGGAGATCCCGCCGAGGGTGGAGTACAGCCTTTCGGAGAGAGGCACCTCCCTGATGCCCATCCTCGACCAGATGTGCCAGTGGGGTGACGACCACCGCCACGATGTTCTCTGAAATTACGGAGTTGTCAGAGGACCAAGCTCGAAAAGTCATCATACGGATCTTACCGTCTAAAGGAAATTGAGATACCTCTTCGATAAAGGTCGGTCGGCTGCGGGGATCTATCAGCGTAAGCTATATACAGGTAGTAGGAAAATCAGAGTTTACCGCTCGTTTTCTCCAAGGAAACCGGAAAGGGACATTCAGAATGCTGAAAGCGATAAGAGGGAATGGGTCAGAAAGCATCTCGGCGAAGATGTGGTAGTTAATGTGGTTTACACGGAGCAGAAGAAGTACTATGCTCAGGGGCGCAGTACGCTCCTCATCGACGATTGGGTGTCCAATATCACCGACTGGTGCACTGCCGGTGGATCCGCATATCATTTCTTCAATGTAGAGCATCTCCGCCGCTATCTGTCGGAGATGGGTGTTCTGGAGTATATGGATCCTCGTTCGCAAACCCAGACGGCCATAATGAGATTTGTAAGCGACCTGATCAGATTGATGGCAAAAACCGATCCAGAACTCACCATCAGAGGAAACGGAAACCTCGAAAGATTCTATGCGGATTGTGTAAGCAGAGTAAATGAGCTCGCTGAAGAGTTGGGTACCGATTACCATACCTACTGCACAGGTCTGGTTGCCTTCATGGATCTGTTCAGAGCTCTGTATCCCATCGGAAGATCGCTGGACCTCCTCTATCATTTCACCGAAGATTCGTATCTGAGGATGAAGGTAGACTCTGTTTTGGAAACGCATTGTGGCCTCTTGGAAGAGATGTATCGCTCAGAGATCCTGGCAGGAGTTCGTGCGGATGCCAGGGTGCCGACAGATTCCCTCGACGAACTGGCTAATTTCATCTTCGACTCTTTCAGTGAATGTACCAGATGTGTTGGTGAACTGAATAGGTATGACTGTTTTCCTGTGAATCTGTCTCAGCCGTGGACCGATTTCAGGGACTCCGTATCCGAGTTCAGGTCGGCATACCGGGCGGCGATCCTTAGGCCGCAATATGTGCTCCGGATCGATGAGGCATCAGCAGAGTACGTATCCCATCCGCGCATCGCGCCCATGGCCATTAAGGAAATGGTCTTCCAAAAGAGACTTGCAGACAGATGTATAGAAAGAAACAGTCTCATCGTCCTGCCGGAAGGATTCGGAAAAACGACAATCGCCGCACTGGTTGCAGCGAGAGTCCTGGAACATGGGAAGAAGGTCCTTTACCTGACACCTACAAGACCATTGGCAGAAAGAGCATTTCATACGATCTCTTCGATTATGAACAATACAAAGATGGCCATGTTGCAAAAAACGATGGATAGGGATGACAGGGCTGATGCAATAAGATTCGCTGATCTGGTGATATCCACCCCTCAGTGCATCCAATCCGATCTGATGGATGGCGTATACGGCCTGGACGGATTCGGACTGGTGATCTACGAAGAGGCACACAGGGCGATCGGCGAATATGAATATGTGACGATATCGAAACATAACCCTGGAAAGAGCATGGGATTGATGGAACTGTCCAACAATAGCCAAATCAATGCATGGATGAACGAAGCGGTGAAATACAACCTCCGAAATACTCGTCAGAACCCTGACCGGTGAGAATGATCGGTTCCCCCGCCTGGCGACAAACACAGAACAACTGGAGTTCGTACGAGATTGTGAACGGATCGCTGACCTTTGTGGCCTGGATCAATTCACGGATATCGTTCTCAATCGACTCTTCGCTTATCCTGCAGTGAACCCAGGGGAGTTCCAGTTTATCGGCCAGTTCGCGACCGGCGGCTACATCGAACGAATCGTCCGTTCCGCAGGTGTAGCAGGTGACCGATCTGGCGTATTTCTTTGCGAGTGCGGCAACCAATCCCGAATCCATTCCGCCGGAGAAAGCGATTCCCACTTCCTTGCCCTGACAGGCCTTGCGGACGGCTTCTTCGATTGCATTGCCGAGAGCTTCGTATTTCGCCAACTGTATCTTCCCACGTTTCATGCTAGACGAGTACTGCCTGCAAAACTTGAGGATTGATCGTGATGAATAATCCCATCGGCTCTGAGGTTGATACTCTCTTCGCAGATGGGTAAATCGTTTCGGGAAGTATTTTTAGGTTTCACAGGTCGAGGACATCATCGACGGCGGTTGTGGCACTCTTCATCTTCCTCGGATCCGCTTTGAGGTAGTGGTTGACGGTCGTGTTGATGTGGGAGTGCCGCATCATCCTCCGCAGTGTATCAAGATACGTTCCCGCAACCGCGAAAGTTCTGGACAGTTTCTCGTCCGACACGGTGCGGTTCTTCTCATTGAAGGTGGCAATGAAAATGTCACCTTCGGCGGTTGTTCTGTTCCTCATGGTTTTCACTTCCTTGAGGATTCCCGTCGTTTCTGCGATACTCTATGGGATTTGCAGGCTTATAAAACTAGGCGAGAGGTCGGGAGAAAAGAGGAAGGAAAGGTGTTTAGGGGAGGGGGCGGATTGCTCCCCGCCCCTTTGATTAGGGTTTGATCAGGCTTTCTTCTTCTGTTGCATGAAGAAGAAGGCTCCGCCGATGGCGGCGACCGCTACGACCGCAATCACCGCGACGATCCAGATAGGGAACTCGCCGCCGGAGGAGGATTCCTCGAATCCGATGCTGTATGTGGAGAGGTGGTTCGTGGAGAACGATACCTTTCCGTCGGCATAGGTCGCATCAATCTTCTCCGCTATCGCACCGTCCTTGATGTAGTACACTTTCAAGTCGGAGGCGTTCTTACCCTCGGGTAGAGTGTAGCTGATCGTGAAGGTAGCTTTTCCCTCTCCGAAGCTGGTGTTAGTGCCGAAGGAAATGTCGTAGACAGGATTGTCTCCGACGAGTTTCTTGGTCGCATCGTCGAGGGTAGCCTTGTCAACCGAATCGATCTTAAGGTCGCCTGTGGAAAGAGTGGAGATTGCTTTCGCATCGAAAGATGCGGAGTTCCCGCCTTTCAAGCCGATGTCAAGTGTAATTGAAGAATCAGATTCTGCCTTGTATTTGACGAGACTCAGATTGACAGCGGATATGCTGGCACTTTCCGTTTCGGAGGTTTCTTTGTAGGATTTGCCTTCAACCTCGAGGTCCACCATCACGAAGTTGCCTTCAGACATTACAAACGAATGTCCAGCTATAACTGAAGGTTTCGTGTTATCAAGTTTCGTGCCGTTTGTATCATAGAAATTGTAGTCGGCGAAAGTATATGAGCCGGTAGTGAAACCTTTTCCGACGATAAGTATCTCGATGGAACTGCAATTGTAGATTAGATCATTTGAAATGGATTCCACCTTATCTCCGATAACAACCGTTTTGAGGGATGTACACTGTGACATAACGTTACTTCCCATGCTTACAGTATTCGCAGGGAAAACGATACTCTCCAAAGAAGTGCAGTAGTAGAATGAACTATTTCCGATGGAAGTTATGGAATCGGCAAGTTCGATTTCGGTAAGATTCGAAAAGCCCCAGAATGCGTGTTTCCCAATGGAGGTTACCCCATCATTGACAATAACTGTGGATATTGCTTCACGAAGCGAATGCCAAGGCCTATCCGCTGCGGCACTATAATCTGTCATAAGGCCGGTTCCGCTGATCGTCAGCGTTTTGGAGTCGGCATCATACGACCAGGTGGCATGCTCTCCGCATGAGCCGCTGGTCTCAGCTCCCGCATCGGAAGAATCGGAATCGTTCATCAAAACAAAGCCTGTGACGGCGGTCATCGCGATTACGATGAGCACCGCCAAACATCTGCGGGAAAAGAATCCGCTCTTAAGGGCAGGGTCCGCCCCCCGCACAGGGTCAGAGGACATGAAATCGTAATCGTAACGGCACTTTATAATGGTAAGGTTTTCCCGTAAACAACCAAATGACTTACTAAATCAATCGATTTGGCGACAAACGCATTGTGTATTTTCAGATAGGCCAGATCATGCACAACAACCAAATCGGCTGCCTCGCGCGGCGCGTATATATCTATCTTCAGGCCCCCCGTTTCCGAGGGGTTTCCGAGGGGCATCCGTGCATCGGGGGATCGGAATGGGGGGCTGGTCTCCCCACCCCCGGGGTTTGACCGAAGTTACAGAAAAGGGTAGGTGAAACGTGTATCTTCAGGTGCCGTCGGGTTTGGGCTTACTGTCGTTCACCCAATTGCCTATGGTGTTCCTCGATACACCAAACAACTCGGCGAGATTAGTGCAGTAGAACCTCCGCAGCATGTAGCAGGTCGCATCGATCCCAGTCTTGCCTTTGAGTTTCCTCATGGTCCCATCAACGAATCTCGCTCCCGCCGTCGGGCTGTGTGCGCGGTACGGGATCGCTATGAGCGATCCGTTGTTCCTGTCGCCGCTGTCGATCTTGGCGAAAAGGACCTCGGCGAGACTGTACAGTACGTCGTCGGGCGCTCTGTCCAGATAAGGCCCGCAGGACATGTCGCCATCGGCGGCCATTAATGCCTGCGGGTGAAGGCCGTTTTAAATATGCGTTTGATGATTGACTATCATCCTGATAAGACCCGTAGGATAGGTCGCCATCGGCGGCCCTTAGCGCCTGCGGGCAATGGATATTTTATCGCGGATTATCTCGATTGACGTGTCCCCGTATTCGAAACGTGCTCTGGATGCCCCGGCGATGAAATCCGCCAATTGGATGCACTTGTTCTGATCGGTTCGCGGAGTCGATAATGGAGGCAGATCGGGTCACTCGACGGTTTCGTTGGTTATTCGACAATTTCCAATGGGATCAGGATTGAGGGGTGATTGGACCGATCACCTCATGCGGCGGCGGTACGCCTTGTACATCTCGATGACTTCCTTCAGAGGAATCCAGTCAGGACCTTTACTTTGTCCTTGTCGTTGTAAAATGGACGGATTTTAGAAAGATACTTTTCTCTCTTTAGTTCTTTCATTGATTTAAGTTTATAAAGTAAGGATATAAAACTTTCATAATCGGAGAATTTTATATCGTTAGTTCTAACTGTGAATCGCGAGGAGATGCACACCTCCGAAATACTCGTCCGAACCCTAACCAGTGAGAATCACTGACTCATGTGCTTTCCTGCAGACCATGAATAACTGGAGTTCATAACTAATCGTGAACGGATCGCTGACCTTGGTGGCCTGGATCAATTCACGGATATCGTTCTCGATCGACTCTTCGCTTATCCTACAGTGAACCCACGGGAGCCCCAGTTTCTCGGCCAGCTCCTTTCGGGCGGCAAAGTCGAACGAATCGTCCGTTCCGCAGGTGTAGCAGGTGACCTATCTGGCGTATTTCTTGGCTAATGCGGCAATCAATCCCGGGTCCATTCCGCCGGAAAAGACCACTCCGACCTCCTTACCCTCACAGGCTTTCCGGACTACGGATTCGATCACGTTACCGAGAGCTTCGTATCTTGACATATTAAACACTTTGAAATTTTTACGTGCTTTTACGTTCTTTTTTCAGCAAGAACTCGCGGCTTTGTGACAATTGAACGAAGTCTAGTCCATTTGCCACTTGCGGATTTGCAGACTATGAAAAAAAGGCGAGATGTCGGGAGAAACATCCTCGAACGCGATTGCGTAAGTAGAGAAGTGGTTCGTGGTGAATACTACCTTGCCCTCGCAGGCTTTCGGACAACTTCTTCGATCGCTCTGCCGAGGGCTTCGTATCTCACCTCATCACCTCTCTGACATAAAGCACGACAGATACCACCGTCACCGCCGCTCCCGCATAAATCCCTATCGCATGACCCAGACCGAGTCCCTGACCCGTCGACACGATGAACGATGTCACCACCATGGTCATGAACATCGCGGGCAGCGCAGTGATGAGCGAATAGAGCCTTTTATGGAAGGTCTTGAGTATGAAAACCGTAGCCGTCCACAGCACGATGCATGCCAGGGTCTGGTTCAGCCACGAGAAGTACTGCCACAGGATGCTGAAGTCCAGCAGGCACAGCCCGACCACGAACACGGACAGCACGAGGGTGAGAGCGAGGGTGGCATTCAGATGGGAGGGATCCAGTCCCCTGTCGTCCTGCACCATCATCCTGGCGGACCTCAAGGCGGTGTCGCCGGAGGTGATGGGGCACACGATGACGCCGATGACCGCCAGCACCCCTCCGACAGGTCCGGCGATCGCGATGGAGATGTCATACACCGCTCCGGACGCCCCTCCCGATGCCAGGGCGTCGGTGAGTCCGGAGGTGCCACCGTAGAAGGCGAGTCCCGCGGTGGCCCAGATGAGCGCGACGACGGATTCAATAGCCATCGCGCCGTAGAAGATCATGCGTCCGTCCCTCTCGTTGACGGTGCACCTCGCCACCAGGGGGGACTGTGTAGCATGGAATCCGGATATAGCCCCGCAGGCCACAGTGATGAACATGTCGGGGAAGTGATCGTCCCCCTCTGGGTGGAGGTTCTCCAGGGTCATGGCCGGGAAGGCGTAGCCCTCGAACCAGAGTCCGCCCACGATGACGACCGCCATTACGATCAGCAGCAC
>OCTX011588276.1_pt1 | contig 10035 bp, 8 predicted proteins | sample 1539691 | NCBI WGS metagenome assembly OCTX01 (sample SAMN02144231, study PRJEB22623) | gut metagenome | biome: sheep rumen | host: Ovis aries | place: New Zealand | reverse complement strand
TCTAACTGGATGCCGAACTTCTTTTCCATGTTCTGGAGAAGCTCATATCCCATAAGGGAATCCCCGCCAAGCTCTAAGAATGAGTCGGAGAGGTTGAAGTGCTCAATGTGCAGAACCCGTTCGAAAACAGATTTGACCTGCATCATCACTTCGTCCGCTTTATCAATGGACTTGTCGATCACATTCTGCTTTCCACGGCCCATCCGATAGGCATGACTGGAATGAGTGATCTTTAAGCCACCCTCGACATAAAGCTTTTTCGTTTTGGAAATCTGCAACTTGTTGCTGTCTGTACGCGGCAGAGAACGAATCGGCACGAAAATGATGTCATAAAAAGAAAAACCAAACCGCTCTGACACAGCGTTATTGATCTGTGAAACCCGTTTGTCAAAGTCTTCTTCCGGGCTGGATTCCACAACCGCAATAATATTCTCTTTGGTAGCGTCTTTGACAGAGAAAAAGCCCATCGTGGAAGAACCGAGTCCCGGGACTTTTTTGTGGATCAGGGTCATCAGGTCACTCGGGTAGATATTATGCCCGTTTACGATCAGCATCTCTTTGATGCGTCCTGTGATATAGAGGATGCCATCATTTAAGAAGCCGAGGTCTCCGGTTTTGTAAAACTCTTCCGGACGTCCTTTGAGCTTGCAGTGGAAGTTCTTATTTGCCGGAATGCCACCCCAGTAACCGTCGGCCACACTTTCGCCCGTAACAAAGATCTCGCCGATCTTGTTTTCCGGGTAAACCTCACCGGTCTTCGGATTGCCGATCGCAAAGGAAAGTCCCTCGACGGCAGGACCGACACCAACGATCTCGTGGATCTGTTCCGGCGGCGTATCTTCTGTGACCGGTATGATTTTTCCGTCACGGAACGGTTCGTCCTCTAAAAGAAGCGTGCGGTAATCGCGGGAAGCGACACTTGCAAGACAGATACATTCGGAAAGTCCATAGCCAGGCGCCATGGCATTCGGTGAAAGATTGAACATTTCAGAAAAGCGCTCAACAATGACCGGACTGATGTATTCGGAGCCATTCATCAGATGCGTCATATGGGAAAGGTCATACTGTGCAGCCTCTTCGTCCGTAAAAATACGGGTGCATGCATCATATGCAGAACATGGTCCGACCGTCAGCGTCAGTTTGAAGTCTGAGAGCATCCGGATCCAGAGCTTTGGATTCGACAAAAACTGAAGCGTCGACAAAAAGTATGCTGTAGAACCTGTCGTCAGGATCGGCATTAAGAGCGTTATGACAAGTCCGAGATTGTGGAAAAAAGGTACCCAGGTACCGAGTGTTGCATGATCGAAATGTGTGTAATCAGCAGACCGGCACTGTGCAAGCTGCGTCATCAGTGCGCGGCTTGTGACACGGACACCTTTTGGTGCGCTGGTAGAACCTGAGGTGTACTGTAAGTACATCAGATCATCCGGCTTTGCGGAATAGGTGATTCCGGAATCCCGGCATGGGATCAGTTTGTCTGAATAGATCCGCTTTAAGCGGACAACAGAAGAAAACGCCTCTGCCAGAAGACGCTTTGTGATATTCGTGCCGGCTTCCTGCTCCATCGCATAGTTTGAGATCAGCCCCTTTGGATGAGCTGATTTCAAAACAGAGATAAAGCGTTCGATCTTTCCCTCATCGATCGGTGGCGGCAGGATCGTAAAGGTCACGCCTGAGAGGATACAGCCCATGACGGAATACAATGTAGAATAATCCTGCAGGGAAAAGATGATGACTCTGTCTCCGCGCCGGATGCCGCGTTTTCGCATCGTATAAGCCAGGTCCATGGCCTTTTGATAAAGCGCACGAACGGTGATGTCCTGAAAATGCCAGTCATCGGTTTCTTTTTCATAAGTAAGGAACCGGTAAAGTACCCAATCAGGGTCACGTTTTACCCGTTCCTTAAAATAATCGGTAAAAGATTTATATTCCATATTGATTTAATCTGCTTTCGTCATTAACCCCTGATATAACGATTGTTTCTACTAAATATAATAGTAATCGATTACCCACCTGTATTCAAGTAAATTAAGTATAAAACCGTATAGAAAAACTGCCATATCCGGAATCGGATACGGCAGTCATCTTAATCAAGTCTGAAATTAAGCTTCAGCGATTGCGCCCATCGGGCAAGTGCCTTCGCAAGCACCACAGTCGATGCAGGAATCAGCATCGATTTCATACTTGCCGTCGCCTTCAGAAATAGCGTCTACCGGGCAGCTGTCTGCACAAGCGCCACAAGCGATGCATTCGTCAGAAATCATTCTAGCCATTGATGTTACCTCCTTATAAAGTTTAAACATACTTGATGAAAAGCATATTGCTTTTCATCATAATAATACAACACCTTTAAAAAAGCAAGTTGTTGGGTTGCTTTTTTTTATGAGGCGTATTATACTAAAACCGCATTTTGAATAAAGACTGATTAAGCCTGAAAGGCGATTATACGGAGGATAATGAAATGGCTAAAGTTGAAGTTACAAAAGAAACACTGATCGGTGATCTGCTTCGCATTGATGCAGGAATCGCACCGGTGCTTTTAGATATCGGTATGCACTGCCTGGGATGCCCGTCTTCACAGATGGAGAGCATCGGAGAAGCAGCTATGGTTCACGGAATCGATCCGGATGAGCTGGTAGACCGTATCAATAAAAATATCCAGGCATAAGTCCTGAGGTCCTGATCAGTCAGGAGCGTTTGAAAAACAAAAAGAACAGCCGGTATGTGTTTCGCACATGCCGGCTGATTTGTTTTATGAATGTTATCGTGTCTAGATCTTTGCAAGATTCTGTAAAGCATCGTCAGGGAAGATCGCCTTATAGTGTTCCAGACAATATGCTTCCCGTCCTGTGGAGTATTTTTCCTGCTGCAGATATTTCGCTGCGGTGTGGAGAACGCGGTCAAAGTCGATCCGGCTGTGGATACCCTGATGCATCACAAGGTAGAATCTTTTGTTTGCTTCGTCATGGTACAGGGTGTTTTTGGCATCATAATAACCGGACAGCTGGTGCGCCAGTAAAATGACGGCATCCATATCCGTAAAGGAAAACAGTCCGTTTGCGTCGTCGGCATTATTTTTATGCGCCCCGACATTCGTCTGTCTGGCAGCAGAAGACTTTTTCCCGTTATGAATCTGGGCGATCAGCCCGGAAAGATCCGTAAAAGGAGTGGCGTCCGGTTTGTCGGAGCCAGTGTCGGTTTTTTGAGAGCTGTCATGGGAAAAGCTCGAAAATCTCGTGTCGAGTTCATCCGGCGCATCTACCTTTGAGATGATCAGCATGATGGCCTCTTTTGAGAGAGGGATCGCTTCGATCATCAGAGGGATGTCTTCTGCCTCAAAACCGAAATCATCTGCAGCCTGTTGCATCATATCACGAAAAAGGGACTTCGCTTTCTCAGAACCATAGGTCAGTTCGCTGAGATCAATCTGCCGGCTTTCTAAATCTTCCCGCGTTAATGTACAGCGGATCTGGTGTTCATTAATCATTTCTATCTTCATATCTGAAAGTATATCCAAGAGGGCATCATTCGTCAAGAATACTTATTTTTTCGCATTTTTCAGTCATTTTTTCAAATGCTCTTGAAAGGATACTATGAATGTGGTATATCGGTAATAAACCTGATCTGCATTGGTTCATGCATGTGTTTTCAGTGGTGCACCGATCGGCGCTTCAAATCCGCAACACAGCATACAGCGCAGCTGATTTCTTTCTATATGACTGTCGTTCGCAGTCGTATTTCCCGCAAAAGATTTTTAAGATTTACCGAATATGCAGCAGGTATTTTAAAAAGAGGGGAGGGGATATGGCCGCCGGTTTTTGATCCCATTTATGCAGCAACAACAATCAGCATTTAATAAAGAAAGGAGAAGGGATTGAATTTCAGGAATGGAATGATGGGATCATAGAAAATCTGACCGAATATATCACGAAAGATAACTATTATTATAAGGAAACGGACCCGAAGGTCCTTCATGCTTACAAAATGACAAATGTCCCGGCCTGCAATCGCTGCAGGCGCGGGATTTTGTTCTGGTAATCGGATTTATTTTCGTGTATACTATTTTTTGTGTTAGTGAATTACGTATCATACAAGATATGCCGATTCTTTTTTCTGATTGGAGGAAGATATGGGGCGAAAAAATACATATTATAAAAAGCCGTCACGCCGGACAAGACGCAGACGTCAGAGAACGATCCGCAGGATTGTGATCCTCGTGGTGATCGTCGTTGTGGTTGTCGGGCTCTTTTATGCATGGAAGAACCTTGGCCTGAGTGACAGACTCATCGGAAGCCATGAGAAGTCGGATGTCAGCAGTTATTATGAGTTGGCGGATGAGTCTTCCATGATCGTGACGGTTAACAATGAACGGAGCGAAGAAAACGGTATCGTTTCGGATGGAGAGGCATATCTGCCGCTTCATACGGTCCAGAGTAAGATCAGCAATCGCTTTTTCTGGGACGGAGATGAGAAGGTGCTCCGATATGCTACGCCGACAGATGTGATCTCGACACAGGCGATCGACACAAATGTATACACGATCGGTAAAGAAAACAAAGAGATGACGCATCCGATCGCAATCGCAGGAACAGATACGATCTACCTTTCGATGGAGTTTGTGGAATCTCTTGCCGATATTCATTATGAGCAGGCAGAGGAACCATATCGTGTTGCGGTGTCTACCGAATGGGGCGACATCACATATCAGACGATTAAGCACAAGGCAAGCCTGCGTGAAAAGGGCGGCATTCGAAGTGCTGTCATTACCACGCTTGAAAAGGGCAGTCTGGTCACCGTGACAGAAGAGTTCGATAACTGGGTCGGTGTGACGACAGAAGACGGTCTGACCGGATATATTCAGAAGTCGGAGCTGGGCGAAGAAACGACCAAAACATATCAGAGCGAAAAAGAGGAAGAGGTTTTCACACATCTTCTGCGTGATGAAAAGATCTGCCTTGCATGGCATCAGGTGACAAATGAAGTTGCGAACACATATCTTTCAGATGTTTTAAACGGCACGAAGGATGTGAATGTCATTTCACCGACCTGGTTCTATCTGAATGGCAATGATGGCTCAATCCAGTCATTCTGCTCGGCGGACTACGTACAGGCCTGCCATGATCAGGGAATCGAGGTATGGGGACTTGTCAGCAATTTAGAAAATCCGAATGTAGATACGGCGATCGTCCTGAACAGAACTTCGACCAGAGATACACTGATCAACAACCTGATCGGGGCGGCGATCCAGTACGATCTTGACGGAATCAATGTGGATTTTGAAGCATTGAACAGCAAGGTCGGATATTCGTTTATCGAATTTATCCGTGAGCTGTCGATCAAGTGCGAAAAGAATGATCTGGTGCTGTCTGTTGATAATTATCCGCCGTCTTCCTATACGGAGTTGTATTTCAGGGATGAGCAGGCGAAGTATGCGGACTATGTGATCCTGATGGCTTATGATGAGCATTTTGCCGGTTCGGAAGAAGCGGGTTCCGTTGCCTCACTTCCATACGTGACGGAAAGTGTGGCCAACACATTGGAAGAGGTGCCTGCAGAACAGCTCATACTTGGTGTTCCGTTCTACACGAGACTTTGGAAAACAACAGCCGGTACCGTGACCAGCGAAAATCTGGGAATGGCTGACGCACAGAAGGCACTCTCTGATAATGGCGCAACGCAGACATGGCTTGAGGATGAAAGCCAGTATTATGCAGAGTATGAAAAGGGAGAGAGCAGGTATCAGATCTGGCTGGAAGAAGAGAAATCGATCACAGCTAAGCTGGATGTTATGAAGAATAATAATCTTGCCGGTGCGGCATTCTGGAAGCTGTCATATGAAGACAGCAGTATCTGGGATACGATCGCAGGATATATGGAGCAAAATGGAGACAATTCTGGAAACAATTGATCCGCAAAATCCGGAGGAGGAGATCATCCTCCGGGCGGCTGAATTAATTAAAAACGGAGACCTGGTAGCCTTTCCGACAGAGACGGTTTATGGTCTGGGCGCAGATGCACTTCGTCCGGAGGCATCCGGGAAAATCTATGCGGCAAAAGGACGCCCGTCAGACAATCCGCTGATCGTGCACATTGCCCAGATTGAAGATCTGTACAGGATCGCGGATCCGGTGCCGGAGGAAGCGCTTGCGCTGGCAAAGCGATTCTGGCCGGGACCACTGACAATGATCCTGCACAAAAAAGACTGTGTGCCGAAGCAGACGACAGGCGGACTGGATACGGTTGCGATCCGCTTTCCGTCACATCCTGTGGCGAAGGCACTGATCCGTCAGTCGGGATGCCTGATCGCAGCACCGAGCGCGAATACGTCCGGACGGCCCAGCCCGACTTGCGCCGAACATGTATATCGGGACCTGAACGGAAAGATCGCAATGCTCTTAGACGGGGGAGAAGTCGGTCTGGGATTAGAATCCACGATCATTGATCTGTCTGTTGATCGGCCGGCAATCTTAAGACCGGGCTTTATTACAGAGAAAATGTTAGAAGAGGTGCTTGGTGAAGTGGACCCCGGAGCACCATTTGCAGAAACCGGACATGAAAAACCGGAAGCATCGAAAAAGCCGGAAGCGGCACCGCAAAATACAGTGGAGAAGGACCAGGCACCAAAAGCGCCCGGTATGAAATATACACATTATGCACCGAAAGCACCGATGACGCTGGTGCGGGGCGATCAGGATGCGGTGATCGGTACGATCCGACGGCTTGTTGCAGAAGGCATGGATCACAATAAGCGGATCGGTATTTTGTGCAGTGATGAGACTGCAGGCAGCTATGAAAACGGTTTTGTAAAGAGCATTGGCAGCAGACATGAGGAAGCGCAGATCGCGCATAATCTGTATCGCGTACTCCGTGAGTTTGACGAACAGAATCTGGATGCGATCTATTCAGAAATGTTTGATACTACAGGTGTCGGACGGGCAATTATGAACCGTATGTTAAAGGCGGCAGGGCATCGGATCCTGGATGCAGATTAAGGAGAAGGCCTTGTCGGGAGAAACGGTATGAAAGAGTTCGAAAGGATCATTTTTGTCGGACGAAGCGGAAACTGCCGCGAGGTCATGGCAGCGGAAATCTTAAAGACCAAACCCCTCTGGCGTAAGCCGGAGATTTTGGCACGTGGTCTGGTCGTGCTTTTCCCGGAACCGCTGAACCAGAAGGTTGAAGCTATTATGACGGGGAAGGGATTCCAGCCGGGCAACTATATGTCGGCACAGCTTGAGGAAGACGATATCACGGAAAGTACGCTCGTGCTGACATTTGAACAGAGCGGTCTTATGAAAGTCCGGAGTAAGTTCCCGGACATCCCGTACTTGTATGTACTGACAGACTTAAGCGGTGATGAACTGGAGATCCTAGATCCGACGGGACAGGACCTGATCACTTACGGAATCTGTTACGAGACGCTGGAAAAAAGCGTCAGTAAGCTTGCGACGGTGTTAAACGACGGGACTTTCCCGTTTGATGAGCCGGATGATGTGTCGGATGATGACGACAACGGATGTGAAACTGTTGAGGAGTAACTAAGAGAAACCGTTCATTTTAAGGAGAGTACCAATGACCGAAAAAAGAAAAGATTATATCACATGGGATGAGTATTTTATGGGAGTTGCCAAGCTGTCGGCAATGCGATCAAAGGATCCGAACACGCAGGTCGGCGCATGCATCGTAAGTGATGACAATAAGATTTTGTCAATGGGATATAATGGATTCCCGATCGGATGCTCTGATGATGAGTTTCCGTGGGCGCGTGAAGCAGAGGAACCGCTTGATATCAAGTACCTGTATTCCACGCACAGTGAGCTGAATGCGATCTTAAACTATCGTGGTGGAAGCCTGGACGGGGCAAAGCTTTATGTAACCCTGTTCCCCTGTAATGAATGCGCAAAAGCGATCATTCAGTGCGGGATCAAAGAGTTGGTCTATGAAGATGACAAGTATGAAAAGACTACTTCCGTGATTGCGTCTAAGCGGATGCTGAAGGCAGCAGGTGTCAAAGTGACACGCTACGAATCGAGCGGACGCGAGATCAGAATGGGCTTGTAAGCTGATATCTGTTCAATCCAGAGAGTATGAAAAACGGCGTTTCCGGTTGGAACAATCCTCCGGGAACGCCGTCTTTATGTTTTTTTATCCTTCCAGCCCGAACAGTGCTGCGCCGAGTGCACCGACGATCTCGGGTTCTTCGTAGCGCCAAACAGAGGCACCGAGGCGCTTCTGCAGGACATCGATGACACCTTCGTTTTTGGCAACGCCGCCGGTCATCATAAATCCCGGCTCGGCGCCGACGCGCTTGATCAGAGACATCGCGCGGGAGACGATCGCTTCGTGAATGCCATGTGCGATATCAGCCGGTTCTTTGTTTTGCGCAATCAGGGAAATGACTTCAGATTCCGCAAATACAGTGCACATACTGCTGATCGTCAGACTTTCATTGGATTTTAATGAGAGTGGTCCGAGTTCTTCGATCGGAATCTCAAGGGTGCGGGCCATCATCTCCAGAAATCTTCCTGTGCCCGCAGCACACTTGTCGTTCATGACAAAGTCTTTTACATTTCCGTTTTCATCCAGATGGATCGCCTTTGAGTCCTGGCCGCCGATGTCGAGGATCGTGCGAATGTCCGGGTTCAGGAAATGCGCACCCTTTGCATGACAGGAGATCTCTGTTACATCCTTGTCGGCAAACGGAATGCTGACACGGCCGTAACCGGTAGAAACGACGAGTGATACATCTTCCGGCGTCAGGCCGGCTTTTTCCAATACCATGGCGCGGACACGGTCTGCGCTGTCGCCGCTTTTTGCACCGGTCCGTAAAACGGCTGATGCCAGGATTTCCTTTTTCTCATTTAGTAAAACAGCGTTGGTAGAAGTAGAACCGCTGTCGATTCCCATTACGATCATTGGTGAAGTCTCCTTGTTTGTGATACGGGTTTCAGAAGCTGACGGGGGATTTTCAGTTACACTGCCTAAGTGGTTCTGGCCGACATTTTTCTTTGCTTCCAGCGCCTCGATAAATGCTTCCAGCCTCGTCAGGATCTGCCCACTGCTTTGTGCAGTCGCATCGGTCTCGATCTTTAAGATCGGCAGATCGAAGTCTTTGTGAATCTGTGTGTATTCATATGAATAGATGTCGCAAAACTTGATCGTGTGGTAAATGATGCCGTCGACCTGTTCCGACATATCCTGCAAAAACCGTTGTCTGCCGGAAGCATCTGCCATACGCATGCAGGGGATCTGGTTTAAGAGCGCATGGGTATAAGCATGCAGACAGGAGTCGAATCGTTCCTGTTCAGACTGGTTTAAAGCATCGCCTTCAGGAACAGAAAAACTGAAATTCCGCTGGACAGCGGTACAGGTCATATCAAATCTGATCCGGACACCTTTGCTTAGGATCAGATCACGGATGCTGTCGCCCGGGCGTGCTCCGACAAGCCCGATGGAGATAGGGGCTGTCTGACCGGAGGCGGAAGCGTCTTCAGATTTACTGCTGACGGCAACTACGTCCGGTGTCGATGCTTCCATGGTCGGATGGGAATTGCCCGTGGCCTCGTTGGTGAGGCTTTCCGGATCCGGTTTCTTTGTATCAAATCCATGCTCTTTTGCATATGCTTCCCAGGCATCCATCATCTTTTTGATGTGCTTTGCGTAAAGCGTGTCGGCAAAATCGTTGATCTTATGCGGCAGATCCAGACAGTAAAAGAAACGGTCCGGCCAGTTGGCACGGAGCGTATCAAACAGCCGTCTTGCACTGTCGCAGCAGGTGGTTAAGATCATTCCGTCATAATCATGATCTGCGAAGTCTTCAAGGACCGCGCGGGCAAACGAGCAGACATTTGCATGCATCAGGGTATCGGCCTTGCAAAAGTCAGCGGTCTGCGGTTCGATCCTGCAGATGTTGATCCCGGCGGCTTTCAGCACTTCAAAAGGCACATATTTACAAATGTATCCCAGAGTAGGGGTCTTTTTTGATTGCTCCAAAATATTATTGTCCTTTCCTTGCAAGCAGCAATTCATGGAATG
>OCTX014552794.1_pt1 | contig 10036 bp, 9 predicted proteins | sample 1539691 | NCBI WGS metagenome assembly OCTX01 (sample SAMN02144231, study PRJEB22623) | gut metagenome | biome: sheep rumen | host: Ovis aries | place: New Zealand | reverse complement strand
CTGACCTTGTAAACAGTTACCTATTTCTGTCATATTAGCATTTAGGATGGAATCTACAGTAGCTTGTAATTCTGGAACAATAGTTGGATCACCAATTTTCTTCCCAGTTTTTATCTTTATGGTTTGCTGTGGAGATAACGAGCTGTGAATGATCATCCCTAAGACCACACATAATATCATCAATGCAATGGCTGAAATAGAAATCATCCATTTTTCTTTCTTACTCATTTTATGTGGCTTCCCCAGCACCTGTAACTCATCATCTATCATAGTTTAGCCTCCTTTCCTGTTTCTGATTCTATAAGAGCTTTCAACTGTTTCAGAGCCTCCTTAGATGCCTGTAGGTAAAAAGCAATATTTACATCCATATTTGACATGATTAGCTGCTGTTTATTAGGATTGATTTTAAAGATGTGAGCACGATTCACTATTAGCTGTTTACCAATGCGGATAAAAGTCATTGCCTCTCTTCCAAGCTGTTCTTCTATCATCTGCTGGAAGTGGGCCAGATTCATCGTGAACACCTGTTCCGTCTTGTCATGCAACACCATCGTGGAGTAGTTGCCATCAGACACCACGTAAACGATTCGTTCAGGCTTCACCCTGACGAGCTCATTTGAGTTTGATATGATTAGTACCTTACTTCCCATTTTCGCTACAAAGTTACGAAAGATTTTAGCAATATCAACAACAATCCCGCCATCTTGTATGAAATGGCGGGATTGTTGTACGAAACACCTTATAAGGTTAGGTTGTAAGTGTTGCATAGCTATTAATCTTTAAAATCTTTTAGGAAGGAACAAAATTCCTCCAAAGATTTCTGAACTACTTCTTTTGGTATCAGTTGACGATGATACTCTGCAACCATCGTCGGACTAAGGCTCCTACTCATGGCATATTCCACCACACTCTGATCAGCCGATTGACAAAGCAGGATTCCGATGCTTGGGTTCTCGTTACTCCGCTTTACATCTCTGTCAAGAGCCTCCAAATAGAATTCCAACTGCCCCATGTATTCCGGTTTAAACTTCTTCGCCTTTAGCTCTATGGCAACCAGGCATTGCAGACCACGATGATAGAACAACAAATCCACCTTAAACGTAGAACCACCTACCTGCAATGGGTATTCACTGTCAACATATAGGAAATCCTTCCCCAATTCCAACACAAACTGCTTCATGTGGTCTAACAGCCCTTTATGTAATTGTCTCTCGTTGTGCTTTTCTGGCAAACTCAGAAAATCCACGAAAGCCCTATCTTTTATCAATGACGGAGATTGAGGATACATCTGCTTCAGTCCTGCAGAAAAGTTCTTTTTGTTTCCCATCAACGAGCCAAAGGTGTCATTCACGATGCATCGCTGTAGCTCCTTATTCTTTAATCGCTCCCTATACGCATATAGGATGTAGAATATACGCTGCTCTATAGTCTTACAACGATTCAGAATCTCCAGATGATTAGAGAATGTAGTAAGGCAGAGTATCTGAGGTAATTGTGCAGATGCCGTCTGCACAATTGTATTTTTATTCATTTGTGCAGTTTGCGTCTGCACAAAGTCTGGTAATGACAACCCCTGGAGTCGCTCAATAAATGTTTTTGACGAGTACTCATCATAGAACATCACCATATTGTAAATATTGCGACGACTATAGCCTTTCAGCGTTGGGTCTTTCGTTCGCAGATATTCAGATAGTTGAGTAACTACCTTGCTACCCCATTCGTTGCTTTTTAGTTTGTCACTTACTATTCTGCCTACCGTCCAACTCATCTGAAGAGACTCCTCATTCACTTCACAAAGAGCCCTTTCACGATGCATGGTAATGATGCCCCGTATCTCCTCAAACTGTTGCTCGTATTTTACAATCTCATTTGCCATCATATTTAAAACGTTTTATTTCTATTATTATTGCCGAAGCCTCCTTGCTCCAGCACTCGCTCTATTATATATTTCCCACCCTGCAAGGTGGTGTTAGGTTGTAGATGTTGCATAGCCTTAAAATTCGCTTATAAAAATATAAGGAAGTGAAACATTTTCGTAGTCTATCGGAGTCAATTTGCTCATTTCTATATTGACTTCATAAGCCACTCCACTTACTGATTTTTTTGTGGCATAAATCTTTTCCTTTATTTGATAACTGGCCAAGATCCATCTTACGCGATCGGAGAAAAAACAATATTCCCATGATGAAAAATTCACTTTGCAATTGCAAAGGTTCTGTATAACTTCTACCCAATCCGCTAACGAGGCCTCATGCCATTTCAACTCTTTTCCATTTATCGACATGTTTTCATCTGGCTTAACTGCTGATAGTATTTGCCCATGAGCTCCGCCATAATAAGAGAAGAGTACGCCTATAGGAGTTCTTCCTTCCTCCATTTTATCAGAGTAGGAACCATCATCAAAGATATAATCACCCACCTTTACGGCTCTCTGTGGCAAGAAATTGTTAGAAACGGTTTGGGGTACTGGCTTCTGATTCTTTTTTGAAACCACCAGAATTGTTGGCTCATCATCATTATTCTGACTTTGACTTGCTCTCTTTTCAGAATTGTTAGAATCAGATTGACCAATTAACAGAGTCTCCTCGTTTTCAGGTTCAGGCTCCAAAACTGGTTTTGCCTTTGAAACGGGATTGGGTGTTTCTTCTTGCGGCTGTTTTTCAATCATTTCGATTACCTCTTCCACACTCTGTGGCCTTGCCTTTCTTTTGGGCTGCATCATCCAAACAACCAACTTGCGCATACCATCAGAAACGGTATTGGGGAAATCGAATGCATCTTCTTCATCTTCCTCAATGTCAATGGCCATAGGTGGCTTCTTGTTTGTCAGAAGATTGTAAATTGTTGCACCAAGGGCATAAATATCTGTCCAAGGGCCAAATCGATCATACATCTGGCCTATCTGTTCATTGGGAGCATAACCAGGTGTATAGCAAAGGGCTGTAGATGTCGTCATGCTACCATTGGCACGAATCTGCTTACTGGCACCGAAGTCTATCAAATAAGCATACCCTTGCTTATCCACCATAATGTTTCCTGGTTTCAAGTCAAGGTGCCACATTTCGTTCTGATGCACTTCTTTCAATGCATCAAGTATTTGGGGCAATAATTTCTTGATGTCTTGTTCGGACATTGGCTTACCAGTACGCTTCAATCTTTCTGCCAATGACTCACCATCTATATAGTCCATAACATAGTATGCAGTGCCATTCTCTTCAAACAAGTCATGAACCTTCACGATATGTTCATTCTTCAGTTTGCGCAAACGTCGAGCCTCTTTTTTGAATTTCTCGCGCTGCTCTTCAAACTGCTGCACATTATCAGCATTACTCACGCTGATGACAGAGGTCGTTTCATCCCGTTCCGTCACGCCCTTCATGAAGAATTCTTTGATGGCTACCGTTTCTTCAAACTCTGTGTTGTAACCAACATACGTATTGCCGAAGCCACCCTGCCCCAGCACTCGCTCTATTCTGTATTTTCCACCTTGTAAGGTGGTTCCTGATTGTAAGTGTTGCATTTATTCTATTTGTTTTGGATTTTTCCGAAAATGTACGTAAGCATCTATGAATTTATCTTTGGGAGAGATAGAAGACGTTCTTTCCCATGTTACAGGCTTTTCATTTCTACTACACCATATAATAACAATGTTATACGCTAAATCCCAATAAGGAGAATCTTTTTCTATTCCCCAGAAATCCAGTAAAGCATATAGGCGTTCTATACTATGAGGATGCTTTATATCGTCAACTTCTTCTTGAGGAGATCTATGTAAAAGCATTTGGGCAATTCCAATAATAGCCCCTTTTAATCTGGAATCACTATTATTATTGCTGGCGATGTGTTTAATAGCTTCAAATGCAAAGTAATCAGCTGCACGTTCTCTTGTATTAAACTCGTTTAGAGGAATGTATCTATCATGTAAAACGTGTCCTAACTCATGGCATAAAGAATATGCTAGTGCATATATAGCCAATTCATCATATATTGAGAAATCTTCTGTTTGAAAGAAATAGGATTTGCCAAGTTCTTTAGAAACGAGTTCTTTTTCTGCATCAGCTATACACACACAAACCTTATTCCGAATTTTATCCTTATTACCAAGGTCTGAATATTTGGTTTCTATAACATAATTGGAATTCCCTAACAAACAGGGAAATAACTCTTTAGCGACAGAATAGAAATCGACAATATCTGGAATTCCCATAATTATTTTTCCATCTTTAGAAGAACCTTCAAAATCTCTATAATAAACGATTTCTATCTGGACATTATAATAATTCGAATTATCCGTAACAAATTCTATTGCATCCAACAAAAGTCTGTTTTCACCAATGATTTGATATATTACAGATCTTAATAATTCTATTTGTTTCATTTCAGATTGCTGCATATGTTTTTATATATAAAGTTATTGCTCAACTATTGCCGAAAAATGTTTGTTGTAGCCTTTTTCTTCATACATTTCTTTTGTTCCATATGGGACAACCAAATAGCAATTATTAAACTCATTCTCATAATAATTGCAGGGCGATTCCATTTTGGATATAACTTTTTCAAGACTAGTACAACCTTTAAAATTTGAGTTACCAATTCCATTAAGGCTGCTAGGCAAAATGATTGTTCTAAGCCCGATACAGCCATTAAACACCTCAGAAGTCAAAGTCTGGACCCCCTCAGGAATAGTAAGAGAAGTCAAACTAGTACAGCCATCAAATGTGTTGGGGGCTAAAGCGTTTATACTATTAGGCAAAGATAGTGCTATAAGAGATGAACAACCAGAGAAACATCTCACACCTATTTTATTGACACTTCCAGGAATAGAAATGTTTTTTAGAGATTTACAATCAGCAAAGGCCCATGCACCTATACTACTAATGCTATTTGGAATAGAAACAGAAGCTAACTGAGTACATCCATAGAATGTCCCTTCTCTTATTTTGTCTATAGAAGGGGGAATAACTACAGAAGATATATTCTGACAATTGCGAAAAGCATAATCAACAATACCAATAACCCTATAGCCATTGATAAAATCAGGTATAATCAATTCGCCTGTAACAGATTTTGAGAGTGATGAAATTTCACAGGTCCCTTCCATTTCACTAATATTACAAATTTGAAATATCGATGACATCTTTTCTGTTTCACTTTCATTTTCGATTTCATTACCATTTTCAGCTTCTACAGGATTCGTTGCATTTTCATATGTGGCATTTGGCATATCTCCCACCACTTGCTCAACTTGCATTGAATTATCAACGGTTTCATCATCATGAGATAATGACTTATTCGTAAACAGATAATATAACCCTATGATTACAGCAACCACTATAACGATAATCCAAAAGAGATTCGAACTGTTACCTTCCTGAGAAGTTGAGACATTTACTGCTGACGTATTTTCAACAGGCGAAGTAACATAAGATTGAGGGGCAGAAATATATACCTTTTCATTTTGGGGGCTTCTATCTATGATTGTACTTTCGTCCCCACTCAAATTGTTGGTATAGCTTGAATTCTGATTCGTTTGTTGTTCTATATACTGCAAGGCTTTCTTGGCATCCTCATGTCCTTGTTCAACTGCCTTTTGAAATAATCTCTTTGCTTCAGACCTGTTTTGGGGTACGCCATCACCTTCCAAATAACAAACTCCTAAATTATACAGAGCTCCTGCAACACCTTGTTCTGCAGCCTTTTTGTACCATTTTACTGCCTCATGCTGATTCTTTACAACACCAGTCCCTTCTGAATAACATACCCCTAAAAGGTACTGTCCATCAGGATTATCTTGTTCAGCTGCTTTTTTGAAACACTCAAATGCACCGTTTTCATTAGCATACACCCCTATTCCGTCTAAATAGCAAAATCCCAATTGTATCTGTGCATTCGCATATCCTTGGTTGGCAGACTTATTATAAAACTGGTATGCTAAGTTCTCTATTTTTTCTGTACCCCATCCTTCTTCATAACATCTTCCCAATTGGAATTGTCCTTCGGCATCACCTTGTCTGGCTGCTTTTTCAAACCACTCAAATGCTTTTTTGTCATCCTCAGGGACTCCGTCACCTGCCAAATAGCATTTTCCAAGATTTGTTTGAGCAGAAGCAAGCCCTTGTTCTGCTGCCATACGGAAATAGTAGGCAGCATCAGATTGATGCTCTTCTCCAGCAATCCCCATATGGTACATGATGCCTACCAATAGTTGTGCGTCAGCATTTCCAGAATTTGCAATACCTCGAACAGTTTCCAACCCTTTTTGATTGTCTGAGTTTATAAGTGAGACCATCTCTTCTACGGTCATATTATTATCCACCTTACCACCTCCGCTGACAACTGTTTCTTCATTCCGATTTTCCAAAATCTTATTTTGTTCTTTTACAAGATTCTCCAGTTCTTCAGTATCTTCATCTGTAGCTTCTTCTTCACCCCTACCGCTAAAATCAAATAACCAACCTAATTGCTGTAAGATAGCGACAACAATACAGTCGTGAGTCATTGGATAGCCTTCTACATCTGCTCCAAATAAATCTTTGATTTCTTTCTGAATTACTTCAATTTGATTTTTTGTCGCTCCTAAATCTTTAACAAAATCTATGTCTTCGCCTTTCGTCTTAACGATTTCTCTATTAAAAACTTCTTTTGCAATAGAGATAACACCAATGCTGACTAAATCAACATAGTATTTTTGCTTTACATCTTCAGCTTTTTGCGGTCTATCTTTGCGTCTGGGCTGCATCATCCAGTTTATCATCTTATACATCAAGCCCAAATTGCTCTCAGGGAGATCATCTTCTTTGAATTCTTCTATGTCAAATTCTAATGGACTCTTCCCTGTTAGCAAATTGAATATTGTTGCACCAACTGCATACAGATCAGTCCAAGGACCAAACTGATTGAAAAGCATACCAGTTTGTTCCGCAGGAGCATAGCCTGGAGTGAAATATAAAGCAGTTGAGGTCATTTCACTTGGCGTAATCTGCTTACTGGCTCCAAAGTCAATCAACACAACAGTCTTGTCAATTAGCATGATGTTGTCTGGCTTAATGTCTAAATGCCATATTTGATACTTGTGTATTTCAGATAAAGCATCTAATAGTTGTGGGAGGATATCCATAACTTCTGATTCTGTCAATGGATGACCCTCTCGTTTCATCTTTGTAGCTAAAGACTCTCCTTCAAGATAGTCCATGACATAATACACGGTATTATTCTCTTCAAACAAATCATAGACCTTCACAATATGCTCATTGTCCAAGGATATGATGCGCTTGGCCTCTTTTTTGAACTTCTCTTTTTGTTTCTCAAACAAAGAGTCATTTACAGAGTTGGAAACTCGAATGGAGTTCCCAGTTCTTTCATTAACACCATTAAGGAATAACTCTTTTATGGCAACTTGACGATTTGATGAAACCTGAGTCGCCAAATACGTGATGCCGAAGCCTCCTTGCCCCAGCACTCGCTCTATTCTGTATTTTCCACCCTGCAAGGTGGTGTTAGGTTGTAGATGTTGCATAGCCTTAAAAAAGTGACAATAGTAAATATATTATACAGCCTCCGACTAAAAACAAATGCACGATTACCTTAGGAATTTTTAAATAGTTGATAATAACATAAGAGATATAGGAAAGAATAGCCAAAAAGCCGAAAACTGCGATTCCGCCACGAGAATAGAATCCACCTAACATATTAATAGGTACATTTGAACGATCACCTCCATAAAAATTGTTGGGGTTTCCACAACCGAAATACCAAAAGAGGACTGAGATGACAAGACAAATGAAAACTGTCAACCAATACTCATTCAAAAAATAGGTAGCAATTGAATCTATATTATGTCCTCTTTCCCCTTCTTCCGATTCAACAGTTTTTAATTTGGATGCCTCCTGCGATTCTTTTTGTGAATTCTGTCTATTGAAGATAGATGGAGATGCGATAATGGTTTCCTCATTTTCCGCAGATTCGGGTACAATGTCCTCAAAAGGAGTCTCGTGGTAATCATCTGAAAAACCAGTTTGCTGTTCCAGCAAAGATTGTACATTGCTTATGGTTTGTGGACGATACTTGCGATTAGTTTGCATCAGTTTTAGAACAAACTCCTTCATATTGTTAGTAATTCTCTTTGAAAAAGGCAGTGACAGATGTTTGTCGTTACTATCATCATCATCTATATCTGAGGGGAGCGGAGGACGCTTATTGGTCAGTAGATTATAGAGAGTTGCTCCAAGGGCGTAGATATCTGTCCAAGGGCCGAACTTGTCATAGTTCTGTTCCATCTGTTCACGAGGGGCATAACCATTAGTGTAACTGATGGCGGTGCTGGTTGTGGCACCACCCTTTTGAGCGTTCAGTTGTTTGGAGGCTCCAAAGTCAATGAGTTTCACATAGCCAGACTTATCTATCAATATATTGGCAGGTTTCAAATCAAGATGCCATATACCTGCATCGTGAATTGATTTGAGCGCATCAAGAATCTGGGGTAGGATATCTCGTACTTCCTGCTCAGTCATGGGCTTACCTGTTCGTTTCAGGTGTTCTGCCAAATTTTCGCCATCAACATAGTCCATAACATAGTAGGCTGTACCATTTTCTTCAAATAGGTCTTGGACTCCGACGATGTGTTCGTTCTTAATTGCGAACATTCGTTTTGCCTCTTTCTTGAACTTCTCCATCTGTCCATGAAACAGTTCTTGTTTAGTGGTGTTTGGCATCGTAACTGAACTACCATCACGATCATTCTCATCCTTCATGAAGAACTCCTTGATGGCTACATCAATATCAAATACAGTATTACGCGCCAAGTACGTGATGCCAAAGCCTCCTTGCCCCAGTACTCGCTCTATTCTATATTTCCCACCTTGCAAGGTGGTGTTAGGTTGTAAGCGTTGCATATACTTAGTGTTTTTTCTGATACGATATAATATCTAAATCAAATGGCTTGTCTGATACGTGAATCGAGTGAAGACCTTGTAAACCATAAATATTACTAATCTTTTTCATGCGCTCAATATTTTTATCTTCCATATTATAGCCTATAATAATCCGCTTTAAACAATTCTTTGGAAACTGTACTTTATATCCTGCATCTTCATATGTTATCTTTGAGTTGAGAATCGTTGTTGGCACATTCCCCAAAAACATTCGTTTCTCCTTTTCATGGCTCCATCCTTCTTTTTCTTTTATACTCCATAAGTATTGGAAAACTCTATCCAAATTTTTAGGATCTCTTATGTTATTATCATTGAGTAAGAAGAATTTATCTTCTTTCTCTCCTATGTTACGATAGGGTATCTTCATATCCTTAGTATCCAAGTTCGGACATTTATTTACATAGTGAACATCAAAATATTGAATGGGCATACAAAGGTTTTGAGTAATCATCTCAAATTGCTCCTCGTCATATTCGACTACGAATCCTCTATAATTATCCGCATAATATGCCCACATTGGTTTGTTAAGGCCATCTTTACTGAAAGAACATGTACCATATTTATTAGAAAAGGTTTTATGTTCATTTGGAAATAATCTTTCAACTAACGCTTTGAAATTTGTTGAAGCATTAATCAAATTCAAAGAAACATCAAATGGATCATTAAGTTTTTCTGCCTTTGAAAAATAAAAATAGCCTTTTTCGATTGCATCAAAATTATAATCTGCTGGTGAATAATATTTATAAACAGTCATATTGTTATCAAATTAGTTTTGTTTGAGGATAATAATTACTTATATTATAAGTTATGCCAAAGTTTCCTTGCCCCAGCACTCGCTCTATTCTGTACTTTCCACCTTGCAAGGTGGTGTTAGGTTGTAGGTGCTGCATATTATTCATTTCTTAGAGTTCATAATGAAATCAACGACATCCTTCATCCTTTGTAGAAGTGTTTTTGCTTTCTTTACTTCCTGTACAATGACTACATCATCTTCGCTAGCTTCAATGACTTTAGGAATGATATTGATGGCATTGCAGCGGGCTGTGGGCTCTTCGTTTTCGAGGGCTTCATCGCCTTCTTCCTTTATCACATCCTTGACTTGGATA
>OCTX012054051.1_pt1 | contig 10036 bp, 3 predicted proteins | sample 1539691 | NCBI WGS metagenome assembly OCTX01 (sample SAMN02144231, study PRJEB22623) | gut metagenome | biome: sheep rumen | host: Ovis aries | place: New Zealand | reverse complement strand
TGTACATCGGCGATGTTACAACGTTACAACCTATATTCAAAAAAACTGTATGTAAAAACAGTAAGGGTGACGCATCGCTGAAGTCAGGAGAAAGAGCCGTCGGTGCTCCCTCGATTCCAGAGAGAGTTTTACGTCCAAATATTTGGATGTTGGCGCAAAATGTATTAAATTTGCAGCGTCTTAAATGAAGTCAATGTTTCGGAGGGGATTATTCATACTCACAATGGTATTGCTGCAGGCACTGAAGGCTGCGGCTCAGCCGATAGTGACTGAAACAAACTTCTCCACTCGCGAGGGCCTTAATAAAAATAAGGTGACGGGCATCATCACCGACCGCCGTGGACTGCTCTGGGTGTCAACGTGGGGCGGACTTTACCGCTTCGATGGCTACCGATTCGTCAGTTATAAGGTGAGACCCGGCGATGGCAATGAACTCGACAACTCGCGTATCGATGACGTACAGTTGAACAAGGACGGCAACCTGATCTGTCAGTCGTACGACAATTATTATCTCTATGACGTTCAGCAAGGGCGCTTCCGCCTGTTGCCTGATGTCACTACCGACGAGATGTATGCCAAGCGCCGTTTGCTATACGAACCGAAGGAGTTCACCCGCGACGGCTACCGTCTGAGACTGGCCAACGGGAGCGTGGATTATCTGGACGGGACGGAGTGGAAGCCGCTGGTGAGTGATATCAGTCTGGGGCACGTGAATCCGGACGGAATCGTATGGGGCGTGCTGTCCGACGGCACCTTCCATCGCTACGTCCTCTCCCGTAGCCGGTATGATGTGCTCGATCCCCAGGAAAATGTGCTGCTGCTGCACCGTGACGGCAAGGGACAAATCTGGCAGGCCAATAACGACGGCTCTGTGCTGCTGCGTGATGGCTTGGGTCATAGGATTGGCTACATCTCTTCCAGTGGAAACGTCAGCAGTCAGAAGGTGATATTCGGTCGCGTCTATAGCATGGCGAATGATGGCAATGGACGGGTCTTGCTGGGAACCCGCAGTGAAGGCCTGTGCGTGCTGACACCCAGTGGCATCGGCTATACCGTAAAGAGGTATATGCCAGATGCGAAGGATAACTATAGCCTGAGCGACAGCAGCATCTACTCGCTCTGTGTCGATGGGGATGCCGTCTGGATAGGCACGCTCCTGGGCGGACTCAACCTGATGAAGACGGAGCAGGGGAGGGTGGTGTTCCTGCATCGCAGCAACCGCTGCAAGAACTTCCCAGAGCAGGGACGGCAGCGTGATGTCCGTTCGATTAAAAAGGCAGGCGATATCATGATACTGGGCACGTCGAGCGGCATCTACACTTTCAAGAGCCAGACCAATGCCCCCGATAAGATCCGATTCTATCAGTCGTGCCGTGTGGATGATGACTCGGAGAGTCTGTCGAGCAATGGGGTGATGTCCGTGAATTATATCAAAGGCCAGGGTCTTTTTGTCTGTACCTCCCATGCCGGGCTTTGCTGGACAGATACTAAGAACCTGCTGCAAGACAATCTCCGCTTCAAGACGTGGAACACTGACTCCGGCGCCCCGTCGGATCAGACCCTTCAGGTGTTTGCTGACCAAAAAGGGCTGTTGTGGGTCATCTTCGAGTCAGTGCTTTCGAGGCTGGACGTGGCTTCGCTTGCTTCTGCTGATTTCATGCAGAACACCAAAGAGATAACGCCTTTGGCTGGTGGCCTGCCCGTTGTGGATGACGACGGCTACACCTATCTGGCCACGCAGAAGGGTATTCACAAGGTGGACCTGACCACGCTGAATCAGGCGACGAACGCTTCACCTATTATTATAACGTCGCTCCTGGCAAACGGGCAGCCTGTGTCTTACTCCCTCGATGCCGATACGCTGACACTCGCAAAGGATCAGCGCAACTTCTCGATGGAGTTCTCGGCACTGGAGATGGATGGCAATGACTTTGTGGAGTATGCCTATCGGCTGGAGGGACGCGACACCACCTGGATCAAGTTAGGCCAGAACCGTACCATCAGTTTCTTCAACCTCGGGGCAGGCACCTATCACTTGTTGATACGTGCCACAAACAACAGCCGCGTATGGAGCCAGACACCCCGACGGGTCACTATCATCATACAGCCCACCTTCTGGGAGACCCCCTGGGCATGGCTGCTCTATGCCCTGCTCGCCCTGTTGGCAGTGGCACTGGCCGTATTGGTGGCAGTCTATATCTACCGCCTCCGCCTGAATGCCGACTTCGAGAAGCGCATGACGGATATGCGGCTCCGCTACTTCACGGATATCAGCCACGACCTGCGCACACCGCTGACCCTGATTCTCGGACCCGTAGAGGAACTCCTTAGAAGTGATGAACTGAACCAGAAGAACGAAGGGATGCTGAGACTGGTTCACCATAATGCCCAGCGGATGCTGACACTGACAAATCAGATACTCGACTTCCGTAAGATAGAGAACAAGAAAATGCGGATGTTGATAGAGCGTGTCGATCTGAAGGAAGAGTTGGCTGAAGTGATGGGTGATTTCAGTTATCTGGCCAAGGAAAGGCAAATAGATTTCACCATAGAAGATCACACTGGGGAGGCTGCCTATGTATGGGCCGACAAAGACAAGATACAAAAGATTTTTTTCAATCTCCTGTCGAATGCCTTTAAGTATACTGCTCCAGGCAAGCGCATTTGGATAGAGTTGGAGAGCACCGCTGACACGGTGAGTGCTGCTGTCTGTGATACGGGGAAAGGAATACCACAACGAGCCGTTGGTAGGCTTTTTTCCCGTTTCGAGACATTGCTGACTGATAACTATATGAAATATTCGACGGGCATCGGTCTGTCGCTGGTTAAGAGTCTGGTGGAGTTGCATCATGCTCATTTGCAAGTACTGAGCAAAGAAGGAGAGGGAAGCCGTTTTCTCGTGTCCTTCCAAAAAGGTAATGCCCACTTTATGCCGGATGAGAACATCCAGATGATGACCAGCACTGATCGTCAGAAAACTACCATGGTTGAGGAGGAAACCTCAGTTATGGGGACTGTGCCTACGATTCTTGTGGTCGAGGATGATGCAGAGATGCTGCAGTTTATCAGTGGTGTTTTGGCGGCAGAATATCAGGTGCATCAGGCTATTGATGGACGGGACGGACTGGAAAAAGCCTCTGCATTACAGCCAGACTTGATTATCAGTGATATCAATATGCCTCGTATGAATGGCTGGCAGATGCTTGAGGCGCTGAAACAGCAGCGCGAGACGAGCCATATCCCTGTGGTGTTGTTGACGGCTAACAATACCCTTGATGACCGTATTAAAGGGGCTTCAGAGGGGGTGCAGGATTATATTGCAAAGCCTTTCAGCACAGAATATCTGCGGGTTCGACTCCGTTCTATTTTCCAGAAACGGGCAGAGCGTCAGCAGCATTACGTGGAGGAATTCTCCCGACGGGCTCAGGATGTGATGAAAGTGGAACTGCCAGAGGATAATACAGGAGCGGAACTTCGAATGGCTCAGATAGACCTGAAAATGATGGAACGGCTGAAGGCATTTATGGAGGAACGACTGGCTGACAATATCGCTATCCAGGAACTGGCTGACCATGTGGGACTGAGCCGTACACTGTTCTATAATAAAATCCGCACCATCACGGGGCTCTCTCCAGTTGACTTCTATCGGAAGTACCATGTCGAGCGGGCTGCCCAGATGCTGCGTAATGAGGGACTTTCAGTGTCGGAGGCCTGCTATCGCACAGGCTTCTCCGACCCGAAGTATTTCAGTAAGGTGTTCAAAAAGTTTATTGGGCAGTCCCCGAGTGAATACAGGAACTGCACCGAATAAACTTATTTACAGAATTGTTTCTTGCCATTCTTGATGATAATGCCCTTGTAGTTATCATCAACACGTTGTCCGGCTATGTTGTAGATGACCTTGGAAGACTTGGCGTTTTCTGCTTCGACTTGTTTAATGGCTGTCTGCCCGATGGTGACAGTAGCATACTCAGAACTTAATCCGCCCATCTCGTTGGCACTGTAGATGGTATAGATGCCGTCTGCATCAGCCGTGAAGAAGGTCTCTGTGGTGTTGGTGATATATTCATTATCCTTGAAGATGACGTAACAACGAACCTGATCATCAGTGTTCCAAGAGATGGTCTTGTCGTCGAGTCTGGCAGTGGGCGCTGCAGCCTGTTTGGTGTAGTCGGTAGGCAACCAACCATCGGTGCCACTTAGCACGTTCATGATGGTGAACTTCTTGGCCTCTTCCTCGGTGATGACAGGCTTGTAGGTGTTGGTGCTGGTCGATGAGTTGCCGCGAACACTGAGGTCAATGATATTGCCGTCCTTGTCCACAGAACCGTACTCATAGAAACGGGTGGGTAGGTTTGACATACCAGTGTACCCGTTGTCTGTAGGCAAAATGTTCATCTGAGTGAAGAGATAATAGGTGGCAGGATTGTTCTGCCAGGGGCGGCTCAGTGCATAGTCGCCCTTGTCTTTCATCGTCGCACCGTTACCGGCCTCCGCACGGTCGATGGTGCAGTGGCTGAACACGTAGCCCCACTTCGTAGTGCTGGTGGTGGCAGGTGCAGAGATGACACTGCCAGGACCTTCCATAATAAGTTCGCATTGGTCGTAGAAGTGGTCGCCGCCGCCACATATATAGTCGACGGTGCCCTGAATGCGGCAATGGTCGAAATAACTGCGTTCACCTGTCACCTGTGTGTCCTGTTGCGACTGCATGCATACATTCTTCATAATCGACTTGTTGCCACCGTAGATGGCTACGGCCACCCCGGCGCGGTTGGCCTTGCGGAAGTCGAGGTCGTTGCGGACGGTCAGATCCTGCAGATAGAAGCCCTCGCGGTCGCGGATGTTCAGGATTGGGTTGGAAATGCCGGTGCGGGTTCCATGGAGGATGACACCATCCCGGCTTTGGCCGATGAGCGATACATTACCTCGGTTGATGCGCTGCTCGTTGTTCTCGCCAAAGTCGTAATCACCATTCTTCAGGAATATAGTGACGCGCTCCAAGGTTTTGTCGGTGCTGGTGCCCAGGGCCTTGATGGCGGCGCTAAACTCTTCTGCAGTGCTGACCACGTAGTCATAGGCTTTCTTTGTGACTGGAGCCTGTGCCTCAGTGGCGAAGTTAACAGTGATGTTGTCTGTGGTCTTGTTGCCGAAGAAATCTTCAGCCTTTCCAGCGGGGATGATGAACGTATAGTTCTTAGCGTAATCAAGGTCGGTCACACCGAAGTTCAGAGTCGTTCCCGTGTCGGCGTGAATCTCCTTACCCTCAAAAGTAATGTCGGCTGGGGCCATCTCGCGGTCGAATGTGATGCTGACCATTGCGTGATTCTTGATGACATTGGCTGTCTGCTTCAGCACACGGGGCGTGGTGCCAGGATTTGTCTTTTCTATGACAAAGCGGAACTGGGCGTAGGGCTGGCTGCCACCGGTAATGGTGAAGGCGATGGGAGCACCGGGCTTGTGGTTCTCTACCACAACGACCAGGGTCTCTTTGGCTCCACGGGTATAGCCATGCTTGGTAGGAACGCGGAAGGTGGCCCCTTCAGAAGTGATAGAGGTCAGACCTTCGCCGTCACCATAGTTGGCACCGTAGCCCTCAAGGATGAACTCTTTGACTACAACACCGCCGGGAACCTCCAGAAGCAGATTGGACGCATTGAACTTGAACTGCTGGCCTCCCCAACCGTCGAGACTGGTGGTTCGCAGAGTATAGAGACCATCCGTCCAGCCGTCGGTCCAGTTGCCTTCTGCTGCATAGGCCGCCTTACCGTCAGCACTATATACAATGGTGTACTCCTCGTCCTTCTCACCTTTATTATATATATACACACCTTCAACCTTCAATGTGAATGTACGGTCGGAGCCAGCAAGCGAGAAGATGGCTGTATTGCCTTCGAGTGTTGCCGTGCCAGTGAGGGTAGTGCCGTCATTGGCCTTGGCAATAACGTTGGGTATGGCAGTATAGGTGTTGCCCTGCAGTGTGGCAGTGTGATCCGCGCTGATATTGATGGCCTTGCGCACCGCTCCATCCACATTGATACCATCTACAGTGAGCGAGCGCAGTTCCAGTTCACCGGTGTGGAACAGGCGGAATACGTATTTCTTCTGCTGGGCGACGGCATTGCCTTCAGCCTTCACTGTCAGGGTGATAATAGTCGTGGCATTAGGCTGAGGTGTCTCCAGGGTAAAGGTGCCATCGGCATTTTCTGTCACTTCCACTTCGTCGCTGCTGTCTTCTTCTTCAGCATAGACACTGACGCTGGCATTCTCTGTATTGACCTTGAAAGTGACAGTCTCTTCCTGATAAGTTTTCGGCAGACGGCATTCGAAGTCGCAATTTTCTGCTTGAGAGGTTATGCTTTGTCCATCGATTGTGATGCTGTTGATCTTAGCCAGTTGAGCAGTGCATGTGCCTCGGAGCCACACGTCGTCAAGGTCGAACTGGTTGTCACTGTTCACATTGTTGTTGGCGCCTTTCCAGTTCTTGGCAGGGAAGATTCGGATAAAGGCTTTCTCCTGCTGGCCGATGGGGAGACTGATGATTGTGTTTTCCCAGCGGTTGTAACTGGAACCTGTCAGATACTCATCGGAGACAACGGTCCAGTTCTTCTGGTCGAGCGACCAAGCCACCGCATAGTACTGCGACTGGCTGTTGTGACCGGCAGCCTTCAGTTCCAGACTCATATCGGTGGCGTAGTCCTTGGTGTTGACTTCTATTTCAAAGTAGTTGTAGGGCATCTGATAACTGTACTCCTGACCGTCTGGAAAATTGACGGCCGTCTCGCCATAGGTAAAACTTTTGCTAACTTCCTGCGGAGTGGGGACGGGCGAGGTCATATGCAGGGCTGCACCATCGCAGTTGATGGCGTTCACCTCATGGTAGGCTCCCTTATTATCCTGGGCACTTACCTGGTCGGCCTGGGTGGCGATGGTTGGGCGGTGAGCCTTGAGCGTGGCCTCGTTGGAGGGCAGAAACTGTTCGTCGGCTTTCAACTTGACATCGTGCAAGTTGACACTGCCGTTGCTGGTGATGGCACTGCCGTTAGGGGTGCCGATGCCGTCGGCAATGGTGTAACCGTAGTTGAAAGACCAGTGAGCCATTATCTGTGTCTCATCGGCCATCATGTTCATGGCAAAGGGCAATGTGGCCATCAGGAGCATCGCCCGTTTGTGTAATTTCTTCAGCATAATGTTCTTTTTTAAGAAATAGGGGAGCACTACTTGCGCTGCACTCCCCTGGCGAATTTAACTAACCTGTATATGAATGAATTATTTCTGTAGATACTTCTTGCCGTTCTTGATGACAATTCCCTTATAATTGGCATCCACACGCTGACCTGCGAGACTGTATATGTATCCGTCGTTTGAGGTCTTGGCTGGCATAATGGTTTCGATGGCTGTTGTTCCACCGCGCGTGATCTGCAACTTGGTGATAAAGAGGTTGGTGCCTGTTTCGGCGCGGGTCATCGTGATAACCTTACTACCCGCAGCCTCAGTGGGAATCTCAAAGGTGACCGTGTTGGGCTCTGTACCGTAGTTGCTGTCGTCGGGGGCTTCAGCATTGATGTTGACAAACTCAAGACCTGTTGAGGTGCAGATCTGTCCGCCCTTGTCAAACTTGGCCAGAACACCGCTCTTCTTGTCGGCCTGATTCTTGTTGCGATAGGCTGTTACAGTCAGTTTGTCACCAGCCTGCAACTCCTGGTCGAGCGTGACGGTCACGGTGTATGTGCTGAAGTCTTTGGCACCGCGCAGACGGATGTATTTCTCTGTGACGTCTTCGGCTGTAGTGTCATCGGCACCGTTCTGAGCCGTAGCCTTACCACCCTTCTCTGTGCCTGCTTCCCAGGTGTAGATATCGCTGCTTTCTTCGCCGCTACCACTGTTGGATGCTGCAACGAGTGTGATGCTGGCAATGTTGATAGTGACGTTGGTTGGCTGTCCGCCATACATAGCCTGACCGTAAGTCAGCACCATCGTGTAGTCACCTGCCTTAAGAGTTGGTGTCGCGGGCAGAGTCTTGTTCTCGATGAAGTCGGAGAAACTGTTATTGTTCTCAAAGATGCATTTCTCATTGTAGACCTCATTGCCATTAGCATCCAGTATCTGAGTCGTCACATTGGCATTGTCGCAGATAGTGGCTGCCGTAAACACGATCTGATAGGCATCCTCCTTGTCGATGCTAAATGGAATCTTTGCTATATTGCCATTCTGCATCCAGTCGATATTCGTGCCATTCCATCCTGCACTTCCGTGCTTTTCGCCGGTTCCCGCCTCTACGACAGTCTTGCTCATGTCGAGTTCGATGCCGTTGCTCACGGCTGTGAATACGATATCCTTCACGTTGGTGGTGAAGTTCTCGTAGTTTGTTCCCTGATGGAAAGTCAGGGCGAGCGTGTAGTTACCCATTGGGAGCACGTCGGTGTTGGGAAGCGAGGTGTTGTGTCCCTCGGGCTTGAAAGCCCAGTCGCCACCAGTCTCTCCTGTACATACCACGTTGGCAGTCTGCCCATACACCGTCCTGCCGTTGGCATCAGTGATCAGGAAGTCGATGGTGACGGGCTCACATGGTGTGGCGGTGTCGAATGAGATGGCGTAAGCAGCCTCTTTGGTATTTGTGATGGCGAATGTGATAATGTCACCATCGCCCACCCAGTTGAAGCAGTTGTCATCGTCGCAACTGGGCGTGCTTCCCCACGTGCAGTTTTTCGTGATCACGGCCTTGCTGCCGTCGAGCGTGCAAGGGATGTTCAGACCTAATCCTGCCGACGGCGTATCCTCAACATATTCATCTGCATCGATAAAATCTATCTGAGTGATATTCACTTCCAGTGTACCTTCTTCATCCAGGTTGTCATAATATAATATTAAGGTGTAGACACCTGAAGCCATTGCATCAGTCACGGGGAGACTGGTGTTCTTCTTCTTGTCGCCAAAGCCGCCAGAGGCGTATGGCTCTGTCGTCTCGTCATAAACGACGTTTCCCTTGCTGTCGAGAATAGAGAACCCGACAACAACGTTGCTCTGGTTGGTGCCTCCATACGAAACAATCTTATACTTGGCACCATCCTTGGTGTTCTCAAACTGGATGGCGGCCGTGTTGCCCTTTGTCATCCAGTCAATCTTCGATCCATCCCAGCCTGCACCCTCATGGAGAGTTCCTGTGCCTGCATCAACAACTACTGTCGAGAGATCCAGTGAGCCGGGAATTTTCGACTGCGCATGAGCGATTACCAGCCCCAGCAGGGCAAAGGTAAATAAAGTAAAAAGTTTCTTCATAATCTCTTTGATTTAGTAAATTATTAAATAAATTGTCCAAGCAATAACGCTGCAAAATTACAGTTTTACTGCTTGGACGAGGGGGAAAAACTATCAAAAAGAGTGTAAATTATATCCGAATAGTCATTTTTCTGGCTTTTGTGAGCCTGAAAGACTGAACTGTAGTTATCTCTGAATGAACTTGCGCCCCTGCTGGATGGTGACTCCCCGGTAATTGCCGTCAACCTTCTTGCCAGAGAGATTGTAGGACAGAGCGTCGTGCTGACGTCCTTCCTTAGGGGAAGAGAGGTAAGTGGTGTACTTCTCTCCTTCCTTGATCTGCAGGGTGGCACCAGCGCCATTCTTTTCATTGGTGACCACACTCTCCACCAGACTGGCATCATAGCCCTCATAGTCATAGACAGATAAGGGTGTGAAGTATTCGATGCTGCCAGAGCGGCTCTGCACGTCAGAAGCACCGATGCAGCCGGTGAGGGTGATGTTATAGTCGGTGTAGCCGCTCTTGGTGGCATACTTGGCCCATGCCTTTTTCCGTGCAGCCTCACTGGTAAAGGCACATTTCTCTACGTATGCATTGCACTTGTAGCCTACACCGATGCAATAGTTGGCCACACTGCTGCTGTACAGACAGTTCAGGATATGCATCTTGGCAAAGCGGATGCGCGGCATGCGCTCACGGCACCCCTCGTCCCACCAGCAGTTGGCGAAAGTCGTGCGAAGGTGGCCCTCGTCTTTCGCTCCCTGACTGTCACTGCTC